>ERZ773077.286-NODE-286-length-38492-cov-13.990946_pt1 | contig 38492 bp, 30 predicted proteins | sample MGYA00580612_ERZ773077 | MGnify/ENA primary metagenome ERZ773077 (study PRJEB29015, sample SAMEA2737971) | human oral metagenome | biome: human oral; feature: human-associated habitat; material: dental | place: China | collected 2021 ...
GTTCGTCCCCGCGAAACCCCCTTTGGGCGTGCAGGACAAGGCGGCAGGGCCGCAGAATCCTGGATGGCTTCAAGGCACTGCCAACGCAGTCATGCGCGCCCAAAGGGGGTTTCCCTCCGGGCTGGCTCCGAATCCGTGCGCTGCCGGCGTTGCCCTGCTTGGCAAGGCGGCCAGCCTTGCCTGCGCAGTGCGCCTTGTCAGCACACGGATTCGAAGCCAGCGCGGGGACGAACGAGTCCATGACACGCTCTCGCACTTCCCGACAACCGGGCTGCGCCCGCCCGTCAGGAAGTGTTCACGGCTACCACGAAATCACCGCAGGAGGCACACGCGCCGGACGGTGCTTCGCGGGTTTGGATATTGCGGCTTCGATACGGAGGCGGCTGGTGTGCGATGGTGCGACAGATCCTTTCGCCTGTCCGGGCTGATCTCATGAGGAAGATGGGCGGGGTTCGGTATCATCCGAAACCATGAGTCAGGCTGATGATCCTTGCAATGTGACTGCCAATGTGTCTGCCGTTGCGCCCGTGTCCATGACACCGCCCGGGGATGGGGTGCGGACCGCTCCGTTCCAGGAGAACGCGCATGCGGTGTCGCCCTTGCAGGATGGAGACAGGGAGGCGCGCCACCGCTGGGTGTGTGGCGTGTCGTATGACGGTCGGGGGTTCTGTGGCTGGCAGAAGCAGCCGGTACAGCCGGGGCTGGCACCGTCCATCCAGACGACGGTGGAGCGCGCACTGTCGGCCATTGCGGGGCAGGTCATCGAGGTGCGGTGCGCGGGGCGCACCGATACGGGGGTGCACGCGCTCGAACAGATCATCGAGTTTTCCTCGCCGGTGGCACGGCCACCGACGGCCTGGGTGCGAGGTGCCAATGCGCACCTGCCCGATACGGTGGCGGTGCGCTGGGCCGTGCCCATTCCGGCCGATGCCGATTTCGATGCGCGTTTCTCGGCGCGGGCGCGCACCTACTGGTATGTGCTGATCGACAGCCCGGTGGCGCCGCCGCTGTGGCAGGGGCGGGCCGGGTGGACGCATCGCCCGCTGGATGTGGTGCGCATGCAGGAGGCGGCCCGCACCCTGCTGGGCACGCACGATTTCAGCAGTTTCCGGGCGGCCGAATGCCAGGCGGCCACCCCGGTCCGCACGCTGGAAGACTGGACCATCGAACGCCATGGTGGCTTCATCCTGATGCGCCTGACGGCCAATGCCTTCCTGCATCACATGGTGCGCAACCTCGTGGGCTCGCTGGTCTACGTGGGAGATGGCCGCCGCCCGGTCTCCTGGCTGGCCGAGGTACTGGCTGCCCGTTCCCGTTCGGCCGGCGCGCCCACCTTCGCAGCCGGCGGCCTGTACCTGGCCTCCGTACGCTACGAGACCCCGTGGTCCTTCCCGGGCCGGGGCGATGAACCCCTGTCCCTGGCCGGGCTGATCTGAGTGTGGGGGCTGTAAACCGCATCATTCCGGTCGTTTGCTTTGCCGGTTGTCTTTCTGTTCGGAGCCGCAGGAGACTCCCGCTCCGGACGGCGCCCCTCTCGAAGTCGTCTTTCGCGAACCGAAACCCCGGCGGAGGAATGCTTCTTTCGCAACTTCACGCAGTCGCGGGTGAACCGTACCAACGAAGTGCAATAGCCGTTCGCGCCAGTGTGGAGCGAAAGAAGCATCTCGCAGTTCGGGGCCCTCAACAAAGCCGTCTTCCATAAATTGCGCCCCAGACCCGCTACCATAGCTCCATCTCTCCCGCGCATCGCCCCATACCAACCATGCCCCTCCGCACCCGCGTCAAATTCTGCGGCCTCGTCCGCAGGCAGGACATCGATACCGCCGTCGCCCTCGGTGTCGATGCCATCGGCTTCGTCTTCTACGGCCCCAGCAAACGGTATGTCGAGCCGGAAGAGGCTGCCCGTCTGCGCCGCCGGCTGCCTTCCTGGGTCCGCGCCGTGGGGCTTTTCGTCAACGCACCCATGGATGAGGTGATCGCCACCGTCGACCAGGTGGGGCTGGACGTCGTGCAGGCCCACGGGGACGAGACCCCGGACGATCTCCGCCCGCTGCGGGCGCGGCGCATTCCGTACTGGAAGGCACTGCGGGTGGGCGGCACACCCGAAGAACTGCGGGCATCTTCCCGCGTGCAGGACGTCGTGGGCGAACAGGTCGTCCCATACACCGGCGCGGGCTCATGGGCCGACTGGAATGCCCTGCTGGAGCGCGGTCGCGTGCCGGCCGACCCGGTGATGCTGGCCCATGCGCTGATGGTCGCTTCGGGGGCCGAGAGCTGCCTGCTGGACAGTGCCGGGCCGGGTTTCGGGGGCAGTGGGGCGGCCTTCGACTGGGCGGTGCTCGACAGCATGGAGCTGGTGCGCGCCCGTCACGAACCCGACAGTCCCTACACCTCGCTGGTGTCTCCCGACGAGCGCTTCATTCTGGCGGGCGGGCTGACACCGGACAACGTGGGTGAGGCCATCCGCAGAGTACACCCCCTGGGGGTCGATGTCTCCAGCGGTATTCAGGGAGCAGATGCCAGGGAGAAGGACGCCGTTAGAATGGCACACTTCATGGAAGCCGTTCTGCGGGCCGATGCGGCCCGTCTGGATGGCTGAACCTGGCTATTTCTCCCGAACGTGGATCGATGACGATGGTTTCCTACGATTTCCCCGATGCAGCGGGGCACTTCGGCCCTTATGGCGGGCTGTTCGTGTCCGAAACGCTGATCAGCGCCCTGGCGGAGCTGCGCGAGGCCTATGAGCGCTTTCGCAACGACCCCGATTTCCAGGCCGAGTTCCGTGACGAGCTGGCCCATTTCGTGGGCCGGCCCAGCCCGGTCTATCACGCCAGGCGCTGGTCGCAGCTGCTGGGCGGGGCGCAGATCTACTTCAAGCGGGAAGATCTCAACCACACCGGTGCACACAAGATCAACAACGCCATCGGCCAGGCCCTGGTGGCCCGCCGCATGGGCAAGACCCGGCTGATCGCCGAAACCGGTGCCGGCCAGCACGGCGTGGCCACGGCCACGGTGGCGGCCCGCTACGGGCTGGACTGCACGGTGTACATGGGCTCCGTCGATGCCGCCCGCCAGCGCCAGAACATCTACCGGATGAATCTGCTGGGGGCGAAGGTGGTGGAGGTCGAGTCGGGCTCGAAAACGCTCAAGGACGCACTCAACGAGGCCATGCGCGTGTGGGTGACGAATGTCGATGACACCTTCTACATCATCGGCACCGTGGCCGGTCCGCATCCGTACCCGATGATGGTGCGCGACTTCCAGGCCGTGATCGGCCAGGAGTGCCTGACGCAGATGCCCGAGTACGCCGGCCGCCAGCCGGACGTGGTGATCGCCGCCGTGGGCGGTGGCTCCAACGCCATCGGCATCTTCCATCCCTACATCCCGTACGAAGACGTGCAGCTGGTCGGGGTGGAAGCGGCCGGTCACGGGCTGGACTCGGGCCGGCATGCAGCCTCGCTGCAGCGTGGTGTGCCGGGGGTGCTGCATGGCAACCGCACCTATGTGCTGCAGGATGCCGACGGCCAGGTCATCGAGACGCACTCGGTGTCGGCCGGGCTGGACTATCCGGGCGTGGGGCCCGAGCATGCCTGGCTCAAGGACACCGGCCGGGCGCGCTATGTGCCCATCGACGATGAACAGGCACTGAAGGCGTTTCACGACTGCTGCCACATCGAGGGCATCATCCCGGCGCTCGAATCCAGCCACGCGCTGGCCGAGGCCGTACGCCTGGCGCCCACCATGGGCAAGGACCAGATCATCCTCGTCAACCTGTCGGGCCGGGGTGACAAGGACATGCACACGGTGGCCCAGCAGAGCGGCCAGCAGTGGGGGTGAGCGCCATGACAGATACACGCAACAACGGACAGCACACGCCGGAAGCCGTTGCCGGGCAGAATGGTTCACCTCGCATCGCAGCCGTCCTGGCCGAACGGGCGAAGGCCGGCCGGGCTGCGCTGGTCCCCTATGTGACGGCCGGCTTTCCGCAGCCGGACCTGTCGCTGGACGTGCTGCGGGCGCTGGTGGCGGGTGGTGCCGACATCATCGAACTGGGCGTGCCGTTCTCCGACCCGGCGGCCGACGGCCCCACCATCCAGCGCGCCAATGACCAGGCGCTGGCCGCCGGCATGAGCCTGGCGAAGGTGCTGGCCCTGGTGACCGAGTTCCGTCGCGAGAATGCGCATACCCCCATCGTGCTGATGGGTTACTGCAACCCCATCGAGGCCATGGGCCTGCAGCGCTTTGCTGATGCTGCGGCCCAGGCCGGGGTGGATGGCGTGCTGGTGGTGGATTGCCCGCCCGAAGAGGCGCAGGACTACGCGGCGGCGCTGCGGCGTCACCGGATCGACCTGATCTATCTGCTGGCGCCCACCTCCACGCCGGCACGCTACCGGCTGGTGGGTGAGATCGCCAGTGGCTATGTCTATTATGTGTCGCTCAAGGGCGTGACCGGCGCCGGTCATCTCGATACCGATGCGGTGGCGCGGGCGCTGCCGGCCATCCGCGAGGCCGTCCGCCTGCCGGTGGGCGTGGGCTTCGGCATCAAGGATGCCGCCACGGCCGCGCGTGTGGCGGCCTTTGCCGATGCGGTGGTGATCGGCAGCCGGCTGATCGAGGTGCTGGAAGCCGGCGAGCCGGCCGGTGCGCCGCAGCGGGCGCAGGCGTGGCTGGCCGGGGTGCGCCAGGCCATCGATGCCGTGCCGCCGCGCAAGGCAGCGTCGGCCTGACGGGCTACCGGCTGGCTCCGTCCGGCGCAGGGGCGGGGTGGGCGTGCCGTTCGGGCCGCAGTGCCAGAACGTTGTCCCGGAGCCTCGCCGGCAGGTCATGCCGGAGTCGGCCCGAAGGGAATTCCCCTTTGGGCGTCCTGACTGTTCGAGGCCATCGAGGATCCTGCGGCCCCACCGCCTTGGCCTGCACGCCCAAAGGGGTTTTGCAGGGAAGAACACGCCCACCACATCCCCTGAAGCTGGCCCCGATTCTGTTTTATCATGCCGCCCATGCTGTTCCGGCACGGGGCGGCATCTTCCTATCCCTACTGCCAACCAACAGGAAGCAGAATCCATGAGCTGGCTTGACAAGATCCTGCCCCCGGGCCTGAAGCGCTCCAACAGTTCGTCGCGTGCCAAGCAGGTGCCCGAGGGACTCTGGGTCAAGTGCCCTGCGTGCGATGCGGTACTGTATTCCACCGAGCTGGAAAAGAACCTCAACGTCTGCCCCAAGTGTGACCACCACATGCGACTGCGGGCCCGGCTGCGGCTGGAACGCCTGCTGGACGCCGATGGCCGTCAGGAGCTGGGGCAGGAGGTCCGGCCGGTGGATGCGCTGAAGTTCAAGGACTCCAAAAAGTACACCGACCGCCTGTCGCAGGCCAGCAGCAATTCCGGCGAGACCGATGCGCTGGTGGTGATGGAAGGCACCATCGAGGGCCGGCCGGTGGTGGCGGCATGCTTCGAGTTCGACTTCATGGGTGGTTCGATGGGGTCGGTAGTGGGCGAGCGCTTCGAACGGGGCGTGGAGCGCGCCATCGAGAAGCGTTGCCCGTTCATCTCCATTGCGGCCTCGGGCGGGGCGCGCATGCAGGAGGGCCTGCTGTCCCTGATGCAGATGGCCAAGACCACGGCGGCGCTGAGCCGGCTGGGCTCGGAGCGGCTGCCGTACTTCTCGGTGCTGACCGACCCGACCATGGGCGGTGTGTCGGCCAGCTTTGCTTTCCTGGGTGATGTGGTGATTGCCGAACCCAACGCGCTGGTGGGCTTTGCCGGCCCGCGCGTGATCGAGCAGACAGTGCGCGAAAAGCTGCCCGAGGGCTTCCAGCGGGCCGAGTTTCTGCTGCAGAAGGGCGCCATCGACATGATCGTGCATCGCAAGGACATGCGCGAGACACTCTCCGACCTGGCGGCGCTGCTGCAGAAGCGCCCGGCGCTGGTGCGCGAGACGCCGGCCGATGCGCTGACGCCGGATGCCGGGGCGGCAGCGGCCGAGGTGCCGGCCTGAGCCCGTTTCCTGCCCGAAAGTCCCCTGTCCGATCCGACCATGCCTGCCTTCACGCTGCCCACCACCCTGGATGCCTGGCTTTCGCTGCTCGAAACCCGCCATGTGCGCCCCATCGATCTGGGGCTCGAACGGGTGGGGCAGGTCTGGCGGCGGCTCGGTGTCTCACTGCCCGGGGTCAAGTTCGTCGTGGGGGGCACGAACGGCAAGGGTTCGACCTGCGCCATGCTCGAAGCCATCCTGCTGGCGGCCGGCTACCGGGTGGGCTGCCACACCTCGCCGCACCTGATCCGCTTCAACGAGCGCATCCGCATCAATGGCGAGGAGCTGTCCGACGAGGCGCTGCTGCCGCTGTTCGAGCGGGTGGAGCTGGCGCGCGGTGATGTCTCGCTGTCGTACTTCGAGTTCACCACGCTGGTGATGCTGCTGGCGTTTTCCGGACAGCCACTGGATGCGCTGGTGATGGAGATCGGCCTGGGTGGACGGCTGGACGCGGTCAATCTGGTCGATGCCGACTGCGCCATCGTCACCAGTGTCGATATCGATCACGCCGACTGGCTGGGTGACAACCGCGAGGCCATCGGGCTGGAGAAGGCCCATATTTTTCGTGCCGGCAAGCCGGCCATCTGCAGTGATCCGCACCCCCCGAAAAGCCTGATCAGGCACGCCGAAACCATCGGTGCCGACCTGTGGCTGCTCGGGCGCGACTACAACTACGCGGGCGACCGGCAGCAGTGGTCGTGGAGCGGGCGCGGGGCACGGCGCAGCGGCCTGGCCTATCCGGCGCTGCGCGGGATGAACCAGCTGCTCAATGCCTCCGGGGCGCTGGCGGCCCTGCAGGCGGTGCGCCCGCAGCTGCCGGTGGGGGCGCAGGACATCCGTCGTGGTCTGGCGCTGGTGGACATTCCCGGGCGCTTCCAGGTCATGCCGGGCCAGCCGACCATCATTCTGGACGTGGGGCACAACCCGCATGCGGCCGGCCATCTGGTGGCCAACCTGGGCAACATGGCCTATCACCCCGAAACGTACGCCGTGTTCGGCATGATGGCCGACAAGGACATCGACGGCGTGATCGCCCACCTGCGCAACCATGTCGATCACTGGATCTGCTGCGATCTGCCGGGGCCGCGGGGCGCCAGTGCGCAGATGCTCGAAGACTGTCTGCATGCTGCGGGCATCACCGACCTGAAGGATCCGAAAAAGGGCATCAACCGGACTGTGGTGTGCAGTACCACGCCGGACGAAGGTTTGCGTCTGGCGCGCAGGCAGGCTGACCTGAATGATAGAATCCTCATCTTTGGCTCGTTCGTTACCGTTGCGCAGGCCCTGCCGGCGGTCAGGGAGCAACTTCAGGAACCGTCGCAGGCGTTTCACGACGCCACCCAGGAAATCTCCCGCCCACACTGATGTCGCGTCCGAAATCCCGTACCGGCTCCGACGCCGCTGCCGATCCGCTGCTTCCCGAGAAGAAAAAGGCCCGCCAGCGGCTGGTGGGTGCCATTGCGCTGTGTCTGCTGGCCGCCATCGTCGTGCCGATGCTGCTGGAGTCCGAACCCCGCACCGGCCTGCGTTCACTGCCCATGACGGTGGAAAACGCTACCGAAACCACCCGGGCCGACCGTCCGTGGGTCACGCCACCGCAAACCGGCGACACCATGAGCATGCCGGATCAGGTGGTGATGGTCGACGAGGGGGCCGCCGCCCGGGGCTCTTCCCAGGCCATGCCGCAGGCACCCGGTGACCTGCCGGGCGCCCGCCTGCCCGGACTGGGCGCCGACGAGGCTGCCGGTGGCGAGGGGATGGACGCCGCCACCGGCCAGACGCCGGATGCTTCCCGCACCGCGGCCGCGGCCCGCCAGGCTGCGGAGGCCCGCCATGCGGCTGGCCGGGCAGCCGAGGCGCAGGCCGCCGCTGCCCGCAGGGGGCAGCCCGGCGCTGCCGCTGCACCAGCCGGCCAGCCGGGCGCTGCTGCAACACATCCCGGTGGCGCACAGCCGCTGCCCAAACCGCTGCCGATGGCCCAGGCCCGCCAGTCCGCGCCGGCCGACCGGCCTGACGTGCTGGCGCGCCTGATCGACCAGGTGGACGCCCCGGCCAAGGGGGGCAAGACGCCGCCCGCCCAGCAGCAGCGGCGCTTCCTCGTGCAGGTGGGGGCCTACAGCAATGTGAAGAGCGCCCGTGCCGCCGTCGACCGTGTCAGCCGGGCAGGCTTCACCGCCTATCAGGAAACCGTCAAGTCCGGCAATGCCGACTGGATCCGGGTACGTGTCGGCCCCTTCGGCTCCCGCGAGGATGCCGAGCGGGCCCAGCAGGCCCTGAAGCAGGCCGGCGTGACCGCCGCGCTGATCGCACTCTAGTCATTTCGTCATTCCATTTCCCGTCATTCCTCCCGGAGCAGAACATCCCATGTCCACCTGGTTTGCCGACGCGACCCTCTGGGACTGGACCATCGGCGTGGTGGCCCTCCTGTCCATCGCCCTGGGCCTGTGGCGTGGCTTCATCCGCACGGCATTCGGGCTGGCCGCCTGGGTGATCGCCTTCCTGTTCACCGGTCTGGTGGCCGGTGCGCTCCGGCCCTGGGTGGCCGGCATCAGCATGCCGCCGGTGGTGCTCGAGGTGCTGGTGTTCCTCGTGCTGTTCATTCTCTGCAAGTGGGCGGGCTTCATGGTCAGCCGGGCGATGCGTGCCATCGGCCTGGGCGGGCTGGACCGCTTCTTCGGGGTGGTCCTGGGGGCTGCCCGCGCCGCGGTGATCGTCATGGTGCTGGCCATGGCCGCCACCATTGCCATCAACCAGGGGGTGGCGCCCCCGGGGCTCTCCTGGCAGAAGGCGCACGCCAGGCCGCTGCTGGATGCGCTCTCGGCCGTAGGCTTCCAGTTCCTGGCGCAGAATGCGCAGGGGGCCCGCGGGGCCTGACGGCGCTCCCCGCAGATTCCGGCAGGGGTGGCGCCAGCACCCGCTGCCAGCAGTTTTCAGCCGGGCAGGGTGGATGGCGGCAGCCCTGCCGGCCGTGCGAATGGTCGAGCCGTTCCTTTCTGCATCGAGGTGGGGACCGATATGTGCGGAGTTCTGGGTCTGGCGGGGCAGTCGCCCGCCAATCAGCTGTTGTATGACGGACTGCTGCTGCTGCAGCACCGGGGGCAGGATGCTGCCGGCATTGCCACCTGCAGTGGCCGCAACTTTGCGGTGCACAAGGACAGTGGCCTGGTGCGCGATGTCTTTCGTACCCGCAACATGCGGGCGCTCCCGGGCAACACCGGCATCGGCCATGTGCGCTACCCCACGGCCGGATCGGCCGTCTGTTCGGAGGAGGCCCAGCCCTTCTATGTGAATGCGCCATTCGGCATCACCTTTGCCCACAACGGCAACCTCACCAACACCGAACAGCTCAAGCAGGAGCTGTTCCAGCGCGACCGTCGCCACATCAACACCGATTCCGACTCGGAAGTGCTGCTCAACGTGCTGGCACACGAGCTGGACAACGAGGCCCGCGGTGTGTCGCTCGACCCGGACACCATCTTCCGGGCCGTGGCCACCCTGCATCGTCGGGTGCGCGGCGCCTATGCCTGCGTGGCCGAGATCTCCGGCTACGGCCTGCTGGCCTTCCGTGATCCCATGGGCATCCGGCCGCTCTGCTATGGCGTGGCCGAGGCACCGAATGGCCAGACCGAATATCTGATCGCCTCCGAATCGGTGGCGCTGGAGGGCATGGGTTTTCGGCTGGTGCGTGATCTGGCGCCCGGTGAGGCGGTGTTCATCGACATGGACGGCAACTTCCACAGCCGTCCGTATGAACAGGCCGGCCCGCTCACGCCCTGCATCTTCGAGTACGTCTACTTTGCGCGTCCCGACTCGGTCATCGACGGTGCCTCGGTGTACGACGTGCGCCTGAAGCTGGGCGAGAACCTGGCCGAAACGGTGGCCCGGCAGATGCAGGCCGGCGACATCGACGTGGTCATTCCCATCCCCGAGACCTCGCGCCCTTCGGCCATGCAGCTGGCCAGCCGGCTGGGCCTGAACTACCGCGAGGGCTTCATCAAGAACCGCTACGTCGGTCGCACCTTCATCATGCCCGGCCAGTCGGTACGCCGCAAATCGGTGCGCCAGAAGCTCAACGCCATGAGCATCGAGTTCAAGGGCAAGAACGTGCTGCTGGTCGATGATTCCATCGTGCGCGGCACCACCTCGCGCGAGATCGTGCAGATGGCCCGCGAGGCCGGCGCCAACAAGGTGTTCTTCGCTTCGGCCGCACCCCCGGTGCGTTTCCCCAACGTGTACGGCATCGACATGCCCACGCGCAGCGAATTGATCGCCCACGAGCGCGACGACGGGCAGATCCGCGAGGCCATCGGCGCCGACGCGCTGGTCTACCAGTCGATCGACGCCATGAAACAGGCCGTGCTGGATGCCGGCACCCACGCCCGCCAGTTCGAGGCTTCCTGCTTCGACGGCCAGTATTGCACCGGGGATGTCACGCCCGAATGGCTGGCTGCGCTGGAGGCCAGCCGCAGCCGGGCGGGGTGAGGTGGGCTGGTCCATCAGGCTTGCAGCGGGGACGGGCCAGGCTGTCGGGGAATGTGTTCATGACACGCTCCATGGTGTGCTGATAGTCGTTTTTCGCATATCGGCGGCGGCGTGCTGTTTGCTTCCGGAGTAACCTGCACACGCTGAACCCTCTTTTCTTCGTTTTTTACGCTTTCATCATGTCTGCAGATTCTTCCGCTTCCGGCAAGCCCGCTGCCGCGGCTGCTTCCCATGCAACGTCCGCCACCGGCCATGCGGCACCGGCCGCTTCCGGTGGTGCATCCTCTGCCGGCCACACGGCACCGGTCGCTTCCGGTGGTACATCCTCCGCCGGCCGCGCGGCACCGGCTGTTTCAGGTGATACATCCGCCGGCCACACGGTCCCGGGTGTTTCAGGCACGACACCTTCCGCCAGCGATGCGACAGTGGCTGCATCGGGCCGGGCTCCCTGGCAGGTGCGTCTGGCCGGCGTGCAGCCCGAGACGCTGGCGGTCCGTGCCGGCTACGACGCCGGCCCCTATGGCGAGCACACCGAGCCCATCTATCTCAGCTCCAGCTTCATGCACGACGATGCGGCCCATGCGGCGGCCAAGTTTGCGGGCGAGGTCGATGGCTTCATCTATTCGCGCTTTCGCAATCCCACCGTGCGGGTCTTCCAGGACCGGCTGGCTGCGCTGGAAGGGGCAGAATCCTGCATGTCGGCTGCGTCCGGCATGGCGGCCATCCATGCGGTGATCATGAGCCTGACCGGGGCGGGGGACCACATCGTCTGTTCGCAGGCCGTATTTGGTACCACCGTCAGCGTGCTGGGGCTGTTCGAGCGCTACGACGTCAGCACCACCTATGTGAAGATCGACGACCTGGCTGCGTGGGAGGCCGCCATCCGGCCCGAAACCCGCTTCCTGTTCGTCGAAAGCCCGGCCAACCCCTCCACCGAGATCGCCGACATCCGCGCGCTGGCCAGGCTGGCCCACGACCGCGGCATCCTGCTGGTGGTGGACAACACTTTCTGCACCCCGGCCCTGCAGCAGCCGCTGAAGCTGGGGGCGGACATCGTCGTGCACTCGGCCACCAAGTACCTCGATGGCCAGGGACGCGTGATGGGGGGCGCCGTGCTGGGCTCCAACCCCTACATGAAGGAAAAACTGGAGCCCGTGCTGCGCCACACCGGCCCGGCACTGTCGGCCTTCAACGCCTGGATCCTGCTGGGTGGCCTGCAGACGCTGCCGGTGCGCATGCGTGCCCAGTCCGACAACGCCCTGGCCGTGGCCCGCTGGCTGGAAGCCCAGCCGGGCGTGAAGCGCGTCTTCTACCCCGGTCTGGAAAGCCATCCGCAGCATGCACTGGCCGTGTCGCAGCAGAGTGGCTTCGGCCCGGTGCTGGCCTTCGAGGTCCAGGGCGATACGCCCGAGGTGGCGCGCCAGCATGCCTGGGCCGTGGTCAACGGCTGTCGCGTCATTTCCGTCACGGCCAACCTCGGAGACGTGAAGACCACCATCACCCATCCGGGCAGTACGACGCACGCCCGAATGAGCCCCGAAGCCAAGGCGGCCGCCGGTATCGGCGAGGGGCAGCTGCGCATGGCCATCGGGCTCGAATCGCCTGACGATATCTGCGCCGATCTGGCCCGCGGGCTGGCCCACGTGGTGTCCTGAGCGCCTGGGAGCCTCTGCAACAGTCTGCGAGCGTTTTGGCTCCCTTGCCCCGCGCGCGGGGGCTGCATTGCGTGGGGCAATGTCATGTTCAGGATACGTAGGGTGTGGCCCACAACCCGGGTTCCGGCTGGCACAAAGGCTGTACCATGGCCAACGCCGGCCACCCGCTGACGGGCTGGTGGTGCCTGCTGCTGCCAGCCTGCTCCTGTCGTCCGCCTGGCAATGGCTGCCGCCGCCGGGCGACGCCGCCCGGGCGTCAGTTTCCGGGGCCTTGGCCTGCGGGTGATGGCCGGCGTCTTCTTTCAAGGAAAACCTCATGCCGATTCTTTCCCGTGCTCCCTCCCGCCTGCTGACCGCCTGCGCTGCGGCCGCGTTCCTCACCGCCTGCGCCGCCCAGGCCGGCAGTACCGATGCTCCGGCCGGCCATGAGCATGCCGCAGCTTCTGCCCAGGGGGCCGTACAGTCGCCGGCCGCCACCGAGGCGAAGGCCGTCTGGGTCGACGTGCGTACGCCGGCCGAGTACCAGGCCGGTCACCTCGAAGGTGCCCACAACATTCCGGTCGAGGACATCGTCAGCCAGATCCACACCGTGGCCCCTGACAAGAACACCCCGGTGATGCTCTACTGCAAGAGCGGACGGCGTGCCGAGCGGGCCCGTCAGGCCCTGACGGCCGAAGGCTACACCCACGTCGAGAACCGCGGCGGCTACGAAGACCTCGTCAAACAGCTGGGCGCGCAGTAAGGCGACCCGTCAACAGTGCACTACAGCCACGCACCGCAGTCACGCACTGCGGTTGCGTCCCAGCTGCCCGGAAGTGCACCGCAGGGCCAAGCGCGCCAGCTGCGTCAATCACGCTAGCTGCGCCAGTCACGCCAGCTGCGTCAATCACGCCAGCTGCGTCAATCACGCCAGCTGCGCCAGTCACGCCAGCTGCGCCAGTCACGCCAGCTGCGCCGATCACACCAGCTACGCCAATCACACTGGCTGCGCCAACCACGCCAGCCATGTCAGTTACGCCAGCCGCTCCACGGCTGCCACCCCCCTCCATTGTTGTTTTTCCGTGCCATGCGCCGTCGCTGCCCGGGCACGCCCAGCGCCGGCCGGCTGGCCAGTACCGCCGCTGGAACAGGCTGCATCCGGTGCACCGGCGGCGCCTTTCATGCTGCCACCCACAATGCTGCTTCCAACACATCGGGATTCGAACAGGGAGCAGGACAATGGCGTTGCTGGCGGCAAAAACTCAGCGTGTGCTGGCCACAGGGGTATACAGCGGTCTGGCCGTGACCGCGCTGCTCGGCGCAATTGCGCTGGGCAATGGGGTGCGGCTGGCGCTGACGACGCCGCTCACCGCCGTCAGTTCCTCGCCGCAGCCGGCGGTCACGGCGCGCATCGACGCCGAACCGCTGCGCGAGGTACCCACCGGCCTGCTTGGCGAGGTGGCCGGCGTGGCCCAGGCCCGTGACTTCACGCTGGTGCTGGGTGCCGACGGTCGCCTGTGGGCGCGCGGCCTCAATACCCGCGGCCAGCTGGGCGTGGGCATTGCCCAGACCGTGGTGGCCGATTTCCTGCCGCTGCCCGGCCGGGAATATCAGGCCGTGGCCGCCGGTGGCTCGCACGCTCTGGCTCTCGACCGTCATGGCAACCTCTGGGTCTGGGGCGACGACCGCTACGGCCAGCTGGGCAATGGCCAGACCAGCCACGCCCCGCAGGACCGCCCCATCTGGATTGCCCGCGACATCGTGGCCATTGCCGCCGGTGACCGCCACAGCCTGGCCGTGCGCCGTGATGGCACGCTGCTGGCCTGGGGCGAGAACCGCTGGGGCGAAGTGGGCAATGGCGCGCAGGAGGTGGTCACCACCCCGACGCCGATCGGCCAGGGCTTTGCCAGCGTGGCCGCCGGTGCCGGTTACTCGATGGCCATCGACCGCAAGGGTCGCCTGTGGGCCTGGGGCCGCGGCGAGGGCGGCCGGCTGGGCACGGGCGACGAAAAGGACCAGGCGCGCCCGGTGCAGATCGGTGAGAACTTCAGCAAGGTCACGGCCGCCACGGCCCAGTCCTTTGCCATCCGTCGCGATGGCACGCTGTGGGCCTGGGGCAGCAACCTGCTGGGCCAGCTGGGTGACGGCACCCGTGAAGACCGCCTGTCGCCGGTGCAGATCGGCACGGGCTTCACCTCGGTGGCAGCGGGTGGTGCCCATACCGTGGCGCTCAAGCGTGACGGCAGTGTCTGGGCCTGGGGCAGCAACGGTTTCGGCCAGCTGGCCGACACGAAACTCGACGACCAGCTCAAGCCCACCCGCGTGGCCCAGGGCTACGATTTCATTGCCGCAGCCGGTGGCGCCTCGGTGCTGGCCCGCCGCAATGGTGTGCTGCGCATGGCCGGCGCAGGTCCTGCGCCGTCGCTGCGTCCCTGACCCGCGCTAATCCCTTCCTGCAGAATGGGTTAATATCGGCAGATCCATTGCTGTTTCTGCCACACCATGATTTCTGCCATCGAAGCTCTCAGAATCCTGCAAGACGGCAACCGGCGTTTCGTGGCCGGCCTGGGAGGCGTGGCGCTGGCCACCAACCAGGCACGCCGGGCCCAGCTGATCATGGGGCAGCAACCCTTTGCCGTGCTGCTCGGTTGTGCCGATTCCCGCGTTCCCGGCGAGCTGGTGTTCGACCAGGGGCTGGGGGAACTGTTCGTCATCCGCGTGGCCGGCAACATCGTCGCCCCGTCCCAGATCGGCAGCGTCGAATTTGCCGTCGAACGCTTCAGCACCCGGCTGGTGGTGGTGCTTGGGCATTCCGGCTGCGGTGCCATCTCTGCCACGCTGGAAGAGCTGAAACTGCCGGCCCGTGGCCGCTCGCCCAACCTGCGTGCCGTGGTCGACCGCATCCGCCCGTCGGTCGAGCCCCTGCTCGAAACCGAACTGGCGCACGACCCGGAACGTCTCAAGAAAATGGCGGTGCGCGCCAACATCCGCAACGCTGCCAATCACCTGCGTCACGGCTCGCCCATTCTCGAACACTGGATCGAGCACGAGGGGCTGCTGGTGGTGGGTGCCGAGTATTCGCTCGAAACCGGCATGGTCGACTTCTTCGACGGCATGCCGGACATGGGCCAGGATCCGCTGCCTGATCTGCCACAGGCACAGCAAGTCTGAGCCACGCAAGCACGGACCGGGCACCCGATTCCGAAGCAATCGCCCGGTCTGCGCCGGAGTGGCGGACGCCTGCCCGGCTTCCGGCGCCATCTCCGCGCCAGCCCGCCGCCCGGTGCTGGTCTGGTGCTCAGCGCCAGCCCGACAGCGGGTGTGTCCCGTCGTGGTGGTCGCGGAAGTGGCTTTCGATGAAGGACGATGCCACCGCATCCAGTGTGGGCGGCTGCCACTGGGGCTTTTTGTCCTTGTCGATCAGCAGTGCCCTTACCCCCTCGGCAAAATCGTGCGCCGCGCAGCAGCTGATGGCCACGTTGTATTCGATGCGGAACACGTCGGCCAGCGAGCGGTGACGGCAGCGCTGCTGCAGCTCCCAGGCCAGCGCGGCCGAGGTGGGGCTGCCCCGGCGGAAATTCTCCACGGCCGTGGCCAGCCACGGATCATCATGGACCGGCAGCGCCAGCAGACGCTCGGCCGTGTCCTTCAGGCTGGCCATGCCCACGGTCTTGCGGATCAGGTCGAAGTGCTGGCGCAGGGCCGAAGGGGCCCGTTCGGCCTGGTTCCCGTTCTCGTGGGCGTCCAGCAGCCGGGTCATCTGTGCCTTGTTTGCCGCCGTGTCGGTACCCCAGCGATGACGCAGGATGTCGTCCAGCACGGCCTGCCGCGAGCTGTCGTCCAGACAGAAATCGGCCATGCCGGCAAAGAGCGCATCCGAGGCATTCATCGGCGCCGCGGTCAGGCCCACGAACAGCCCGGCCCGCCCCGGAAAGCGGTTCAGGAACCAGCTGCCGCCCACATCCGGAAACAGCCCGATACCGATCTCCGGCATGGCCATCCGCGTCTGCGGCGTCACCACCCGGTGCGAGGCACCCGCCAGCAGCCCCACGCCGCCTCCCATCACGATGCCATGCCCCCAGCAGAGCAGGGGCTTTGGACAGGTATGGATGCGATAGTCCAGCGCATACTCGGTAAAGAAGAAATGCTGCGCATAGGGGTTGGGCCGGTTGCCGTATTCGCGGATGGAATGGTAGAGATCGCGAATATCAGCACCGGCGCTGAAAGCGCGCTCACCTGCGCCATCCAGCACGATGGCCACCACGTCCGGATCCCGGATCCAGGCCTTGAGCTGGCGGTTGAGCTGCTCGACCATGTCCAGCGACAGGGCATTCAGCGAGGCCGGGGCATTCAGCGTGGCGTGGCCGATGCGCCGGCCGTCTGCCGTGGCGGGTTCCCGAAAGATGATGACGTTGTCTGCCGACATGAACGTGTCTCCCGAACTAGAGAATCGAACCAGGGAATGTGAGTGTGCAGTCATGTTAAACAACTGCGGGCCCCTTTGTCCGCGCCGGGGAAAACCGGAGGGCGGCAGAATGCTAAACTTGTTCAAATTGCCCCCGTCGGCGCGCAATCAGCCGGCGTTGCCATGGCGCCAGCGCGTCCGATGGGTCTGTTTTTCGATCCGCGTGCCGGCAGACAGGTCCATGACGCGCTCCGGGAGAATGGCACCGATGAAAGGAGATGACACCGATGAAACTGCGCAGTGATTCCTTTGCAGCCGGTCAGCCCCTGCCCGGGAAGCTGGCCTTTGCCCGGCCGGATCCTGCCACCCGGGTGGCGCTGGCCGACAACCGCAATCCGCACCTGGCCTGGGACGAAGTGCCCGAGGGCACCCGGTCGTTTGCCATCCTGTGCGTCGACCATGACGCGCCGTCGAAGCCCGACGATGTCAATCACCCCGACCGCGAGGTACCGGCCGAGCTGCCACGGGCCGATTTCTATCACTGGATCCTGGTCGATCTGCCGGCTGGACGCCGGGCGCTGGAGGAGGGGGCCTATTCCAGCCAGGTCTCGCCGCGCGGCAAGCCCGGTCCCGAGCTGCCCGATGGCAGCCGCCAGGGGGTGAACGACTACACCCAGTGGTTTGCCACCGACCACGACATGAGTGGCGACTACTACGGCTACGATGGCGCCTGCCCGCCATGGAACGATGCGCTGGTGCACCGCTACGAGTTCATCGTGCATGCGCTGGATGTCGACCGCCTGCCGCTGGAGGGGCGTTTCGACGGCCGTCAGGTGCAGGATCTCATTGCCCGTCACAGCCTGGGCTCGGCCAGCATCACCGGCACCTATACGCTGAATGCCCGCCTGCTGCCGGCCACACCGGACGCCTGAGTGCCCGGCCTGTTGCTACAGCCGTGACGGCCGCTGCCGGATGAGCCCCACGCCGATACCCTCGATCTGGAACTCTTCCACCGCCGGATCGACCGTGATGGGCTGATAGGCCGGGTTTTCGGGCAGCAGGGCCAGGGTGCGGCGACGCTCGTCGCGCTGCAGGCGCTTGACCGTCACGTCGTTGCCCAGCCGGGCCACGACGATCTGCCCGTTGTGGGCGTCGGTGGTTGCCTTGACGGCCAGCAGGTCGCCGTCGAGCATGCCGGCGTCGCGCATGCTGTCGCCCTGCACCCGCAGCAGATAGTCGGGCCGGCGCTCGAACAGGCTGGCATCCAGGCTGTAGACGGCCTCCACGTGCTCCACGGCCAGCAGCGGCCGCCCGGCCGCCACCCGGCCGATGAGGGGCAGCGAAACACCGGGCACATCGGCCTGCGGCGCCGTTGCCATGCCGCCGGCGCCCGTGCGCTGGGTGCCTGCGCGTGGGGCGGCCGGTGCCCGGGAACGCGACCGGGTGGAGGCGCCCACGGGCGGGCGGCCACGCAGTGCCGGCACTCCCGGTGGCGGGTCGTTCCAGTTGCCGCCGGCAGCGCCCACCGTATGGGCCGTGCGCCAGGCACCGGGATCGGCCGCCCGGCCATTCACGGGCAGCAGCACGTCTGTCACGGCTCCGGCGCTGGTCGCTGTGCCCGTACCCGGGAACGGGCCGTCGTGCCCGGCTGCCCGCAGCTCGGCCTCGGCGGGCGGCAGCAGGCGGATGCCGCGCGACATGCCGGCACAGGTTTCGATCATGCCCTTGCGGACCAGGGCCTTGAGATGGTCTTCGGCGGCGTTGACGGAGCGAAAGCCCAGGGCGTCGGCAATTTCGGCGCGGGTGGGCGGAAAACCGGTCTGTTCGAGGTGCAGCTGGATCTGCAGGAGCACTTCGCGCTGCCGGGGGGTGAGGGGGCGCATAGGCGAATCCATGAGTGCGGGTCATCTGTATTCTTGTCCAGTATCGATCGCTTGGCAAGTCGCAGTGCACCACGGGGGCATCCCGGGCGTGTCATGAGCTGCGTGTCATCAGCCTGTTCATTGCCGCGCCCCAGGGTGTGTCATGGACCTGTTCAACCCTGCCAGGCCCCCTGGCCAGCCCGGGTTGATGGATGCATGCGGCAAGGCGCATGGCGCAGGCAACGGGCAACAGGCGCCTGGCAGGTGCCGGACAGCGCCATGACGCGTCCGGAAGGGGATTCAAGCTCCGGTACGCAAAAAAAGTTACAATCCCATATTGTGGCAATGCGGAATCGGTCGCGCGCGCTTTCTGTCTTATTTGCGTGCAAGTCTGGTGTACATTCAGGCAGTCCGACGGCGCAACCTCCTCATTGCGTTGCCGCCATTTCGTTGCATATCGTGCCGCCCGGGTTCCTGATCCGGCGGCTGCGGTTCTCTTTCCGGTCCCGTGCTGTCCGGTGCGGATGTTCCCGTCCGGGGCGCCTGCGGCAGCGCGAGTCCCGGGCCGGGCAGATCCCGTTTCCCGCAGCGAAATGGTTCTCTCTCTTCCAGAGATTGCCATCGTCCCTTGCGCTGGCTCTCTACCGTTCGTAAGCACGGACGGCTGTTCTCGCTCGTTCTCGTCATGGCCCACCCCGCCTGCAGATGCCTGCCGCTGGCAGATCCTGCATGGCCAGGGGGGTTTGTGCTGCCCCTGCTGCTGGCCCAGGCGCGAGCGGCAGGCGGCCGCGTACCGTGTTTCGTCCATTTTCCTGGAAGTCTTACCTGTCAAATGTCCACCAAGATCTATGTCGGTAACCTGCCGTGGCGCACCACGGACCAGCAGCTGAACGACCTGTTTTCGGCCCATGGTGACGTGCTGAGTGTCCGCATCATTTCAGACCGCGACACCGGCCGCTCGCGCGGGTTCGCGTTCGTCACCATGACCACGGCGGATGGCGCACAGTCCGCCATCTCTGCCCTGAATGGTTCACTGCTGGAAGGGCGAACCCTGGTCGTCAACGAAGCCAACAACCAGGGCAGCCGGCCGGGTGCCGGCCGTGCCCCGGTCAGCGTCCGCACGGCCGATCCGGCCCCGCGCGACGACGACGGTCACTGACGGCGGTGCGCGGCCGCATCGGGCAGGGCAGCCCACCGCCGGGTGGCTGCCACTGCCGGTGTGCCGTGCGTGCGCCATCAGGCCCGCCCTGATGGCAGGGCGGGGAAACACGTCACGAGAACGCTGTGCGCCACAGAAAAAAGCGCCCTCCGGGGCGCTTTTTTCGATCCGGCTGCCGGGGCCGACGGTGGGTATGGCTGTGGTCGTGGATATGGCCGCAGGCGCCGTGTGCGGCTGCATGTCCCGGTCGTGCACTGTCTGTCATGCAGGGTAGCCAGGCTTGTCCGCGCACGGCGCCCTGTCAGCATAGGGCGTAGACCTGCACGGTGACAAACGGGCCGCCAGCTTTCCTCACACGCTACATGCTGCTGTAGCCCGGCCCGCCGCCGCCCTCGGGCGGGGTCCAGATGATGTTCTGGGTGGGATCCTTGATGTCGCAGGTCTTGCAGTGCACACAGTTCTGTGCATTGATCTGCAGGCGCAGCCCCGAGCCATCCTCGTGCTCCACATACTCGTACACGGCGGCCGGGCAGTAGCGTGCCTCCGGGCCGGCATATTCGGGCAGGTTGATGGCCGTGGGCACGTTCGGGTCCTTCAGCCGCAGGTGCACCGGTTCCTGCTCCCCGTGGTTGACCCCCGAGAGATACACCGATGACAGGCGGTCGAAGGTCAGCTTGCCGTCCGGTCTCGGGTATTCGATGGGCTGGCATTCGCTGGCCGGTTTCAGGTAGAGATGGTCGGGTTTCTTCACGTGCAGGGTCACCGGCAGCCGGCCGCGGAACACCGTCTGGTCCAGTCCCACCAGCAGCGTGCCCATCACCAGTCCCTTGCCCATGGCGGCCTTGAAGTTGCGCGTTTTCCAGAGTTCCCCGTACAGCCACGAAGCCCGGAAGGCCTCCGGATAGGCCGACAGCTCGTCATGGGCGCGGCCTGCCTGCAGCGCATCGGCAAGGGCGCCGGCTGCCAGCATGCCGCTCTTGATGGCTGTGTGCGTCCCCTTGATGCGCGCTGCGTTCAGAAAGCCCGCATCGCAGCCCACCAGGCAGCCACCCGGAAACACCAGCTTCGGCAGGGCGTTGAGCCCACCTGCCGTGATGGCCCGGGCGCCGTATTCCAGCCGCCGGCCGCCCTCGAACATACCGCGCAGGGCAGGGTGCGTCTTCCAGCGCTGGAATTCCTCGAACGGTGACAGGTACGGGTTCTGGTAATTGAGCCCGACCACGAAGCCCGCCGCCACCCGGTTCTCGCCGAAGTGGTAGATGAAGCCACCGCCATAGGTGGCGTTGTCGAGCGGCCAGCCGGCCGTGTGCACGATCAGCCCGGGGCGAAAGTGCTCCGGCCGGACCTCCCACAGTTCCTTGATGCCAATGCCATAGCTCTGCGGATCGCTGTCGGCATCCAGCCGGAAACGTTCGATCAGGGCACGACCCAGATGCCCGCGCGAACCCTCGGCAAACACCGTGTAGCGGCCCAGCAGCTCCATGCCCGGCTGGAAGGCATCGGTGGGCTGCCCGTCACGGTCCAGACCCATGTCGCCCGTCACCACGCCACGGACCTGGCCTTCCGCGGTGTAGAGCACCCGGGCGGCCGGAAAGCCGGGGTAGATCTCCACCCCCAGCGCCTCGGCCTGCCCGCCCAGCCAGCGCGTCAGCTGCGCCAGGCTGACGATGTAGTTGCCATGGTTCTGCATGGCCGGCGGCGTGGCCCAGACCGGCACCTTCAGCTGGTGAGCGGCCGACAGGAACATCACCTCGTCGGTGGTAGCCGCCGTCATGGCGGGCGGATCGTTCTCCTGCCAGCCGGGCAGCAGCTCGTCCAGCGCGCCGGGGTCGACGACCGCGCCCGACAGGATGTGCGCGCCGACCTCGGCGCCTTTCTCGATCACGCAGACGCTGATGTCCTGGCTGCGTTCGGCCGCCAGCTGCTTCAGGCGGATGGCCGTGGCCAGCCCTGCCGGGCCTGCACCCACCACCACTACATCGAATTCCATGGCATCGCGTTCGATGCCGTCGACCGGCTCATCCTGCCCCATGCCCATTCCCAGACTTCCGGTCATCGCCCGCACATATCCTCGGAGTTCATCATGCGCGCACATTGTCGGTGAAGGCTTGCGACGGCGCAAACCCGCCGGTCAATGTTTTCCCTGCCAGCCGTGCGGGCATTGCCGCAGCCGTCCCTCCGGCGGCTTCCGTGGCAGCCCTGACCACGGGGCACATTCCCCGCGTCAGGGAGCATGTCCTGCCGTCCGTCCCCCCTTGGCAGCCGCCCGATCATTGCTACAATTACCATTTCCGGAAGGGCATACATGACCAAATATGTATTTGTCACCGGCGGCGTGGTGTCATCCCTGGGCAAGGGAATTGCCGCCGCCTCGATGGCCGCGCTGCTCGAATCGCGCGGTGTCAACGTCACGTTGATGAAGCTCGATCCCTACATCAACGTCGATCCGGGCACCATGAGCCCGTTCCAGCACGGTGAGGTCTTCGTCACCGAAGACGGTGCCGAAACCGACCTCGATCTCGGCCACTACGAGCGCTTCGTCTCCGCACGCATGCGCCGTTCCAACAACTTCACCACCGGCCAGATCTACGACTCCGTCATCCGCAAGGAGCGCCGGGGCGAATATCTCGGCCGTACCGTGCAGGTCATCCCGCACATCACCAACGAAATCCAGGCCTTCGTCGAACGTGGCGCCGGTGTCGGCACCCCGGCCGAGGCCGAGGTGGCCATCGTCGAGATCGGCGGCACCGTGGGCGACATCGAATCGCTGCCCTTCCTCGAGGCCGCCCGGCAGATGAGCCTCAAGGCCGGCCGCGGCAGTGCCTGCTTCGTGCATCTCACGCTGGTGCCCTATCTGGGCACGGCCGGCGAGCTGAAAACCAAGCCCACCCAGCACTCGCTGCAGGAGCTGCGCAAGATCGGCATCCAGGCCGACATGGTGCTGTGCCGGGCCGACCGCGCCATCCCCGACGACGAGCGCGCCAAGATCTCGCTCTTTTCCAACATTCCGGTGGATTCGGTCATCTCCGTGCGCGATTCCGACTCCATCTACAAGATCCCGCGCATGCTGCACGAGCAGAAGGTCGACGACATCCTGGTCGACCTGCTGAAGCTCGACCGCCCGCCGGCCGATCTGGGCATCTGGGACACCCTCATCCAGCGGCTCGAACATCCGCGTCACCATGTGCGCATCGCCATGGTCGGCAAGTATGTCGATCTCACCGAGTCCTACAAGTCGCTGACCGAGGCGCTGGTGCACGCCGGCATGCACACCTCCACCCGCATCGCCATCGACTATCTCGACTCCGAGCAGATCGAGCGTGACGGCACCGCCATGCTGGCCAACTACGACGCCATCCTCGTGCCGGGCGGCTTCGGCAAGCGTGGTGTCGAGGGCAAGATCAGGGCCATCCAGTACGCCCGCGAGCACAAGGTGCCGTACCTGGGCATCTGCCTCGGCATGCAGCTGGCCGTGGTCGAATATGCCCGCCACGTGGCGGGGCTGGACCGCGCCAACAGCACCGAGTTCGAACTCGACACCCCCAACCCGGTCATCGCCCTCATCACCGAATGGACCGACCGCAGCGGCAACGTCGAGCGCCGTGACCACTCCTCGGGCCTGGGAGGCACCATGCGCCTGGGTGCCCAGCGCTGCCCGGTCAGGTCCGGCACGCTGCTGGCCAGCATCTACGGTGACTCGGTCTACGAGCGTCACCGTCACCGCTTCGAGGTCAACAACGACTACGTCCACCGCCTGGAAGCCGCCGGTCTCACCATTGCCGCCCGCACCCCGGTCGAGGGGCTGACCGAGACCATCGAGCTGCCCACCCAGGGGGAACACGCCCATCCGTGGTTCCTCGGCGTGCAGTTCCACCCCGAGTTCACCTCCAACCCGCGCCACGGCCATCCGCTGTTCATCGCCTACATCAAGGCCGCCCTCGCCCACGCCGGCGAACAGCGCAGGCAGGCGGCCGGCGCCGAGGGCGATGCAGCCCCTGGAGCCGTTGCTGCGGGTGTTTCCGGTTCCCCGGTGTCCGCCGCCGGCGTGGGCAGTGCCACGGCGGCCACGCCCGCTTCCGCCGCTGTGTCCGCTGCAGCCGCAACCGCTTCGGGCTGCGGCTGCGCGTCCACCGCCCCTGCACAGGAGCCCGCCACATGAAAATCGCCGGACGCATCGCCGGGCTCGACCAGCCGTTCTTCCTGCTGGCCGGCCCCTGCGCCATCGAATCCGAACAGCTCGCGCTCGACACTGCCGGCCAGCTGAAGGAAATCTGCGCCGCGCTGGACATCCCCTTCGTCTACAAGTCGTCCTTCGACAAGGCCAACCGCAGCTCGGGCAAATCCTTCCGCGGCCCGGGCATGGAAGGCGGCCTGCGCATCCTCGCCGAAGTGAAGCGCCAGATCGGCGTGCCGGTCGTCACCGACGTGCACGAGATCGACCAGATCAAACCCGTGGCCGAGGTGGTGGACGTACTGCAGACGCCGGCCTTCCTGTGCCGCCAGACCGACTTCATCAACGCGGTGGCTGCCAGTGGCCGGCCGGTCAACATCAAGAAGGGCCAGTTTCTCGCCCCGCACGACATGAAGCAGGTCGTGGCCAAGGCCCGTGCCGCCGCGAAGGAGGCCGGGGTCGACGAAGACTGCGTCATGGTTTGCGAGCGGGGCGCCAGCTTCGGCTACAACAACCTCGTCTCCGACATGCGTTCGCTGGCCATCATGCGCGAAACGGACTGTCCCGTCGTGTTCGACGCCACCCACTCGGTGCAGCTGCCGGGCGGGCAGGGCGACCGCTCCGGTGGCCAGCGCGAATTCATCCCCGTACTCGCACGGGCCGCCGTGGCCACCGGCGTGGCCGGCCTCTTCATGGAAACCCACCCCGATCCGGAACATGCACTGTCCGACGGCCCCAATGCGTGGCCGCTGGCTCGCATGCGCGACCTGCTGGCCACGCTGAAGGAACTGGACGCCGTGGTCAAGCGCCAGGGCTTTGCCGAACTGGACCTGGCCGGCTGAGGCAGGTCATGTATGGCCTGGCTGGCTGCAGGTGCCTGTCCGGACGAAGGGCTACGGCCGTCTGTTGCGCCGCGACCTTTCCGCAAGGTTTTATCCCCCGGGAAAGCCCCAATGCAGGCATAATGCCGAAAGTAAAGGAATGTCATAGATTTCCAGGGAGGTAACCCCATGGCAGCCTACGTGATCGCCGACATCGCCGGTGTCACCGACGCCGAGAAGATCGCCGCCTACCGCGAACTCTCCACCCGGGCCACCGCGGCCGGGGGCGGGCGTTTCGTCGCCCGGGGCGGGCAGGTGGATGTCTTCGAGGGCAACTGGAAACCCGAGCGCATCGTCATCATCCGTTTCGATGACATGGACGCGGCGCGCCGGTACTATGATTCGGAGCAGTACCGCCAGGCCCGCGCCACGCGGGCAGGCGCAACCGCACAGTTCAACATGATCTGTGTTGAAGGCTTAGATTGAGGAGAAAGGCCAATGAGTACAATCGTCGACATTATCGGGCGTGAGATCATCGACTCGCGCGGCAACCCCACCGTCGAGTGCGATGTCCTGCTCGAATCCGGTGTGATGGGTCGTGCCGCCGTGCCGTCCGGTGCTTCCACCGGCTCCCGCGAAGCCATCGAACTGCGTGACAACGACGCCAAGCGCTACGGCGGCAAGGGCGTGCTGAAAGCCGTCGAGAACATCAACACCGAGATCTCCGAGGCCGTTCTGGGCCTGGATGCCACTGAACAGGCCTACGTCGACCGTACCCTGATCGAGCTGGACGGTACCGACAACAAGGCCAACCTGGGCGCCAACGCCATGCTGGCCGTCTCCATGGCCGTGGCCCGTGCCGCTGCCGAGGAATCCGGCCTGCCGCTGTATCGCTACTTCGGTGGCTCGGGCCAGATGTCGCTGCCCGTGCCGATGATGAACGTCATCAACGGCGGCGCCCACGCCAACAACAACCTCGACCTGCAGGAATTCATGATCATCCCGCTGGGTGCCCCCACCTTCCGGGAAGCCCTGCGCTATGGTGCCGAAACCTTCCACGCCCTCAAAAAACTGATCAACGACGCCGGCATGCCCACCTCCGTCGGTGACGAAGGCGGCTTCGCCCCGTCGGTCGATCACCACGAGGCGGCCCTGCAGCTGATCGTGAAGGCCATCGAGAAGGCCGGCTACCGTCCGGGCGAAGACATCGCCCTGGGTCTGGATTGCGCCTCCAGCGAGTTCTACAAGGACGGCAAGTACAACCTGGCCGGCGAGAAGAAAGTGCTCACCGCCGCCGAGTTCACCAAGCTGCTGTCCGACTGGGTGGCCAAATACCCGATCATCTCCATCGAAGACGGCATGGCCGAAAACGACTGGGATGGCTGGAAGCACCTCACCGAGCGCCTGGGCGACAAGGTCCAGCTGGTGGGCGACGACCTGTTCGTCACCAACACCAAAATCCTGCGCGAGGGCATCGACAAGGGCATCGCCAACTCGATCCTCATCAAGGTCAACCAGATCGGCACCCTGACGGAAACCTTCTCCGCCATCGAGCTGGCCAAGACCCACGCCTACACCGCCGTGGTCTCGCACCGCTCCGGTGAAACCGAAGACACCACCATCGCCGACATCGCCGTGGCCACCAACGCCATGCAGATCAAGACCGGCTCCATGTCCCGCAGCGACCGTATCTCCAAATACAACCAGCTGCTGCGCATCGAGGAAGATCTGGGCGAAACCGCTGTCTACCCGGGCCGCGACGCCTTCTACAGCATCCGCCGTCGCTGATGCCGTACCCTGTGGTGCGTCCTGCGTGGCGCACCACAGGGGTGTCCGTCACGAAAATGGTCCGCTTGCGGGCCATTTTTGTTTACCATCGTGGTTTTGTTTACCATTGGCAGCCATGGAGCCGCAGGACTTTGCAGAGGCTCCCCAGAGGAAGATGCCGGCCTCCGGCGTCTCCGTCTGCCTCTGGCCCCCGTGGGCGTGCAGGGGCCTCCCTGCGTCTGCCTGCTCCCGCTTATGGTATGGACGGCGCGGCCCCTTCCTCCTTTCATTTTGCAATGCGTCTGCTCTTCGTTGCCCTGGCCAGTCTGCTCGTTCTCATCCAGTACCCGCTGTGGCTGGGGCAGGGCAGCTGGTCGCGCGTCTGGCAGCTGAGCGAATCGCTGGCCCTGCAGCGCGAGGTCAACACCGGCAAGCGCCTGCGCAACGAGGGCCTGGAAGCCGAAGTGGAAGACCTGCGCAGCGGCACCTCGGCCGTGGAAGAACGTGCCCGCTACGGGCTGGGCATGGTCAAGCCCGACGAGATCTTCGTGCAGATCAACCCGTCACCGGACTCGCCTGCCACGGGGCACTGATACAAATCAGCGTGTCACCTCGGGCACCGCACCGGCCTCCGCCTCGGGCTCCAGGAACAGCGCCGCCACCTGCTGCGCATCGAAGCGGTAGGGCAGTCGGCAGAACTCGCAGTTCACCTGAATGGCGCCCTGCTGTTCCTCCAGAATGGCTTCCACCTCCTCGCGGCCCAGCATCTTCAGCATGCCGGCCACCTTCTCGCGCGAGCAGGTGCACTCGAAGCGCGGCCTGCGCTCGTCGTAGGCGCTGATCTCCGTCTCCCAGAACAGCCGGCGCAGCACCTCTTCCGGCGGCAGGTTCAGCATTTCCTCGCGCGTCAGCGTATCGGCCAGCGCCTGCACCTGTTCCCACAGCAGCCGGCCCTCGTCGTCATCGGTGGCCAGCTGGTCGCTCGTGCCCGGCATCACCTGCAGCAGCAGCCCGAACACACTCTGCTCGCTGGCCGCCAGCCACAGCCGTGAGGGCAGCTGTTCCGACAGGCTCATGTAGTTCTCCAGCACCTCGGCCACCGTATCCCCCTCGAAGGGGATGATGCCCTGATACGGATTGTCCAGCCCGTCCACCGCACGGGTCGTGTTCTTTGCGGGCAGCAGTGTTACCGCAAAACGGCCGCTGCCGTCCGGATTCACCAGATCGCCAAACGACGCATCGTGCGGAATGGCCATGCCCTCCTGCAGCTTCACCGTGGCCCGGAAACGGCCGTCTGCCTGGCACTCCGCCACGAACAGCCGGGCCGGCCCCGTCCCCTGGATCTGCAGCAGCAGGCTCCCGTCGAACTTCAGTGACGAGGCCAGCAGCAGCCCCGCTGCCGTCAGCTCGCCCATCCGTTCACGAACGGTCGGCGGTACATCCCGCTCACCATAGCGCTGGTGATGCGTCACCAGCGGCAGCCAGCTCCTGTCGAGCCGCACCACCTGGCCACGTATCCGTTCGTTGAACCCAAACCGAATCAAACTGTCCATGCTTTCAGATCCTGTGTATAGCGCGCAGCGTGCGCCTGATAGGTAGCGGCCGGGCGGGCCAGCCCCGCGATCTCGTCGGCCGTCAGCGGCCGTACGGCCTTTGCCGGTGCCCCCAGAATGAGCCAGCCATCCTCGAAGACCCGGCCCTCCGTCACCAGCGCACCCGCGCCCACCAGACAGTTGCGGCCGATCCGTGCCCGATTCAAGACCACTGCCTGCATGCCGATCAGCGACCCGTCGCCCACCGTGCAGCCATGCAGCATGGCCTGGTGGCCCACCGTCACGTTCTGGCCGATGGTCAGCGGCACGCCCTGGTCTGCGTGCAGCACGGCATTGTCCTGCACATTGCTGCCATGGCCCACGGTGATCGTGTCATTGTCGCCGCGCAGCACGGCACCAAACCACACGGTGGCCTTTTCACCGAGGTGTACATCACCCACCAGCGTGGCGGTGGGGGCCACCCAGCTGCCGCGGGCGAGGGTGGGATGCAGGGGGCCCAGGGCGTAGAGGGGCATGGGAGGTCTCCGTGGTATGTGTTAGACGGTATTCTTGCCGGGGGCAGGGTTAGCGGGCCGAGTCGTCCCGGGCATATGCCCGGAAGCGTTCCAGCTCTTCGGCGCTGGCCTGGGGGGCCGGTTCTGTCGATGTTTCATATGAAAGCAGCGGGTCCAGTCCGTCCCGGTCCAGTCGTACCCGTGTGGCCCGGGCGGCAGCACGAAACTTCTCGATGAGTTCATCGGAAGTAATATCCACGAACTCGTCATTCTCGTAGGCGCGAAGGATGTCCCATTCTGCGGGATCCGGCGCCATGGCGGCTTCAAGGTCGACTTCGGGTATTTTTTCAATCGGGCTCATCGTTGTTCCCTGGGGTTATGGGTTGCCTTTCTTTCCAGGAAAGCTTGTCTTCAGTGTGCACCAGATGTCAACACACAATTGCAAGCGCCTTGGATGTCTCCGAAGCGTCGACAGATCGCTTCTGACGGCCTGGCATGCCCTGTGTACCCCCCTTGCGACACCGGCTGCAGTTCCCGCTGGCCCCACCCCCAGGCAGGCCCCATAATCTCCCGTTCATCCGGAGACTTCCCCCGCCCATGCCCACCCAGCTCACCCAGGCGCCTGCCCCCGGCGCCCGTGTCCTCATTCGCGACGAAGAATGGCTCGTCCAGCGTGCCGATGCCAGCGAACACGGTGGCTGGCAGCTGGCCTGCGTGGGTGTATCCGAAACTGTCCGCAACCGCCAGGCGCTGTTTCTGAGCGTGCTGGACGAGGTCACCGTCCTCGATCCTGCCGGCACAAGACTCGTGTTCGATAGCTCGCCCGGCTTCATCGAGGGCCGGCTGGCCATCGAGGCGCGGCTGCGCCAGTCGGCCGTGCAGGGCGAGGCGCTGGTGATGGGCCAGCACGGCGTGATGGACACCATGCCCTTCCAGCTGGAGCCTACCTGTCGGGCGCTGCAGAGCCTGCGTCCGCGCCTGCTCATTGCCGACACCGTGGGCCTGGGCAAGACACTGGAGGCCGGCATTCTCACCGCCGAACTGATGCGGCGGGGCAGGGCGCGGCGCATCCTGGTGGTAACCACCAAAAGCATGATGCGCCAGTTCCAGCAGGAGTTCTGGAACCGCTTCACCATCGCGCTCACCCGGCTGGACTCGGCGGGTATCCAGCGCATTCGCCGCGACATTCCGGCCAACCACAACCCCTTCAACTACTTCGACCGCACCATCATCTCGGTCGATACACTCAAGCGCGACAGCGAATACCGCCATTATCTGGAAAAGGCCTGGTGGGACCTCATCATTATCGACGAGGCCCACAACGTCTCCTACAAGGGCAACCGTACCCAGAGCAACCGCCTGGCCGACCTGCTCTCGCGCCGCTCCGACGCCCTCATCCTGCTCACGGCCACCCCGCACAACGGCCGAAAGGACAGCTTTGCCAGCCTGATGCGCATGCTGGACCCCACGGCGCTACCCAAAAACGTACGGGACTACACCCGGGCCGATGTGGAGCACCTGTTCATTCGCCGCTTCAAGCAGGATGTGCGCGGGCAGATCAAACAGGCCTTTCCCGAGCGCCAGGTCTACAAACTGCCGACCCATGCCACACCGGCCGAGAATGCCGCCTTCGACTGCCTGTCGCATCTCGAACTGGCCAGCGACGCAGCCCGCCGCGACGGGGCGCTGCTCTTTCGTACCGTGCTCGAAAAGGCGCTGTTCTCCTCACCGGCCGCATGTCTGCAGACACTGCGCGAACGCATCGGCCGGCTGGAAAGACGGGATGCCGCCCATCCTGACCTGGCCGCGCTGCGCGAACTGCAGCAGCACGTGCAGGCCATCGACCCCGCGCAATTCAGCAAGCTGCAGCGGCTGGTGTCGCTGCTCAAGGGCACGGAAACGCCTGCGGCCACGCCCGGTATGCCAGTTGCAGCAACCGGCTCATCTGTGGCCACGGCTGCATCGTCGGGCGCTCCCGGCACCCTGGCGGTGCCGCTGAAGGGCAAGGCCAACGCGTCCTGTGCAACCGCCACCGCAGTATCGCCATTGCCCCAATGGCGCTGGACCGGCACCGACCCCACCGACCGCCTGGTCCTCTTTACCGAGCGCATCGAAACCCTGCATTTTCTGCACCAGCACCTGCCCGCCATGCTGGGCCTGAAAGGAGAGGCCGTGGCTATCCTGCACGGCCAGCTGCCGGATCAGGAGATCCAGCAGACAGTGGAAAATTTTGGCCGTACCCACTCCCCGCTGCGGCTGCTCATTGCGTCGGATGTGGCCTCCGAGGGTCTCAACCTGCACTACCAGGCACACCGGCTGATTCACTTCGACATTCCCTGGTCGCTCATGGTTTTTCAGCAGCGTAATGGCCGCGTGGACCGCTATGGTCAGACCCGCGCGCCCATGATCGGCTACCTCTACACCCAGCCGGATGATGAAAAAATCCGTGGGGATCTGCGCTATCTGGAAATTCTGGTCGAAAAGGACGAACAGGCAGCCCACAATATCGGTGACCCCTCCGTATTCATGGGCCTGTACGACGAAGAGGCCGAAGCCCAGAAAGTGGCCGGCGCCATCGAAGGCCAGCAGACGGCCGAGGCATTTTCGGCAGAGCTGGACGCCAACGCCGCCCAGGATATTGCCGATCCGTTTGCCGAGCTGTTCGGCCACAGCGGCGATGGCGGTAGCGCGACGGACGCAGGCCATGAAACCGGTGCCCGCGGTGGCACGGCAGGCAACAACACTGCCACCCAGACCCTCCCCACACTGTTCCGCTCCCACTTCCATTATTTGCGCGACGGCCTGCGCTGGCTGTATAACCCCCGGCCTGTCGTTCGCCACGATGGTGTGCGCCGTTACGATGGCAGTGTGCGCTACGACGGCGGTGCCGCGCGGAGCCGCAGCGGCATCCGGGTGGAAGTGGATGAAGCCACCCAGACGCTCAGCTTCCAGCCCGACCGCGAACTGTCGCTCCTGCTGTCGCGCGAGCTGGCGCCGGAAATGTGGCCGGACGACAATCACTTCACCCTCAGTGCCAGTGCCGAAGCCGTCAACGGCGCCATCAGCCACGCCCGCAATGACGACCACTGGCCGCGCGTGCAATACGCCTGGCCACTGCACCCCGTTGCCCAGTGGCTGGACTACAAGCTGCTGGCCAGCTTTGGGCGGCAGCGTGCGCCGCTGATTCGCGTGCCTGCGGGTGTGCCGTCGTCTGCAGGGATGACCCATCCATTACCGGCTGCCTTCGGCAGCGGGACGGATCGGTCCGGGGCACCGGCAGCCGGGGCCACTGCTGCAGCAACCACCGCGCCCCTGCAGTCTGGAGACGCCCTCATCATCGTGCTGGCACAGCTGCCCAATCGCCGTGGCCAGACCATGCTTTCGGACTGGATGGCCATTCGCCTGAACGCCCAGGGCCAGGTACAGCGGCCCGTGCTGGGCTTGCCCGAAGCCCTGCGGCTGGCCGGCCTGGATGCCGCAGCACGCCGGGACATTCCCAACGACGGCTCGGCGCCCGAAGCCGGTTTCATCAAGCGACTGGAGGAGGCGCTGCCTGCCGTACTGGGGGCAGCGCAGGCACACCTGCGGCCGCACAAACAGCAACTGGACCAGCACAACCGTACACGCCTGCAGGCCGAACTGGACAAGCTGCGCACCCTGCAGGGCAAGCATGCCGCCCAGCTGGAGCTGGAACTGCAGCACGGCATTGAGCAGGTCAACGCCGCAAAACGCCAGCGTGAGGAAGCCGCCACCGAACGCCTCTTCGACGAATACACCCAGTGGGCCAGGGATACCCTCAACCTCGACGACCGTGCCCAGTACACGGTGGTGGCTGCGGTGCTTGCACAATGAGAGCCCTCACTCGCAATCCCGTGGACTCCGCTGCCACGGCCGAGCCGGCCGTGCCAGCACCTCTGATCCGATACCGCTGCGCGCCCTTTCAGGAACCCGCATGAGTTTCACCATCGACGGCCTGACCAACGCCAACACCTTCTACAGCCAGCACTACCTCGACGACATCCTCGAAAAGGACCTCAAGTCGCTGTTCGAGCGCTGGAAGGCACAGGGTAACCAGAGCCCCGCGGCACGCCTGAAGGCCGCCGGTGGCGCCAATGGCTACTTCAGAAACCGTGAGCGCTTTCTGGCGGCCAAATCGCCCGAATCACGTGCCCAGCACCTGCAGGCACTGGCCGCGCCCATTCTGGAAGCGCTGGACTACGCCGTGCACCCGCAGAACCTCCCGCTGGCCGACAGTGCGCGCGAGGGCGACCTGCCCGTGCTGGCCCTGTACCAGGACAGCCGTGGCGCACCGCTGCTGGCCATCTGCGCCGCAGTGGCACTGCCGGGGGAAGAAGAACTGTCGCCCCTGGAGCTGCCCCCGCGTGACGCGCAGGGGGCGCCTCTGGCAGGAGGCGCGCGCCGGCATACCCAGCCCGTTCCGGAAAACGCCGCAGTGGCTGCTGGGACCGGGGCCGGTTCACAGGGCCATGGCGCGCTGAGCTGGGAAGACACGCTCACCCGCCGCCTCTTTGCCGACGATGCACCGCCACGCTGGGTGCTGCTGGTGCACCACGAACACTGGGTGCTGATCGAACGCGCCAAATGGGCGCGCAAGGCCAGCCTGCAGGTGGAGCTGCCCGAGCTGTTCGGCCCGCGGGATGATCGCAGCCTGCGTGGCGTGGCCGCATTGCTCGGTCGTGTTTCCGTGCTGCCTGCCGAGGGGGAAGCCTCCCTGCTCGACACGCTGGACGAAAGCTCGCACCGTCACGCCTTCGAGGTGTCCACCGACCTCAAGTATGCGCTGCGTGAATGCATCGAGCTGATCGGCAACGAGGCCATCCGCTACAAGCGGGAAGTGTCGAAGGAAAAACTCTACGACCGTAACGATACCGATCTGGCCGAACAGCTCAGCCTCGAAGCGTTGCGCTTCATGTACCGGCTGCTGTTCCTGTTCTACATCGAAGCCCGGCCGGAACTGGGCTATGCCCCCATCGAGGCAGAAACCTACCTGAAGGGCTACAGTATCGAGCATCTGCGCGAGCTGGAAAACACGCCGCTCACCACCCCCGAGGCCCGCGAGGGTTTCTACTTCCACGAAAGTCTGAAGCAGCTGTTCAGGCTCATCTGGGAGGGGTTCCCGAAAAAGGACGACCGCGCCACCGGCCAGCAGAGTTTTCTGGACGATGCCGCCTGCGGCGCCCAGCCTGCCTTTACCATCCACCCGCTGCAGGGACACCTGTTCGACCCCAAACGCACACCGCTGCTCGACAGCGTTCGGCTGCGCAACCACGTGCTGCAGGAGGTCATCGAACTGATGTCGCTCTCGCGTGGTGGCAAGGGCCGTCGCCGGGGACGCATCAGCTACGCTACGCTGGGCATCAACCAGCTGGGTGCTGTGTACGAGGCGCTGCTGTCGTTCCGCGGCTTCTTTGCGGAAGAAGACCTTTTCGAGGTGCGGCGCGACCCGAAAGCCGCCAAAGCCAGCAGCCGGCGTGCAGCCGGCGACGATGAAGAAGGCGTTGATGACGAGACAGTCCCTGATGACTTCGATGAAGCCACGGAGGGCAACATCGACAGTGCGGACAGTGCGGACAGCCTGTCTGGTCGCCAGAAACGCCGCGATGCCGAGCTGGACCCGCTGGAAGCCGCCTACTTCGTGCCGGCCAGCAGCATTGGCCAGTACACGGAGGCCGAAACCCTGTTCGGTGGCGAGCCGCGAAAATACCCGCGTGGCACCTTCATCTACCGACTGGCCGGCCGCGCCCGCGAAAAATCTGCCAGCTACTACACGCCGGATGTGCTCACCCGCTGCCTGGTCGAGCATGCCCTGCGCGAAATTCTGCCCGGCAAGACGGCGGATGAAATCCTGCAGCTCACCGTCTGCGAGCCCGCCATGGGCAGTGCGGCCTTTTTGAACGAAGCCGTCAACCAGCTGGCCGAAGCCTACCTGCAGGCCAGACAGAAGGAAACCGGCCAGACCATCCCCCACGACGCCTACACCACCGAACGCCAGCGCGTAAAGATGTACATTGCCGACAACAACGTGTTCGGCGTGGACCTCAACCCCGTGGCCGTGGAGCTGGCCGAAGTGTCGCTGTGGCTCAACGCCATTTCGGAGGGCGGCCATGTGCCCTGGTTTGGGTTGCAGCTGGCTACGGGCAACTCGCTGGTGGGCGCGCGCCGGCAGGTATTTTCCACGGCGCAGCTTTCCCCCGGCCGTGGAGAGGCCGGTCAGCCCGAACGGGACTGGCGCGTGGCAGTGCCGGGGGATGTCCGGTTCGAGCCCGAAGCTGCCATACCATCGGGCACATCCGGCAGCATGTCGCTGGCTGCGTCCGATGTTTCCGAACCCCTGGCTGAAGAGGCCCATATGGGCCACCGCCTGTGGCGCGAAACGGACATCTATCACTTCCTGCTGCCCGCCGAAGGCATGGGCATGGTGACCGACAAGGTCATCAAGCAGATGGAACCAAAGGCCGTGGAAACCTTCAAGCGCTGGCGCAAGGCTTTCTGCGCACCGCTCACCGAAGACGAAGTGGCCCAGGTACAGCGCCTGAGTCGCGCCGTGGAAGCCCTATGGACGCTGCACGCGCAGGAACTGGCCAAACTGCGTGCCGCCACCCGTGACGACCTGCAGGTCTGGCCCAGCCTGCGGCCCAACGAGGCGCCCACCAGTACGGCCGAAAAGGACTTTGCCTACCAGCAGCACCTACTGAGCGAGCGCCAGCGCATCGTCAGCCCCTACCGGCGCCTCAAACTGGCCATGGACTACTGGTGCGCCCTGTGGTTCTGGCCGGTGGATGATGTGGACAGCCTGCCGGAGCGGGGGCAGTGGTGGTTCCTGCTGGAAGACATTCTGGTGGGCAATGCCCCGGTCGAGGTGACGGTGGCCGACGTCGATGAGGCCGATAACCCGGTGACCAAGCCTGGCTTCGCACGTGATACGGGCGGGTTGGGGGCTGCCGGGAGCGCGGCCGGCGCCACATCCGGAACGGCCGGTACATGCGGAACTGCCCGCACTTCAGCAGACGATTCCGACGATACGGCCTCGGGCGGCTGGCCGGCTGGCCTGCGCCCTGGGGAGACGGCCACTCTCTTTGCCGGCGAGACCCAGCAGGATTATCAGGCCGAACAGGCACAGAAGGCCCGCGAGCTTGGCTTCGAGGAAGACCGCAAAAAGCACGGCTGGGCCAATTTTGAGCGTCTGTTCAACGAAACCGGCCAGACGCTGTTTCCCGAGCTGCAGGTGGTGCAGCGTGTAGCCAGGCAGCAGCGCTTCCTGCACTGGGAGCTGGAATATGCGGACATCTTTGCGCAGCGCGGTGGCTTCGACATCGTGCTGGGCAACCCGCCATGGATCAAGCTGGAATGGAACGAGCAGGGCCTGCTGTCGGACTTCGACCCGCGCTTTGCCATTCGCAAGCTGAGTGCCAAGCAGACCAGTGACCAGCGCGAGGCAGTATTTACGGCCATTCCAAAGGTGCGGGCCGAGTATGTGGAGGAATGCGCAGCCACCGAAGGCATGGGGCAGTACCTGAATGCCGAGCAGAATTACCCGGTGCTGAAGGGCCAGCAGAGCAACCTGTACAAGTGTTTTCTGCCGCAGGTGTGGCGTATTGGCTGTGGGGTGCAGGCGCTGCTGCATCCGGAAGGTCCGTATGATGACCCGAAGGGAGGGACACTCCGTGCGGCATTGTACCCGAGGCTACGGGCGCATTTTCAGTTTCAGAATCAGTTGATGCTTTTTGCGGATGTGGGACATCGTGTCAAGTACAGCATCAACATTTATGACTCAGAACAGGGATCACCGTCATTTGTGACGATTGCCAATCTGTTTCATCCATCCACGGTAAGGGCATGCATCCAGCATAACGGCGTGGGCTTGACGCCGGGCATTAAGGTGGATGACGGCAGCAGCTGGGATCTCAGTGGACACCGAAACAGGATGGTCCCGATAGGCGATGCAGAACTGGCCATGTTCGCTGAACTTTACGATGTACATGGGACGCCACCATTGCAGGCGCGGCTGCCATCCATTCACAGCCGTGAGCTGGTTTCGGTGCTGAGAAAATTTGCTGAGATTCCGAGGCGGTTGGGGGATTTGAAGGGGGATTACATCACCCTCGAAATGTGGCATGAAACGGGTGCACAGAAAGATGGCACTATCGAGCGCCATACGAACTTCCCGTCTTCATCAAATAGCCTCATTTTGTCTGGTCCTCATTTTCATGTCGGTAACCCCCTGTCAAAAACACCGCGCAGGGTTTGTACGGAAAAGGGGCATTACGACGTACTGGACCTTGAAACCTTGCCGGACGACTACTTGCCCCGCAGCAACTACCGCCCTGCCTGCTCGCCCGAGGAGTACCGGCGACGCATTCCGCATGTGAGCTGGGTGGAAGAGGGGGAAGAGAAGCCGCGGTTGGTGACGGATTATTATCGTCTCGGCATAAGAAAGATGCTGTCGCAGAGTGGAGAGAGAACGCTCGTTCCTGCGCTTGTGCCGCTAGGGGTTGCCCACATTGACGGTATCTTCTCTTTGGCTTTTGCTGGTGTCAAAGACTTAATATCTGCAGCAGGGGGGATGTGTTCTGTTCCTTTTGACTACCTTACTAAAGCAAGTGGAAAGGGAAATTTCAGAGATGAGCTGGCCGCGCAGTATCCTCATTTCAATATTTTTGATCTCCGAGTCGCTGTACGCGTTCTTACGTTGTGCTGCGTTACATCGTTTTATTCTAGTCTGTGGATAGATGTGTTTGACCAGCAAATGCTGACGGATCAGTGGTACAGCGACGACCCACGCCTTCCTCATGACTTCTTTTCAAAGCTCACACCAGTGTGGCAGCGCCACTGCGCCCTGCGTAGCGACTACGCCCGCCGGCAGGCTCTGGTCGAAATCGATGTCCTTGCAGCCAAGGCGCTTGGTCTTACCCTGGACGAGTTGCTGACCATCTATCGTGTCCAGTTTCCTGTCATGCGCCAGTACGAGCGTGACACCTGGTACGACGCCAATGGTCGCATCGTCTTTACCGCCAGCAAGGGGCTTGTCGGTGTTGGATTGCCACGCAAGGCCGGCCGCAATGATGCCGAATGCACCATGATCCAGCCGGACGGCTCGCGCAGGACCCGTCGGGTTGGCTGGGAGGACATCCAGCCCCAGCTTGCAGCGGATGGCAGCTGGGTGCTTGCTGTGCCCGATGGCACAGTCGTCGAGCGTACAGTCATCGATGACACCACGCCTGCAGGGCATGTTACCCGTACCATTCGCTACGTTGCACCCTTCGGACTGTCAGACAGGGAGACTGACTACAGAATCGCTTGGGAGCGACTGTGAGCCTGATCTCAACCATGCTGACCAATACGGTGTATGTTCGATTTTTCCAAATTTATGTGGCAAGTTAGGTAAATATATTGACCACATATGGATCGATGCCTAATATGTTCTGTGTTTTTAGAAACAGGAGGTCTCTATGATGGAAGAGTTTCGTGCTGGTGTGCAGTACAATGATTATGTTGGGACCGTTGCGGCTGATCGCCACGATAACAATGACTTGCTTTCGTATCTAAGAAAGAGAGATCTTATTCCTGAAGGTGAGGTGCTGGTTGGTGTCCAGGTTTATTCCGGCGAAGTACATGGTCCGTCGCTCGAATGGCCTTTCTCTGTAAAAGCTATTTTGGCAAAAGGAGCAAATTATGATAGCGTCCAAGCTGAAGCAGATAAAGTGGATGCTCTTGTGGTAAGGGAAGTTGATCTCAATATGTCCCTGCAGGAATTGTTTGGATTGTTCAAACGGTTCGAAATTTGTATGTCACTTCATGGCATTATTGATGGGAAGACCGTGCGGGTCACCGACTGAAAACAGGCCGTACCCAGCCGCTTCCGCCTCAAGAAGATGGCTATCTACTGTTTTCTGCTCTGTAAGGTTGACGCGGTTACGCCTGTCACCGTTTTCCTGCGCTGCGGCCGCTGGACCGGCCTTGAGGAGGGCTGCCAGAATGCCCGGCAGCCCCTGATCAGCCTGCTGACCGCCAAGTTTGGCGACTCGGCCACTGGGGGCTGGACCGGGTGGAAGCAGGCAGCCAGGAGCAGCTTGCGCGCTGGACGCTGGCG
>ERZ773077.291-NODE-291-length-38171-cov-10.037570_pt1 | contig 38171 bp, 48 predicted proteins | sample MGYA00580612_ERZ773077 | MGnify/ENA primary metagenome ERZ773077 (study PRJEB29015, sample SAMEA2737971) | human oral metagenome | biome: human oral; feature: human-associated habitat; material: dental | place: China | collected 2021 ...
ACCTTTCTTATTTTTCTATATATTCAATTCCTAAATGTTTATATGCTTTAGGTGTCGCGCGACGACCTCTCGGAGTTCTCTCTATAAAACCTTCTTTAACTAAATAAGGTTCATAAACATCTTCTATTGTAATACTTTCTTCTCCAATTGTTATTGCAATAGTTTCTAATCCAACAGCACGACCATCATAACGCTTAATTAGACATTCTAATATTTTATAATCTATACTGTCTAAGCCTTGTCCATCTACTTGAAGCAAATCCAATGAAGAAGTTGCTAGTTTTTGAGTTATTACTCCATCATTTTTCACTTGAGCGAAATCTCGAACTCGTTTAAGCAGACGATTGGCTATTCGTGGGGTTCCTCTAGAACGCATAGCTATTTCATAAGAACTTTGTTCATCAATCTCACAATCAAAAATATCCGAAGTTCTATCAATTATATTTTTAAGTTCGTCTACATTATAAAACTCCAAACGACAATGAACTCCAAATCTATCTCTTAATGGCGCCGTTAATGCTCCTGCACGTGTTGTAGCTCCTACCAAAGTAAAAGGAGGTAGTTCTATTCTTATATTTCGAGATTCATCACCTTTTCCTATAACTATATCAAGGTAAAAGTCTTCCATTGCTGAATATAAAATTTCTTCTATTGAGCGACTTATACGATGTATCTCATCAATAAATAACACATCTCCTGGCTCTAGACTAGTTAATATTGCTGCCAAGTCACCCGATTTTTCAATTGCTGGACCTGAAGTATACTTTATCCCTACACCCATTTCATTAGCTATTATTGTCGCAAGTGTTGTTTTCCCTAATCCTGGAGGACCATAAAGAAGACAATGATCCAAGACTTCTGCACGAAGTTTTGCTGCTTCAATAAAAATCTTAAGATTATTTTTAATTTGTTCTTGACCTATATATTGATTTAGGAATTTAGGTCTTAACGATTGTTCTTCATTTTCTTCTCCGTCATTTAAATGAGCAGATACCATTCGTTCTTCCATATTTCATCCTTTCATTAATTTCCAAATAATAATTTTAATCCTTGTTTTACATAATCATCCACTGCACTAAATTCAAACTTAGCCAGCTTGCTTTCGATTTTTGCCAATTCTTTTGTACTATAACCAAGGGCTTCTAAAGCAAGTAATGCATCTTTAATATAAAGATTTGCTAGTGATTCTGTTTTATTTGCTGCAGTATTAAAATCTATTTTCCCTTGTAAATCTAAAATAATTTGCTGAGCTGATTTTTTACCTATACCAGGGAATTTTGTTAAATAATTTACATCTTGCTTTTCTATCGCTGAGATAATTTCCTCACTAGTTGCTCCAGCCAAAATTGCTAACGCACTTTTAGGTCCTACCCCTTTTACTTTTAATAAAAGTAAAAATACCTTTTTTTGTTCTTTAGTTAGAAATCCATAAAGTGTATTAGAATCTTCTCTAACTTGTTGACTTATATAAATTTGCTTTTCTTCATTTAATTGATATTCATATGGATTTGCAACAGTGATTTCATAACCTATTCCATTATTATCTATTACGATGTTAGTAGGATTAATCTCAGAAATTTTCCCTTTTATATATGCATACATTAAAATTCACGCTCCTAATTGATTATATTATTATAAAATTAAACGTCAAAAATCTCAAGCATTTAGCAAGAATATTTTAAATCGTCAATATCAATGACTATTTGATTTCTTAATAACTTATAGTACAGTACTATTTTAAAAGAACCTAATCAAATCAACTAGGTTCTTTCTAATAACTATTTTACTTTATCTAAATCAACATTCATAATTTTTGCAGTTGCTTCAACCTTAGAGTACGCATCTTGGTCTACATCTGAAAATCCAGTTATACTAAACATTTTTTTAAATAACTCTTTTAATTTTGGATCTTTTTCTATATCAAGCAAGGCTTGTTTTAATTTTTCTTGTAATTCTTTATCCATTTTATTCGATGCTGTTACCATAACTCCAGGTATCATATCGCTTGTTGCTAACTTTTCAACTTCATTAACTGCATTTGGAAAATCTTTTTTATATCTTTCTGGTACACCATCAAATGTAGCAATAACATCAACATCTCTATTCAGTAAAAGTTGTAAACTTTTATCATGTCCACCACTAAATTGATAACTAATATCTTTTTCAAGATTGATTCCTGCTTTAACCAGCATAGCACCTGGATAAATATATCCTGATGATGACGAAGGATCGACAAAGGCAACTTTTTTACCTTTTACATCTTGTAAAGATTTTATACCTGAATCTTTTCTTACATATAACTCTGCTGTATATCCTGGTTTCCCAGTTGTACCTTTTGAAGTCAACAATGGTTGAGCATTACTTTGTTTTTGAGCTAATAAGGCAGAAAACGGTGGAATAATTCCAAAATCAACACTTCCACTACCTATACCTTCTACTACTCCAATATAGTTACTAGCAGTAAATGCCTCTACTTTTACACCCAACCTTTCACTTAGATACTCAGCAATCGGTTTAACATCCTCTATCAGTTGTTCACTATTTTTAAGAGGAACAAATCCCATTTTTATTACTTTTTCTTCTGATTTTTTATTTTCTGTCTTAGAAGAACATCCTGCAATAGAAAAAATAAATATAAAACTAAAGATTATCAACACTATTTTTCTCATACAAATCCTCCTTATCCTATGGATAATTAACTTACTATTTCGTTTCTACCTAATTTTACCATATTTTCATTATGTTCGCTAGATTTTTTATTTTCATTAACTTTTTAATCAAAAAAATTTATTATAAATACATCACTTAATTTGGGCGCTTTTAGAAAATATAATTAAAAAGTCTTTTAGAATAATTACTCTAAAAGACTTTTGCTTTAAGTTATTTAAAAAAATAAAAACACCTAAATTAGATGTCTAAATGGAGGCGGCTACCGGATTTGAACCGGTGATCAAGGTTTTGCAGACCCGTGCCTTACCACTTGGCTAAGCCGCCTTACTATATTATATTTTAAAATGGGGCGGCTGATGGGAATCGAACCCACGAATGTCGGAACCACAATCCGATGCGTTAACCACTTCGCCACAACCGCCATATTTAACAACAATATTTATTATACCTTTTCCCTTTGATTGTGTCAAGAGCTTTTTTACTATTTACAAAAAAGAGCAACTAAGACAAATCGTTTTCTCTTTTATCAAAATGAATTATGAAAAACTTAATATACTACTTGACAGATTATACTATGTAATGTATAGTATAATCTGAAAGGAGATATTTGTATGGAATCTCAATTAAAAAGAGGATTATTGGAAATATGTGTTCTTGCTACCTTACGGAATTCTGAATCATATGGTTATAAAATTATAAAAGATGTATCAGCGGTAATTCCAATATCAGAATCAACATTATATCCTATCTTAAAACGTTTAGAAGCGAATAATTGTGTTACTTCTTATTCGGTAGAACACAATAGTAGACTAAGAAAATATTATAAAATCACAGATATTGGTCTTAACAAAATTCAAGAATTTCTTATTGACTGGCAAGTCATTAGTAATGCACATAAATACATTTTAGGAGATGAACATCATGAATAAAAAACAGTTTTGTACTTTTTTGGAAAATGAACTAAGATTATATTTATCTTCAAAAGAAGTATATAAAACTCTTAATTTTTTCAAAGAAATGATTGACGATCGTGTTGATGAAGGATTAAGCGAAGAAGAAGCTGTAGCACAATTAGGTAATATAGACGATATTGTTGGTCAAATTTTAGATGAACATAATATCAAAAAAAGACAGAAAAAATTAGTATGGAGATTTATACCACAAAAAACACCCTCAGCAGCTAATATAATTATTGCTATACTACTTTTCCCTATTTGGATTACCATTTTTTCTTTAGTAGCTAGCTTTTTTCTAGTTTTTATATCTTTAATATTCAGTTTAGTAGTTTCAGTAATTGCTTTTTTCGTTGGAGGTATTGCTCTCATATTAAAAGCACCCTTCTACCTTATATATGAAAAAAATATAGCATACTGTTTAGATACTTTAGGTTTCGGTTTTATTATTACAGGAATTGGTTTAATAGGAATTTATTATCTATTAAAATCATTAAAAAAAGTAAGGAAAAATGGTTGGAGTTTCAAAAAAATGTTTGTGAAAGTTTTCAAAAAAGAGGTGTATATCAATGAATAAATTTATTAAAATCGCCTTTAGCCTGATAATTACTGGTATCATACTAATAGGTTTTGCAACATACTTAAATAATGGTAATATACCTAGATTCTCTGCTAATTATGATAAAAAGAATTATACTGTCTCAATTAATGAGATTAAAGATTTGGATTTAAATATTCTTGATTCCGATATTGTCTTAGAAGAAAATACCTCTTCTGATAAAATAGAAATAGATTACTATACTGGTATAGAGCGCGAAATACTTATAACCCACACTGACAAAAAATTATCTATAAAAGAAAATAAAAATACTTTTGGAGTTGATATAGATTTTAGTATTTTTTCTAAAAAGCAAGAAATTAAAATAAAAATACCTAAGTCTTCTTCTAGTATAGATGTCCATTCTTTAAATAAGATAGGTAATTTAATTATTAAAGATTTAAACATCAAACATCTTACAGCAAATAGTAAAATAGGAAATGTTTATTTAACTAATGTTTCTACTTTAGACACGGAAATCAAACTTTCAACTGGTGATCTTAAAATTAATAATTTTAAAAGTGAAAATAATTCTCTAAAAATAAAGACTGCTACTGGAAATATAAAACTAAATAATATTAGCGGTATTAGCAATCTAAATATTGATAATAATACTGGAGATATTGATTTATCATCATCAACTATAAAAAATATCAATATATCTAATAAACTTGGAAATATAACATTAAATAATTTACCTAATGAATCAACAGATAATATTAATTTAGAAACAAATACAGGGGATATTTCATTATTCAACCTTACAGCAAATAATTCTATTTCGCTTAAATCTACAACAGGAAATATTCTTGCTGAATTAAACGATAATGAATCTAATTTCACAAATAACTCCAATAAGAAGAAAACCTTATTTACTTCTTCATCTACTGGAACTGTTACTGTTAAATTTTTAAATAAATAGTTAAAGTAACCACCAAAATTATTTTTGGTGGTATTTATTTTATAAACATTAACTAATCTTCTCTACTAACTTCTTATAAGATTCAACTAAATATACATAACTTTTCTTTATAGATAACGTTTTATTTTTAAAAGTTATTTGTTATAATAAACTTATATACTATTAAAACATGTGGAGGTTTTCTAATGCTTATATTAACTAAAGAAGATATAAAAAAATGTATTACTATGCAAGAAACTATTGAAACTTGCAAAAGTGCTATGTTAAGTTACTCACTAAAGAAAACAAATATACCTCTTCGCACAAATATTTCTGTAGCCAATCACAACGGTCAAGTCTTATTTATGCCAGGTTCTGTAAATTCTAATACTGAATCACTTGGGCTAAAAATAGTTTCTGTTTACCCAAATAATACAGAAAAAAAATTACCTGCCGTCCCAGCAACTATGTTGACACTTGATGAAAAAACTGGAATTGTTAATGGACTTTTAGATGGAACTTATCTAACCGCTCTACGCACCGCTGCACTTCAAGGCTTAGCTACTGATTTATTAGCTCGAAAAGATTCAAAAATTGCGACACTAATTGGTACTGGTGGGCAAGCGTATGAACAAGCACACGCTCTTCTAACTGTTAGAAAATTAGATGAGCTACGTATTGTTGGTAGAAATTTCGAAAAAACGAAAAACTTTGTTGAAATTTTGAAAAATGATTTTTCTAATTTTGAAACTAAAATTGTCGCATATAAAGATGCAAATGATGCTGTACAAAATTCTGATATAATCACAACTGTCACGAATTCAAAAACACCTACCTTTGATAGTAAACTCGTTAAAAAAGGAACACATATTAATGGAATAGGTTCATTCACTCCGGAAATGATAGAAATTCCTGTTGACTTAATTACAAAAGAGAACAAAATATATTTAGACACTTATGATGGCGTCCTTAGCGAAGCTGGTGAAATATTATCAGCATTAGATAAGCAATATATAACAACAAAGGACTTTAAAGGAGAACTCGGAGAATTGCTACTAAATTTTTCGCTAGGCCGTACCTCTGAAGATGACATTACTATATTCAAATCAGTTGGAACAGCTGTTTTAGACATAGTTTGCGGCTCAGAAATTATAAAAAAAGCAGAAAAGCTTAATATTGGTACAACTATAGATATATAATAAAAAAAGATTAGTACTAACTTTTTTAGTTGCTAATCTTTTTTATCTACTATCTATTTTATGTTTCAATAAAACTGATTTTTTCACCTATTCATGAATCTCTAAAGGTAATCCGTCCGGATCAAAGAAAAAAGCCATCTTTTCCCCATCAAAATCATCATATCTTAAACCTTGATGTACCATTTTTAAACTGTCAAATTCTTCAAGTGTTTTTTCTACATCCTTTACCTTGAACGCCAAATGTCTAAGTCCTGTGTTTTCTGGATTAGGTATTGGAGGGCGTAATGGTGCATCTTCTTTTATAAATATTTCTAAAACTACATTTTCTTTTTTTACATTTATTATAATATCATTTTTATCTACTCGATGATATTCACTTATAATTTTAAAACCTAATTTTTTAACATAAAACTCCTTCATTTTATTATAATTTCTTCTTATTATTGCTATATGATGAATACTCTCAAATAACATATATACCCTTTCTCAATTTCTAGTTATTAGCTTTATAATTTCTAGTACTAGCTAAAACTTTTATCAATTCTTCTGGATCCACCTCTTCATAGTCCCCTTTATCGGTATAAGCAAAAGTTACTTCATCTCGACTAGTTGTTGAATCTTTCATATATTTTTTAAAGGTTCCATGAACTTGTTTTACACCTGTTTTTTCAAGTATTTTCTCTATATTATCACTTGTTATCCCTGCTCCTGCTAAAATTTCAATATGTTGTCCATATTTTTCCTGAAATAACTTTATTAATTTAGCCCCTCTTTTTACGTTACTAGCCAATCCACTTGTTAATATTCTAGTACAACCTAATCCAATTAATCGTTGAATATTATATTCAGGATTACTTGCACAGTCAAAAGCTCTATGAAAAACACTTTCTGCATTATATTTATCACAAAGTTCTATCATTTTCTCTGTTGCCAGCCAATCAATTTCATTATTTTCTGTTAAAAAACCAAAAACAAGACCATTAGCTCCATGTTTTAATAATTCTTTTGCCTCCCTAAACATTTGTTCTTTTTCTAAATCACTATAACAAAAACCACCACCACGCGGACGTACCATTGCCATAATGGGTAATACTACACCTTTTTCAAGAACCATATCTAAGACACTAAGATTGGGTGTTAGCCCTCCTAAATAACTTGCACTTACCAACTCTATTCTATGAGCCCCCAAGCTTTGGGAAATTAAACAATCCTTTACACTATTTGCACAAACTTCTACTTTTAACATAATTTCACTCCTAAATTAATAATAACTATATTATAACATAATGAAAAAATTGATTAAAGAAAATAAATACTATAAAACTAAAAAAACCACATCTTTTATATAAGATGTGGAATATAAAGAAAAAGGAGTTTGACTTAACAAACATCCTTTTCTATAGCGACAGCTAATTATTTAACAGCTGAAGTTTTTGGTAATTTTTTAGCAGGTGTTTTAGCTCCTTTTTCTACTTTAAGAACTTCACCTTTTTTAAGTTTGTTAGCATCACGAGTCCATTTCTCAGATTTGTTTCCAAGATCTTTATCGTTTTCTGCTTTGATTTCTCCAGGAGTTGCTGGCATATCGTTGTTTTCAACCCAATATCCAGATTCGTTAGTGTTACGGTTTGCACCTAATTCACCTTCTGCTAAAGCAGCTGGAGCTACAACTGCACCTACTAGACCTGCAGCTACTAATGATAATAATGCTTTTTTCATTGTCATTATCTCCTTTATATATTTTTTATTTTTTATACGAATACTATCGTATATAAATATTATAGCATCTTAACCTTAAAAGTCAAGCATTTTTTCACATTCTCTACATAAAAGACATTCTTCGTATATTAATACACATTCCATATAAATAATTTTACTGATATTTTTAAATCTTGTCGATTATATTTATATTAGACTTTTTTAAGGGATTCCCTATATCTACTTTATAATTAATATTTATAAATACTTTACTATATACATATTAATATTTATTAAAAAACTAGTCATCACTTCTATGATGACTAGTTCAATAATTATTTATATTTTTCTATAATCCTTCTACATAGCTGTATGCACTTTGTGCAGCAATAGCCCCATCAGAAGCTGCAGTTATTACTTGGCGGATTTCTTTTTCACGAACATCACCTGCTGCAAATATACCAGCTACTTTTGTTGCTAATCTATCATTAGTTGGAATATATCCTGCTTCATTCGTAATTCCTAGTGTTTTAAAATCTTCTGTTTGAGGTAACATACCTACATAGATAAAAATACCATCTGCAGAAACTGAACTTTCTTCTCCTGTTTTTACATTACGAATTTCTACAGAAGAAACTTTTCTTTCACCTTTAATTTCTAATGGAATACTATCCCAAATAAAGTGAATATTTTCTTTAGCAAATGCTCTATCTTGTAAAATCTTTTGAGCGCGCAGTTCATCACGACGGTGAATAACAGTTACTTTACTTACTAAGTTTGATAAGTATAGTGCTTCTTCAATAGCAGAGTCTCCTCCACCAATTACTATTACCTCTTTATTTCTAAAGAATGCTCCATCACAAACAGCACAGTAACTTACACCTTTTCCTGAGAATTGTTCTTCTCCAGGGATATTTAACAACTTATGTTCTGAACCTGTCGCAATAATTACTGACTTCGCTACATATTCATTCTCACCTGCTGTCAAATATTTCAATTCATCTCTTACCTCTACTTTTGTAATATTTCCAAAAGCAAATTCTGTTCCAAACTTTTTAGAATGTTCAAACATTTTCTCTGATAATTCTGGTCCAGTAACCATCTCATATCCTGTGTAGTTTTCAATTTCTTCTGTTGAAAGCATTTGACCACCTGGATATTTTCTCTCCAACATTAAAACTGACATATTAGCACGTGATGCATAAATAGAAGCAGTCATCCCTGCTGGTCCTGCACCAACAATAATTAAATCGTAAATTTTTTCTGACATATATTTCACCCTCTTTTTTATGATTCTATATACAAAACTTTTTTATCTTTATATTTTGTATTAAGCATTATTAAGTATATCAGACTTCCTATAACAAATACCAGTGAAAGAACTTGAGATACTCTTAATGAACCGATATACAATGAGTCTGTTCTCATACCTTCTACTATAAAACGCTCTACGCCATAAAGAACTATATACATTGCAAACACTTCACTTTGAGCTAATTTGTTACGGATTAATAATAAAATAATTAAAGCAATAAAACACCAAAGGCTTTCATATAGAAACGTTGGTTGACGGTAGGCACCGTCTATGTACATATTTTCTATAATAAAATTTGGTATAAACCTTTTTTCCAAGAATTCTCGACTAACTACTTCTCCATATGCCTCATGGTTAAAGAAATTTCCCCAACGTCCCAGCATTTGTCCAACTAAAAGACTAGGAGCTATAATATCTAGCATTTTAATAATTTTTATTCCACGGCGTCTTGCAAAGAAGTATAATACTAAAAATCCTCCCAATAATCCGCCGTATATCGCTATTCCACCATCCCAAATTGCAATTATTTCATCTTTTCGAGTACTATAATAATCCCATCTAAACACTACATAATACGCACGTGCAAAAATAAATGCTATCGGTAATGCTAAAAGTAATAAATCTAGCATCGTCTCTTTTTTTAAGCCTCGCTTTGTTGCTTCATGGTCTGCCATCATATATGCAACTAGCACTGTCATTGCAATTATTAGTCCATACCAATAAATTGGTTTTGAAAATAAATAAAAGGCAATTGGATCTAAATATCCTAAAGTCATCCTTATTCTTCCTCACTTTTCATATTATTCTTTTTTATTTCTTCCGCTAAACGCTCAGTAAAATCTTCCGCTGTATTTATACCCATTTGATTTAAACGATAATTCATAGCTGCAGTTTCAATAATAATTGCAACGTTTCGCCCTGGTCGAACAGGAATAGTTTTTTTCTCTATTTTTGAGTTTAGTATTTCCTTATATTCGTTTCCTAATCCAATTCTATCATATTGCTTATTATCATTCCATGTTTCTAAATGTACATTAAGTTGCAAGCGTTTATCACTTCTTACTGCTCCTGTTCCAAATAATGTCATTACATTTATAATACCTAGTCCTCGAATTTCCAATAAGTGTTTAATAAGCATAGACTCGCAACTACCAATTAATAATCCACGCTCTATTTCTTTAATATCAACTCTATCATCAGCTACTAATCTATGCCCACGATTAATAAGTTCTAGGGCTACTTCACTTTTACCAATACCACTTTCACCTGTAATCAATACACCTATTCCATAAACTTCAATAAAAACTCCATGAACAGAAGTTGTTGGAGCAAATTCTTTTTGAATATAATTTGTAATATTTCCCATCAGTTTTGTAGTTTCTTGAGTACTCCTTAAAACTGGTGTATCATATTCATTTGATGCTACAATTAGTTCTTCTGGAACATCATGATTTGTTGAAATAATAATACAAGGCGTTATTCTCGTACATAACATACGTGTTCGAGATTTTTTTTCAGTATCTGCTATTAATTTAAAAAATGATAATTCACTTGTTCCTAATATTTGAATTCTCTGTGGAGAATAATGTGAAAAATAGCCCGCAAGTTGCAAAGCAGGTCGTGATAACTCCTCAGTCGTTATCTCACGATCTAAACCAGCTTCTCCACTTATTACTTCTAGTTTTAATCTTTCTACAATATCTCTTGTTGTTAGTTTTTTCATTAATTCATTTCCTTTATGTTTGTATTATACAAATAATATTTGTACACCTTTCTTCTAAAATCTTTTTATTATAATTTTTCTATCTCCTGTATTTAATAATGCATTAAAGATAGATATAAAAATTGCTAAAAAGAATGCCGATCCAAAAGATGAAACAATAAAATGTGGTGCCAACAGATATGATACTAACAATATTATACCTGCATTTATTACAACAATAAATATACCAAAAGTCATAATTATCGGCACAATACTTATAAACATTAGTAATGGTCTAATAAACATATACATCAATGTTATTAGTGTTGCTCCATAAAATCCATAACTAGGTCTATCTATTAATAAGCTTGATCTAAATAACCCTGAAAAAGCAAGAACAATCAACGTGTTGACAACAATACTCTTTACTGCCGTCCATAATATTGATTTACTTTTCTGCATAAAATCTCCTTTCTTTATAACAAGAGAAAGTGAGAATTCTATCCCCACTTTCCTTCTTTAAATATAAACGAAACTATTTTGTGAATTCTTCTGTGATTTGAGGAACTACTTGTTTTTTACGAGAAACAACACCTTCTAATGTCATAAAGTCATTAGCAAGAGTTTTCCCGAATGCTGCAGCAACTTTGTCTTGTTTTGCTCCTAATACTAATACCTCAGAATTTGAAGTTAAAATATTAGTAATTACAAATACAAATGCTGATAAAGATTTTTCAGAAATTTCTGAGTTGATAGCATTTGCTAATTCTTCTTTACGATCTGCTACTTCTTTTTCATCAACTGTATTAATTTGAGCAACAATAAGTTTATCATCGCCTAGAATAAATTCTTTAGCATCTAGTGTGATTAATTCTTCTGCTTTTTTGTCTTTAGTAGATGCTCCTGCTTTAAGCATAGCTAGACCATATTCTTCTAAGTTCACACCTGCTATTTTAGCTAGTTCTTCTGCTGCTACTTTATCTCGTAATGTACATGTTGGTGATTTTAGTAATAATGAATCAGAAATAAGTGCTGATAACATTAGTCCTGCCATTTGCTTGTCAATATGGACACTTTGTTCTTCATAGATTTTTTTAAGGATTGTTGCTGTGCATCCCAATGGTTCTGCACGATAATATAGCGGTGCAGCTGTCTCAAAGTTTGCAATACGGTGGTGATCAATTACCTCACGAATAACAGCTTTTTCTATCCCATTAGCAGATTGTTGAAATTCATTGTGGTCTACTAAAATAACATGTTGCCCTTCTTTCAACTCTTCTACAAGACGTGGTGTACTTACATTGAAATACTCTAATGCATACTTAGTCTCATCATTTAACTCACCAAGTCTAACCGCTTCAGAATCCATACCTTGTAATCTTTTTAAGTTATTATAAACAATTGCTGAACAGATAGTATCTGTATCAGGATTTTTATGTCCAAAAATTAAAATATTAGTCATTTTTTAAAACTCCTTATTTATACTTACTTATATTCTACCTTTTTTTAGCTATTTTTTCAAAATATTTATTAATTATTGTTTAAAATTTCTTTAATTTTTAATCTACAAAAATATAATAGCTAGTTTAATATTATTATAAACTCTTTTTGGCTAATGATAAATCCACATGACAATATCCTGTTGGATTTTTTTCTAAATATTTTTGATGATATTCTTCTGCATCAACATAATTACTAACTTTTTCTACTTCTACTGCAATCTTTTTCGAAAACTCTTTTTGTAAGTTTGATATAAAGTCACTTACTTCTCTATAGGTTTCTTCATCAACATAATAAATTCCGGTTCTATATTGACGTCCAATATCTCCACCTTGTTTATTCACACTAACTGGATCAATAATTCTAAAATAATGACGTAGAACATCATTTAGTGATAATATCTCATTATCATATTTTAAATATATTACCTCTGCGTGATCTGTTGATTTTATTTTTTGATAATTAGTTTCTGTAGTAGTTCCATTACTATACCCTACTTTGGTTTCGATTACTCCGTTTAGTTGAGAAAAATATCCCTCTACTCCCCAGAAACATCCACCCGCTAAATAAACTTCTTTAATCATCGCTATTCTCCTCTCCACGAATGAAATTAAGTATTTATTATTATACTATAAAATGTCCACTTTTTACATTATTCTAGCTTAATACTATATAAAATAAGCTTCGAGTTAATTATCTTAAACTCAAAGCTCTAATAATATTAAACTATCCCTTTGTATGTGTTTCTTCAAAAATACGGTGTTCTATCTTATAATTATGAAAAATCGCATTAATCTCTGCTCCTATTATTAGTATATATCCTGTAATATATAACCAAATAATAAATGCCATCAACGCTCCAATAGTACCATATGTTTTTATATAACTAGAAAAATGATCAATATAGTATCCAAATAATCTACTGACTAATGTCCAAGAAATCGTTGAAAACACCGCTCCAGGTAATATACTAATAGATTTTAATTTTAAGTTTGGTCCTAGTATATATAAAAATACAAAGACAATAAAAGTAAACAAGATTGGAAAACTATAACTTAAGTACGACCACATTGTATAAAAACCTTCATCCAAGTTAAATTTGTGAAATAACAAATATGTAAGTTGTTTGCCAAAAACAACTAATGCTAAAACTAGAAACATACCTATTAAGAATAAAACTGTAAAAATTATACTTATAATTTTTGTTACTATCCAAATACGTCCATCACGTACTCTAAATGCATTGTTAAATGCTATAATTATCCCATATATACCATTAGATGCAGACCATAAAGTAAATACTACCCCAATAGTAATAATTGTATTATTATTTTTACTATTTAAAACTTCGCTTATCATATTAAAAAGATAATCCCCCAATGCACCAGGGGCAAAAGTTTGTATCTTAGCTAGCAAAAATTGTTGATCTATTTTAAAATATGGGGTTAATGCCAATGCAACTATTAACATTGGAAACACAGATAAAATAAAATAATAACTTAAATTTGCAGATAAAAGAGATATTTCATCATACATTATGCGATAGTACATCTCTTTTACAAATTTTTTTATTGTTAATTTGCCTTTAGGATTCTCTTCGTAAAATGAGTAATTTTTTTCTGGAATAAACATAATTTTAGAAAACAAACTTAGCTATTGTTTTAGCCGCTTTATAGTACATTGGTAATGCCGAAACAGATAACAACTCTAAATTAGTAGGTAAGTAACCATTTTTACTAACTTTATATCCTTTTTCTTCTAGAAATTTTTTATATTCATCAACTTTTTCACGATCTTCTTTATTTAATCTTTCAGTTTTTAATAATGATGTTGCTGCAACTACTCCAGCCCCAACTGTTAATAGTAATAATACTTTTTTATTCATTATTTATCTCCTTTGGAATCAATTAAATTTTAAATCATATAGTATCATTTTAAACTATTTGCTAAGACAAAGCAATACATTAATTTTAAAAGTGGCTAATAACAATTAGGACTCAATTGTTTTATAAAAAACTAGAACTATACATAACTATTTATATAGAAATATAGTTCTAGTTCATAAAACATTATTCAGATTATTTTTATTTGTTTAATTGTTCTATTATTTTTTTATCATAATAGTTATTAATATTTTTAATGCTGTACATTTTATTCATATAAATACCTACAACACTAAACATTACCACAACTACTAACATAGTTACAAGTAGCGATACTATAATAGCATTACCCTGTTTATCTTTTAGCATGGTAGTTTTTTTATTAATCATTTTTATTTTCCTGTGTATTAGTTGATTGTTTATCATTATTTTTATCTGTATCTTTTTCTTCAGATTCTTTTTTACTTTTTTCTTCAGTTTTAAGTTTTAAATAAAGATTTCTTTCTTTATCTTCTCTATCCCTTAGTGTTATATGAATCATGTCTTCATCTTGTTCAATAGAATATGATTTTAATTTTTTCAACAGTAAAATATATCCAGCATAAAAATCCTTACTCTTTTGCTTTGCTATATACACTCTATCTCCTTGAAAAACTAATTTAATCTCTTCTTTTTTGTCCTTATTAGTCATCATTACAAAATTACTTTCTCTTTCGACTTTACTACTATCATTGTAAATTTCTAATATTTTCTTATGCGCTAATGCATATTCATAATTAGTAAAATCTAAAAAATTACTTGATGTTTTTATTGTAGTTTGAAGTATTAATGTCAACAATAACGATAAAATAAGGAGTAGAAATAACGAAATTGTTAGCTCCAACAAAGTAAATCCTTTACTATTTTTCTTAGTAACTAACTTCTTCCCTTGTATCTTCATCAACTATTTTCGCCTTCTTGTCTTTAACTTCTATGTAATATTGTCCACGCCTATTAGTGAAGTTACTATGTTTATTAATACTTATTTCTTCATAAAGAACCTCTTTCATTTCCAGTTCTTTTTCAAGCTTGCTCAAATTAGCGTATTGCCTAACCATATTAGGAATTAGAAATACGAAAAGCAATGAACAAATAAACAGTGCCCCTATAAGTTCTACAAATGTAAACCCTGATTTATTCAATTTCATCAATGGTTATATATCCAGTATCTAAGTGAATAATAAGTCTATATAAACTTTCAGGAAACTTTACATCGACTGTATTTGCCCTAGATATTAAATTCCCTTCTCTATATTTAAATCTGACATTCGGCCTGTTTAAAAGTACTTTTCCATCATTTGAAATCTTTTTCCAGTAATTTTGATTACTATAGTGCATGACATATTCTCCATCACTTGAAAATAAATCTATATAGATATTCTCTTCATTTAAACTTCGTGTTTGTAACTGATATAAATCTGATACTAATTCATTTAACGCTAATCTTTCTTTATATTTATTATAATTAGCTACTGATGTTTTTGATAAAATAATAATGATAATACTTACTATTAACAATACTGCTAACATTTCAACTAATGAATAACCAGCACTATTTTTGTAATGTCGCTTTTCCATTTGATATTACAATTTTTTTACCATTAGGTGCGGTACTAGCTTTTTCTACAGGTCCATCTAAATAATGTTTTTCTACCAATTTCTCAAAAGTAACATTACTATCTTTTTCATTTATTTCGTATGCTGTTACTTGTGATTGAACTGTTTTTTCATATGCTTCCGAACTTTTATCTTTTGCAGTGTCAATATTCTTAGTAATATTAGGTATTATTAATATTAGCAAAATTGCAATTATAAATAGTACAATAAGCATTTCTATGTATGTGTAAGAGTGAAACTAAGAAAGGAGTGAATATAAATGAGAAAAACACAAACATACAAAGTAAAATTTTATATAGGTAAATTTTTAGAATTAAAAGCACATTCTGTATCTTGTAACACTTGTAGAGCTTATAAATATGCTTTAGATAAATTAGATAAAAACGCTGATATTTTATCGTTAAAAAAATACGATATTGAAAAACAAATTTACTCATTAAGAAGCAAATATAAACATAACCATTTAAAAAACATAGTTTTCACATTCAATATGTTTTTTAAATTCGTAAAAAAATATTACATTCCGGATTTTAACTTAATTATTGAATACAAACCTAACATTCAAGATTTACTTGAGGAAAAGTATAAAAAAAAATTTATAGAGCCAAAGAAAATAAGTGAATTATTACACTCTATAAAAAGTGAATATGTTAGAGATTATGCAACAGTACAGATTTTAACAGGACTTAGAATTGGGGAAATTAGAGCTTTAACTTATGAAGATATTAACATTGAAAACAAAACTATTTCTGTTAATAAAACAAGACAAAGAAATGGAGAAATTACTGCTCCTAAAACTGTTAATAGTTTTAGAACTATAGAAATTAATGATACTGTGTTAAATATTCTATTAAAAAGGAAAAATGACGAAAAATACATATTTCATAGACCGGTGCAAGTAATAGAATATGAATTTAGAAAATTAGGGATAAATTCTCACATGCTTAGACACACTCACGCTGTATTGCTATTAGAGTTAGATATTCCTATCAAAGTAATATCTAAAAGACTAGGTCATTCTTTTATTTCTACTACATTATCTTTATATTCTCACATCAGTTTATCATTGAAAAAGGATTTAATTAATAAATTAGAGCAAATAGAGTTTTAAAAAGAGGGATTTTTAGGTCTCTCTTTTTATTTTTGAATTTTGTAATTTGTCCTCAAAAAACAAAAAAATACCTCTCGACTTTCATAGAGAGGTAAAAGAGCCAACACTAGCTCAACCATAAGACAATAATAGATAAATCATTATTTGAACTCGAATAAGTTAGATTCAAAATTTACATTCTCTCAAATAATAAAATACCGTATTTATGCTAAATTCATAATACTGTTAATTTTTAATTTTGTCAACAAAAAATACCCCCTAATTAAAGGGGGTATGTAATAGCGTCTTTATTCAGTTATTTTAATCTATCATCCTGATAGTTCCATCTTCTTTTATTTCCATTTTTTTATTGGTTTGCATTTCTCCGTCCTTGTTGAACATATACCAATAGTCGCCGATTTTACGATATTCTTCTGATACCATGTCTCCGTTTTCGTTGTTAAGGTAATACCAATGCCCTTGATATTCAATCCAACCAGTTGCCATTTCTCCATTTTCATGGAAATAATACCAATGGTTATTGATATATCTCCACGCTTTTGAAGCCATATATCCACCAGTATCTAACCAATACCAACGGTCTGTATTTTCTTCATGATACCATTGGTTTTCTAAAATATATCCATTAGAATTGAATTTAAACCATGAGCCATTGATTAATTTCCAACAATCTTTATAGTAGTCTCCATTTCCTAAATCGTACCACCAACCACTGTCGTTTTTAACCCAACCATTCTCTGAATAAGCTGGGCGGATAAACCCTACTAAACAACTATCATCTCTTGTACGAACTCTCGCATATCCACCTACTCCGACTGCAGCACCATCTACATTTTGTTCTACAGAAGTAACATATCGACCGTTAACAGATATTACAATACCGATATGTCCGTATATATCCCAACTTCCCCACTTCCAAATAGCAAGGTCTCCGGGTTGAATTTCTCCACTTGAATAGTGCTTCCAACCACTTGGAATAGAGTTTGATAAGTAGTCAATAGCATTACCATGCGGAGTCATTCCTCCGAACACTTGACAATATTTCATTGCTAAATCAACACATTGAGCACCATAAGCACCATCAACATCAATCCATTTATTTTCTTGAGCCTTCGCCCAATTAACCATTTCTAATTGCGTTGCCATAATTAATTACCTCCTGGATAACGTTGTTCGTTATCGTTTTTAAGTTTCTCTTCCTCTTTCGAGAAACCTTTATAAACTTGATGTACTCCAGTAGCACTAAGTCCACTAACTACACCAATTATTAAATTTAACCCACTAAAACCATTTAATATCGTCATTAAAATAGCACCTATCAATCCTAACGCTAACGGAATGTAATTGTTAGGTAACTTAGGTACGCTTGATTTTAGCGTGTTTCCTATTAGCCAACATATCCCAACTACCGCTGGACTTATAAATTGTTGTAACTCTGTCATGTTATTTACCTCCCTTATTTTTATTTAGTAAATCTATAATATCTTTCAATGTTTCTATGTCCACTCCCATTTTACCTAAGTTTTCAGCAATACTTTTCAACTCCATTACTAAATATCCGATATACAGGGTATATACTAACGCTACTCCCGCTCCTGCTGGTATTAATACTGATAGTGGAATGAAAAATAACATAATTGAAATACTAGCCAATTTCCTCAAAATACCATTAATTCCAACTTTCGAGTTGAAGGTAATATTAGAGTTGACTTTTGCGGCTATTGTTCCAGTTAGAAAATCAATAATCATTGCCGATACTATTAGAGTAAGTATGAAAAGTATCTTGCCATCTTCCGTTTCCATAAAATGTCTTAACCATTCAAACAAATTCATTGTCCTCGCTTCCTTTATAATTTAAAAGAGCAAGATTATTCTTGCCCTTTTTTCTCTTCCGCTTCTTTTAAAATTCTATTGACTTCTTGCTGCACTACTTCTCTAAGATTGCCGATATTAGGTACATCTTCAATCGTACGTCCACCGCCGATTATTCTTTCTACATGAAGTCTAACTAAAAAATCAGTAGGTTTAAATCTTAATCTACTTGGTCTCATTACTCTCAATACCCCCTTCGCTGTGTGATACCCCATCGCTATTGTGTTCAGTATTTCCATTTTCTTCTCCTCCTTCTTCTTCCTCAAACATTTCTTCTACAGCTTTCATAACTGCTTGAAATACTCCTGCCATTGCATCATTTAATTGTGCTTTTGTGATATAACGTCCTGCTTCATCTTCTAAATCTTCTTTCTTGTCCGTTTCCTCCCTAGTTAAAGATAGCTCTTTGTATTTAGTAGGCTCACTAGTAGGTTTCCACACCTCAACTGATGTATGTTCTTCTAATACTTCAAATAGTCGATTATCATATTTGAATTTATCTCCTACTGAATACTCTACTCCTATCTCGTATGAGTCAAACGCATCAATAATAACGTCTCTGTTGTCATTGATAGTTTTAGCATCCAGTACATCTAACAGCAAGGTCATAAGCAATTTATCATTACCTTTGTTAACCTTATTAACTAATTTATGTAACGCTTTTTCTCTTGCTTTGTGTTCTACATTACCATTTCCTAAAACAATCATTTGACGAGTTAAATTAGCATATTCTGTGATTAATGCCGGTGTAGAGTCACCCTCGTACATTTGGATTGCTAATTGACGTTTTATTTCTTCTAATATTTCATTATCTGATACTGTTGCATATTTTCCCGGTAAATCAGCTCCTCCAGTTAAAAATACACTACCTTTTCTCAATGAAAAATTAACAGATACACTTTTATATCCGCCAGCTTCCGGTATCGCTGTTCTGTCAATGAGTTCTAATGCCATTATTTTTCCTCCTTAGATTTTAACTCCTCTACCAACTCTTTTAGTTCTTTGTTAGAGTCAATCAATTCTTTTAACCCTTTTAGTTCTTCCACCTCTTCATTAAGTTGTTGATAAGCTACTTTGTAATGAGCAAGTTCAACTGTTTTCTCGCTTAATTCTTGAGCTATTAAATGTATTGGTTGCACCTCGTTATGCTGCATATAATTTTTCCTCCATCTGTTTAATTCTTTTTTCTAACTTGATTATTTTTTTATCTTTTTCTAAATCACGATAATATAGTTCTTGAGTAGCTTTCAGATTAAAAGTTAACAAATTAAAATGGTCTAACGTCATATACTCGCCGACCATCTTCACAAAATTCTTATCTATCTTTTCCACATCTTGAGCAATCAATCCTATTTCTGTATGAGGTTTAATTCCAAAATTTTCTCTTTCTTCCCAGTCGAAACTCTTGAATGAAAATAATTTTAATTTAGCAAGAGCATTAGCTTCTGAATTAACAATATCAGTTTTCAACCTAATATCAGAAGTAGTATTAAAGTGAGCTTTTATTATCTCCCAAAGACTATATTTAGTGTTGGCGTAAGTATAAAATATATCATTTGCAGAACTATCAAATAGCAAAGCTACATTTCTATTCCAAACTCCTATAGATGTACTACCATCTGAGTAGTTAACGAATTTTAAGTTGTTAACTCCTTTTGTGTTGATATAACCTTTAACTGTTAAAAGGTACGCGTCTGTATCTACAGGGGTATAGCCTCCAACTGTGAAATCACTATCTTGATAAATAAACATTCCATAAGGTACATCTTTACCTCTATCATTTCCTCCTACTATTTGAATACCTATACCGTCTTTACTTGTATAGTTGTGAGGAGAATTAATTTGAAGTCCTCCACTTTGTGTAGGTTGCATATATCCGTACTCACCTAATGTAATTCTGCTTTGTCCAGTAATTTCAGCACCTATTATAGTCTTACCTCTAAGAGTTTCTGTATCTATCTGAGTAGAAGTTACCTTAACTGTTTGTAATTGATTAATAAATGCTCTTTTAGCAAATAATTCTGTGATAAAAGCACTATTAGCTAAGAATTTTATAATCATAGCATTATCAACATTTAGATTGTTTGCTTTAACTGCATTAGCTGCAAGTATTTCGGTTGTAATACTTCCAGCTTTATGGTGTCCAGTTTCTAAAGTATTAGCTTTGATTTTTCTACCCTCAAGCGTTCCATCTACAACCATATTTCCCGTTACTCTAATAAGTGGACTTATTAAGTCAATACTATCCGGTTGAACTTTCATAATACTAGCAATAGTTCTTCCATCAATCGTTTTTCCGCTTCCTAATGTTATCCCATTAGAGGTAACAGAAACATCTGTTTTTTTTAAGACTTTATTATCAAGTTCACTTATAGCAACATTAACCTTACCAGCTAACGTTGTTAATTGAGTTTTAATATTTTCATTATAAAAATCTAGGATAGCACCAGTATTATTAAGTTTAATTTTACCCCAAAGCTCGCTGTTTTGGTCTCGTATCTGAATATCTAAATCTCTTAATTGTTTAAATATCCCACTTAAAGAATTGACCTTCTTATCAGGTGCAACGAAAGAAGTAACTTCTGTTCCTTGTTCTAATTGAATGTGATTTAATCTAGTATCTCCAACACATCCCATGTGATGTATTTTGATTTTTTCTGTAGGAAGTTTAGGGATAAATGTAAATTGATATTTACCATTTTTAAAAAGCGCTTCATTTTTTTTATTTTGAATTTCTATATCCATACACTACCCCCTTCCCCAAAACTCAACATTATTTATTCTTCCCTCTTTTAATTTTGCCATTTCTCCATCTGATAGCTTAAATTTAAAATTAGAACGTTCCGATTTTAATGAGTTAAATTCAGTTAAAACTATATCATCTAAAACAATTTTAGTAACATTATCGGTATTAATTTGACCGCCATATAATGTTATTAACATCACTTCTCCTCTTCTTTTTAGAACAGTTGCATAATTTAACCTTAATATTAAAGTAATACCTTCCCAAACCAACCTATCCCCTACATATCTTTTTGCTATTTCTTTACCACCTACTATTATTTTCAATCTTTCCATAGTAGCACCTACTTGAATATATCGTATATAGTATTAGAGTCTTTATTGGAAATAGCATTATATTGAGCTTCTGTGCCAGCCCAGTACTTCATAGGTTGATTATTTTGTTGGTTGATAATATTTTGTCCGGGTTTTCCATCTACACCAGCTCTTCCGGGTGTTCCTTGTAACCCTTGCAATCCGTCAGCACCTCTGAATTTCGACCATTTATAAGAAGTGTAACTGTTGGGAGGTGTTGAACTTGTTCCCGTATATATACCAATGTATAGAGAATTAGCATCGTCACTCATTCCATATCCATTAGAATTATTAGAATATTTAATATGAGTGTAACTACTTACCCCATCTCGCCCGTTAGTTCCTGGTGTTCCATTTGTTCCGTCTCTTCCGGGTTGTCCTGGTAAACCACGTTCCCCTTGTTGCCCTCGCTCTCCTCGTTCTCCTTTGAGTTCGTTTTTTTGTTGTTGAGTTAAAGCTGCAAAAGTAACTTGTCCATCTCTCCCTGCAGGTCCTTGTGGTCCAGTTAAACCACGCTCTCCAGTAGCTCCTCTAGGTCCTGTTAAATATTGCAACTCACTAAATCTACTTCTACCATTACCAACTTTTAAATATCCTGTATCGCTCTCTACACCTATTTCTCCGTCTAGGAGGATAAGAGAGCTACTTCGCCACTCGTTAGCTGTCATTCTTTTGTGTTGTACCCTTAATGGTATTTTTTCTATTGACATCTAGTTAGCACCTCCATCTAATATATATTGTGGTTGTTCGTTCCACTCCCCTTGCCATTCTTTCATCCAGTCTTCTGTAAACTCTGGACGGTCATTAGCATCTGCTATCTTTTTAAAAGTTATATTGATATTCAAAACATTTTTATTGGATATTTCTACTGTTGTATATACCATCTCCAGCCAATCGCTAAGTAATAAGTTGCTATAAGTAGAACTATAGATGTGAAGTAAGTCCACTTCTTTTGTTCCTTTTTCTAGCACTTTATCTACTCTAGGATATAGATTATTTTTAGATACTAAACTTACTCTTGCAACAAAAGGTAAAGGTTTGTTAAACACTACTTTTACATCAGTAAAATCATGTGTTCTACACTCCGCTTCCCAACTTATAGTGTATTCTTTACCTACTTCAAAACCATCTCCATTATGAGATAACTCTATATAAGCTGTTCCTAATGGTATTTCTCGCTCGGTAGCACCTTCTAATCTGTTCTTGTTATAAGTAACACTATCATCAGTTCCCACCATTTTAACTGTAGTTTCAGCTATTTGTTTAGTCTCTTCAATTTTCTTTCTAAGCTCATCTAAATTACCACCATCAAAGCTGGATAATTTGCTGTTAAACTCTTTTATAGTAGAGTTTATTTCTGTTTTGAAAGTATTTATATTGTTGTCTATACTTGTAGCGACTTCCCCTGCATACTGTTCAGCTTTTATTTCCGCTTCTTCAAGTCCAGTAGTAAATTCATCTCTAAACTCTTCTGTATCAAGTCGATAAAGCTCATCGTATGCTTCTAACTCTTTTTGGACGTAAATTTCAAAATTACTGTCTAATATACCATATTTTCTTTCGATGTTAGCGTTGGCATCTGATATTTTAGAATTTAAACTACCTATAGCACTTTTGATAGGACTTCTATTTAAAACTCCAAACTCTACAGAGATGTATTTATCGTGCAAAGCATCATACTCAAGTTTGCAACAATTAACAATCTTATTAGTATTGATAGATGTAAAAACAACCATCGCTTTATCATTAATATCTATATCGTAATTATCGGTTACAGGTTTAAAGCTAAAGTTCTTAACAGGTAAATCTCTAGGGTCTTCTTCTGTGAATAAATTAGCATTACACCAAGCTATTAACGTTTCTTCGCTATTTACTTCACTACTACTGAAGTTAAGACTAGCTTCATAAGGTCTAGCATACTCACTTATCAAAGGGCTAGTGAATACTGTTCTAAAGATTAATTCCTCTTTATTTTGTTTCTTATTTACCCTTTGCTGTTCACGCTCTTTAAACTTACGCTCTCTTTCTAATCTTCTAGCTTCATTATTAGCTCTTATTCTAGCTTCGTTTTCTTGTTGCTTCCTCAAATGTTCAGCATGTATTTCATCTTGAGTTCTTCTAGGTCTGTTTTTGCTTTCTTGATATTCTCTTTCTCTTTGCTGTCTTTTTCTTTCTCGTTCTTCCGCTTGCCTTTGTTCACGTTCTTGTATTCTTCGTTGACTAGCTTCAAACAATTCTTTTCTTTTTTCAGCTTTAAGTCTTTCTCGCTCTGCTTTACCTTCTTCTGAATTATCCGGAGAATATTTACAAGTGATATGTAACTTAGTAACAATATTTTTAAAATCTGTTGTCTCTTGCAACTCTGTAATATTCTTGTTCTCATGGAAAAGAATTTCCGTATTTTTACTAGGTCTATTCTCAACAAGTTTAACTTTGAAATTATCGTAAACCAACTCACAATCAAAAGTTTTTAAAATACCTTTTTCTCCAAATATTAAATCGTATAAAGTGGTATCATCACACTCGACAATACCACTCTTATTAAAATCACAAGTAAAGGCGAACTCGTTATCTCCTTTAGTTCTGATTATCCTATTTAGGTGTCCGCAAATACTTCTTAAATCGTTATATCTTGAAAAATCATTAAAAGACTCTCCGCTTCTATCTGCTTCATCTACAAAAGGGATAACTATATTTTTACAATCAAAAAAGACGTGTTCACAAAACACATCTTTAAATCTGTCTTTAACTATTATCTCTTTAACCCTATAATTCTGTTTAAATACCTTAGTTCTAACTCCTATAAGTTCATCAATACTTATTTTTTCGTCTATAGGTAATTTAAAGGTAAGAGTATCTTGATAATCACTAGTTTTGATAAGCCTAACTTCCCAAGCTGTAACTAAACTTTTTTCAGTATCTAATCTAATTATCAATCTATCCACCTCCAATTAACTTTCATTTCAAGACTATCTCCGCTAATAAGTTGTATTCTGTTACCTCCAGTTTCTAGTATAGGGAAATTTCCGTTATACTCACTTGTAACATTTTTAGAAATTCCACTTAAATCTGTGATATTTTGTTCTTTATTTTTACAATTAACTATATATCCACCTTGTGCATTTCTTAAAGTATGAACTGTGCCATTAACGGAAAATATAAGGTTTCCGTTTCCTCTTATAGTATATACAGGCTCTGCATAAACATCTCCTTCATTGTATATAGTATTAAATAAACCTTTTTGGAAAGTAAATATCTTCTTAGAAGTGCTGTATTTAAAAGCATTAAAATATACGGGAATAGCGAGTTTAGAATACCCTTCTGAATAATAAGTAGTCTTAACCTCGCCATCAATATAATACTCACGATATACGTTCTCTTCTTTTGGAAGAGATAATCTATTACCCTCTCTTAAAGCTCTAAGAAACTGTTTTCGTTTACTATCTCTTATAAGAATTTCTATCGTGGTATTATACCCTTGATAAGTATTAGGTCTATATGTATAACTATCATTAAAACTAAAACTTTCACTCTTAATTATCTTTTCAGTAGCACTTCTATAATCATCAAAATTTAAGATACCAAAGTTAAGTTTATAATCTTTGGTATTCAACAGAAGTGTCTCGTTTTTCCAAATTATCATACTAAACCTAACCTCCTATCTATAACTTCATGTCTTTTATATGTAGCATTACCAACTTTATCTCCGTCAAGGTAAATGTCAGAACGTAATTCTAAATCATTTATTTTACTTATTAGAGTATTTAAAGTTTCTACTACAATATTGTTTTGTGATACTGTATGTTGAATAGCATAATCATTAACAGAAGAGAAATTAGCAATACTACCTAATTTATCAGAGAAATTAAAATCTTTAGCAACCTTAACCCCTTTAGTCATAGTACCTTTAATACTTCTAAATAATGTATCTGCATTGCCAACAACCCCTTCGGCAATACCCGGAGCTATCCAATGCCCGACTTCACGTTTGAATACACGAGATGGAGAGTTGATACCTAACGCTGCTTTTGCTGCTTGCCACGCTTGACTTGCTAACCCTCTTAATGTACTGAATAATGTGTTACTTTGACTATTTGCACCATTTGCCATACCTATAGTCATCGCTGCACCTACACCATCAAAACTAATGCTTCTAGCTCCGTCTTTCCCGTAGTTAGCTGTTTGTTGAGCTGCATCCCAAACATTTCTGTCTGCTGATTTAATACCATGTCCTAACTGTTCAGATTTTTCACGTCCAGCAGGGGCTAAGTCAGTATTTATAACTTTATCAACAATTCCTTTTGTAGTATCGGCTATACTTGTATCAACACTCGGCTTCCCGTTATTTACCCCTTTTCCTAACGCATTCATAATACTCACACCGCTAGGGAATAAATTCACACCACCTATGGTATCAATTAACTGTTGTGCTACTGTATCTATTTCAGTCTTGACTCCCGGTTTACCACCATTAATACCGCTTTGAAGTTGTCGCATCATTTCAAAAGCACTTTCGTTTGATTTACCACCTAATATAGTTTTCATATCATCTATGCTAAAACCTACAGCTTCAAGTGCTTTCTTTACTTTTTCTTGCATTTGAGTATCCATGCCATCGTAGGCTTCAATCATAGCTTTTACTGTTGCTTTTTCTTCCGCTGTAAGCTCTCTACCTTTTTCTTTAGCAGTTTTTATACTGTTTGCCCATCGACCAATTTCATCTTGGTTCATATTTTCAAAAACAGCTTTTAACTCTTCTTTATGTTTTTGTTGTTGTTGATAATATCGTGCATTTTCTTGCTCCATCGCTAAAGCAGCACCTTGAGCATCTTGGACTCCAGCTTCTCGAATTTTTTCTAACTCTTCTTGGTGTCTCTTTTCGTTACTTTGTGCTCTATCATTAATTTCAGCAGTTTTTCTAAAGAAGTCATCCATCAATTTACTGTGTTGTAAATTTCTTCGTTCTAACGCTTGTGTTCCTTCATCGTACACACTTTTAGCAGTTCTTAACATCTCTTTATATTCTTGAGTTATTTGCTCGTTAGATTTTCTTAATTCTGGAGGTAACTTAGCATTTTCAGCCACCATCCTAACATAATAATCACTAGCGTTTTTTTGTGCTTCATCGTAAGTTGTGTTTAAATCTTTAGTAAGTTTATTCTTCATAGCAAGATATTGCTCATCCGTTAAACTATCATTCTTAACAAACTCTTTAACCGCAGTATTTAAGTCTCCTAGTCTTTGATTGACTATTGTAACTTGTTCTTTGTATAAAGCAGCACGCTTGTTATTATAATCTTTCAAACGTTGTAAGTCTGTTTGACTTATACCATCTCTATCATCTGAATACTTTCTTAAAATATCACTTATTTCAGCTTGTATATTTTGTATTTCTCCCGGTATTTCCTTCATGCGATTAGCTACTTTATCACTTGAGCCATATAGAGTTTCAAAATACCCTTGACTTTCAGATATTTCTTTTTCAGCAGTTCTAACTCCAGCAGCAATTTTTTCAAAACTATTTGCTATACCTTCGTTAGCTTCTTTGATTTTATCTTTTGCTTTTGCTGCTTCATTAGTAGAGTTAAAGTATCTTTGTAAAGCAACTGTTAAAGCTATAGTTCCACTAATTGCCAACCCTATCGGTGTAGCGAACGCTAGTTTTAAGAATGTTGCAAATCTTTGAAATTGTGTAATAGCTCCGCCAATCGCCCATGTTAATGGTGGTATCACTGCTGTTACACCAACTAAAGAAGTAACAAAAATCTTCGTACCATCGGTCGCATTACCTAATGAAGTTACCATTTTAGTAGCTCCGTCAATAACCGATTTAAGAGCTGGAGCAAGAGATTTTCCTACTTCATAAGAAGTGTTACTCACACTAGCTTTAAATCTGTCAAATGCTCCACCTACTCCGCTTGTAAGTTGGTCTGCCATTTCTTTAGTAGCACCTTTAGAGTTCTTGATAGAATTAGTTAGCTCTTTTACCGATGTATCAGAAGCGTTTAAAATAGCCATCCAACCACTCATCGCAGTTTTACCAAATACCGATGCTGCAAAGTGAGCTTTTTGAGCTTCCGTCATTCCTTGAGTTTTTTCTCTAAGTTCAGATATAACTTGAATTAAAGGTTTTGTTTTACCATTAGCATCTGTCATGCTAAAACCTATTTCTGCTAAAGCAGCTCTCGCTTGCTTAGAAGGTTTTACTAGGTTTGTAAGTCCTGCTCTCAATGAAGTACCTGCTACAGAAGCCTTAATACCATTGTTAGCCATTATGGAAATAGCGGTAGCTGTATCTTCTATTGTATAACCCAATGTACCCGCTACAGGAGCTACATATTTCAATGTTTCTCCCATTTTTGTAATATCGGTAGTAGATTTAATAGAAGCCATTGTTAACACGTCTGTAAAGCGTGCTGTTTCATTTGCTTTTAAGCCGAATGAAGCTAAACCATCTGCAACTATTTCAGTTGCTTGTGCTAAATCCATACCTTCTACTTTAGCCAAGTTCATAACGTGGATAACTTCTCTTTGAGCATCCGCTGCCTTCCAGTTCGCTTTAATAAGCTCTTCCATACCACTAGCAACTTGTTTAACACTATATACAGTACCTTTTGAAGACTCTCTTGCACTTGCTTCCACTTCTCTAAAAGAAGTTGTGAATTTTTCCTTTACACCATCAGAAGCCGCAGCAGCAACTCGTCTTAAACCATCGTCAGTTTGTCTAAACTCATTTAAGACTCTTCCCATACCATAAGTAACAGGTAAGGTATAACCTAATGTAAAGTTTCTTCCAGCATTTCGCATAGCTTTAGCGTTTTGTTGCAAACTATGTCCAAAACTAGTCAATGCTCCTCTTACACCATTTAATTTAGTTGCATTAAGAAGGTTAAAACTTCTGATAAGTTCTTTAGTATGTCTTTGACTTTCAGCGATTTTAATATTTAACTTAGTAAATTCTTCTCTATTATTTGTTGTTTTTACTCTACTTAACTCGCTTTTAAGTAACTTAATCTTTTCTCTAGTTTTAGTTAGCTCATTTCTCGCTTCTTCTAACTTTAAAGATTTTAAAAGACTGTCTCTAGGTTTAAACTCTAACTCTCGTTTTAAACTCTTGCTAGTTTCTCTACTCTTTTTAAGCTCTTGGTCTAATTTTTCTATCTGCACCAAAGCTGGACTAAATTTAGTATCGCCTAACTTTTTAAGTTCTTCTCTTGTATATTTAGCTTCCGCTCTAGTTTCTTCTAGTTTAGACTTTATCTTATTAAAGCCTTGAGGGTTTGTTTTAATATCGATTTTCTTCAAGTCTTGTATAAGAATAAGAGCTTGTCTATCTAAATTATCAAGTTGAGATTTAAGTTCTCTAAATTTAGTCGTAGCAGCACTAATGTTTCCTACATCTAACTTTAATGCTTTATTCAAACTTTCTACATTTGCTTTACTTTGTTTTAGTTCGCTTTCTAGCTTCGCTAGTGCTTGAACATTACCTAAGTTAGCAAGTGTTTTATTAGTTTCTTTTAAACTAGCCTTAAATCTATTGTTTTCAGAGCGTGCTATTTCTAACTTATTTGTAAGTTTTCTAACAGCTTCTACATCTCCCGACTCTGTGTGTGCCGCTATTTGTTTTTTTAGATTACCTATCTTTTTATGGTTTTGAGCTATAAGTCTGTTAAGTTCTTTTTGGTGTCGAGTTAACAAAGCTATATTATGAGGGTCAAACCTTAGTGCATTTCCTATTTTTCTTAGTTCTGTAGCACTTTGACGAGCAATAGCATTAACCTTGTTGAAAGCTGATTTTAATTGAGAAATATCCGCTTTAAGCGTTATCCGTCTTCCTCTTTCTTCTAAAGCCATTATTTATCCTCCTTTCCTATAAAATTTCTTTTTCCTATAATCTATCAATTACATCTTGAGTAGGTTTCAACGGATAATCGTAACTATCGTTTCCTTGCTCTACAAAAGTTCCTTGTACTACATCCATAGGAATTACTTTCATATCTTCATAAGAAAACCCCACTTGTTTGCATCTAAGCAAATATAGTGGGGTAGTCATCTTCCTTGTAGTTACTTTTTTTCAACTTCGCTCGCTACTTTAGGAGAAGTTGTTTCCATGTAACAAGCGAATATATCTCCAAAAGCATTCACTAAATCCGCTGGAGTAAATTCATTGCTGAACTCTTCAAAAGATTTTTCCCCTCCTGCTAAAGCGAACGCTAGATGTAAAGAGACTTCATATAACTCTATAAAACTTTTATTTGCATCTTCAATGCTGAAAATATCCAATCCAGTATCTTTATAAAATTTGATAGGAAAGTCCGCTGTTAAAGTTTTAGTTTTATAAGTTTTTTTACCGATTTTTAATTTCATGTTTTTTCTCCTTTTAGGTTAAATATTTTTTTAATTAGGCTGTTGCAAGTGTGTAAACACTATCAAACCATTTGCTATAAACTTGTTCGTCTGTGTCTTTAGATGTTTTAATTCTTCCGATACCTTTTTCGTTAGTTAAACCTTCATAAGAAAGTTTTAATACAGGTACATCTACTTTATCTGTAGTTGTTTTGTATTCATATTTTGGTTTTGATACTTTAACACGCAGTAAGCAATGTCTTTCTGCTTTTTCATTACCATCTACTTCAAACAGTAACGCAATCTCTTTTGGTTGTGCGTACATATCTTCGTATTGTACTTTTTTAGTATCTTCTTTCATACCTAATACTTCTTTTTCAAACTTAGCATCAACATTATAGATACTAATTTCTCCTTTATATCCTGCTGATGAAGTAGTTACAAAGTAAACTAAACCTTCTGAAAAGTGTTTATCTGAACTTTGCTCTAGTTCCATAGTTAGCTCTGTAGTTCCCATTAATCGTGTAACAGCTCCAAATGATAAAGTTCCATCTTCTCCTACAGTTACAGGTGCATAGTGTACATTTTTTAAGTTAAATAAATATTTGTTACTCATTTATTTTGTCTCCTTTTTCGTTTGTTTTAGTTTGTCTTTCTTCTAATAAATCAAACGTTGCACGCAATAAAATAACTCCATCTAAAGGACTTTGTTCGTAGTTAACTACTTTTTTTATCTCGTACAACGTTTCTCTAAATTTTTCTACTAGTTCTATATCTCCGCCATGATAATACAGCTCGATATTGAACTCGTGCCGATAACAATATATATCACTATCGGCACTAACAATTTTTTTGGTACTCCTAAAAATAATAAAAGGTGCTTGAATTTTCTCTGTTTTATCAAAGTTAAAATAAGCAACAGGAATACCTACACTAATCAAGGCTTCGTAAACCTTCGTCAAAATATTGTTCAAATAAATCTCCCGCCTTTTCTTTAGCTTTTTCAAAGTGTGGAATACCTGCTACACGTTTACCTGTGTATTTACCATTAATAAACATCTCATGTCCGTCTTCTAGCAAGTGTACAGAGTGAGGACTGTTTTTGTTGTGAATAACATACTCTATCCCTCCAGCAACAGTTGACTTGTTCCTAACACTCCAACCCTTACTGTATCTACCGCTTTTTACAGGAGAAGTAACTAATAATAGACTTCTTCCTTCTTTAGCTGCTTTTAGTGCCGCTTTATCCGCCACTATTCTTACTTTTACAGGATAAGTCTCAAGATATTCTTGTAAACCAAAATCAGATATACCAATAGAAATTATGTTACTCATCTCTATACTCCAAATACATTAAAAATTCTTTGTTTCTATTCAAAACATTCTCTATTGACAGAATGTTCCACGTTTTATCATCTATTTTCACAAAACAGTCTTTAGTATTAAGTTTTAATGCTTTTGGTGTAAATCTTATTCTTATACGTAGTTTACTCTTATCACTACCATGTCTGCTCTCCCAAAATTCACTATTTCTTAAATTACTAAGATAAGCGTAACAAGTGAAAAGTTCTTCTTCTGTCTTTCCACTTCGCCCACCAAAACTGTTTACTTTAACTCCATGTCGAATAAAAGATACCTTCTTGTTAAACATTCCAGTAGTTATAACCATAAGTACCTCCTATCCTATAAAATTAGTTCTATTATTCTCTATAATATTATCGACTAATTTATTATTATATTTATTTCCGGTTTGATAATCTCTATTCCAGTAAAAATCATTTACTAGTATAAGAAGTGCTGTTTTAATATCACTTTTATTTCTTACTACATCTTCTTTCAATCCTGTGTGACTTACCATATACTCAACAGCACTATCTAGCAGTAGTTTTAACTGACTGTCTTCTGAATTATCAAGGACTCTTAAATAATCTTTTACGTCTTCTACAGAAATTTCAGCCAATTATTTCAACTCCTATCCTTTATTTTTTAATAAAGCGAACGCTTGTTCATCGGTAATTTTACCACCGAATTGTCCATGAATATTGACACCTACAGCGTGTTGAGTAGCATATAACTCGTTTAACACTTGGATATTCATTTCTTCACTTACACTTAAACCATATTCTTTAAGGTTAGCGTATAAAACTTGCCCAGCTGGTGCAAAATCAGTTACTTGGATAGAAGTATCTAAAATTGAGAAACCAAAACCACGAGTAACATCTGGTAACACGTAGTAACGTCCTTCTTTGTCTTGTAATTTTCTCAAGATAGTTAACATATCTTTATTCATTACAAATACAGCTCCAGCTTGGTGTACAGTTGGCAATTTAGCTTGTAAGTCGATTAAATCGTTGATAGAGTACTCGTCTTTCTTAGCTAATGTAAGTGTGTTATCTGCTTCTGCTGTGAATAAAGCATCGAATTTACCTGCTGCTCCTTCAACTACAGATTTTTCTAAGAATAATCTGAATTGTTCCGCAATTTTATTAATTAAGAAACCTTCAATGTCAAATTTAACATTGTTGATTAGTTTTCTTGAAATTCTTAATAGACCCGAGATACGGAATGTAGTAAGTTTGATGCTTGTGAATTTAGCGTTGCTTTCTACTGTATCAGCAAACTCATCATAGAAAGCAATAGTAAGTGTAGAAGCATCAAATTTAGGAATTAATAACTCCCCTGTAATATCGTATCTTGTTAATAAAGGTAAGATATTACTTTCTTTTAAGATTTTTTCGATAATTCTATCTGATAAAGTTTGTGGTATGATAGCTCCAGCTTCTGCTGCTTTGAAGTTGTTTCCAGCTCCTGCTCCAAAAGCACGTATATCTAATGTAGGGTTTTTTAAGAACTCTCTTAGTTCTTGAGATACATCTAGTTTGTCTACTTCTGTATTTACAAACTCACGTTCTTTTACTTCTAAAATTTCGATACGTTGGTCTAATGAAGTAATTTCTCTTGTTACTTCTTCGTATTCTTTTTTTTCATCTTCTGTAATTGCTCTTGTTTCTGCAATTTTTTTAAAATCATTTATTCTTTCAATTTTTTCGTTTCTTAATTCAATTAATTCTTTTAAAGTCATATTTTATTTTTTCCTTTCGTTTAAAAATTTATCTATTTCGGCAATAAAAATAGAGTTATCAAAATCTCTTTGTAACTCTTCTTTTGGTGGTTTTTCTTCTTCCACCTCTATATTGATTTTTTCGTAGCTCCTAATCTCTAAAGGCTCGTTTGCTGCATCTCTTACATTCAAACTCATAGAGTTATAAGCTGGTATATGGTCGCTATCCAGGATAGATACTTCATATAGGTTTAAACTTTCTACAGTTCTCAAAGGAATGTTCCCGTAGTTCTCGTTTATTTCTTCTTTTAATGGTACAAAACCAAAGCTCCAACCACTTAATTGATTATTTCTTGCTTTCATTACAACTTCTTCATCGGTTATTTCCGCTTCTGCATATAAACCTATACTATCTTCATAAATAGTTAAATTCTGATTAGTATTACCTAATTCTCGCTTATAATCATGATTAAGTAGTATTTTTATGTTGTTATTTCTTCTTACAGCATCTCCAAACGCTCCTTCTTTTATTTTCTCGTAAAACTCGATACCATTTTCTTTAAGGCGTTTAGAAATACGTTCAGCAACATTCACATAACCGCTTATAATAGCTTTGTTATCATATACCCTTACTTTCATAGGCTTTCCCCCTTTCCTTGTTATTAGCCTTTTATAGTCTTACTTAGGACGTGTTTTTTACATTTTCTTTTCTTTTACCCTCAACAGTTTCCTCAAGCTGACCGTCATTTTTGTCGGTCAGTTCATTAGATGTAACATCTTGCTCTTGATTTAAAACACTGTCTTTGTGATTAGGGTTGAAGTTCATAATACCTGTTTCACTTGTGGTTGCTACAACCCTATTAATATCCATAGCCGTATTAGTATTAACGTTTAATAGCATATTAATATCTTTCTCGTCATCACGAATATACATAGCATCTGCAATATTAAATTTATAGAAACCAAGATTTAATCTCGGCATATTCTCTAGGTCTCGAACTTCATCCATACTCATTATATTGTTCTTAATTGCTATTTGATATGCTTCAAAACGTTCTTTTAAGTTTCCTTTAAGCAACTCTTTTGTGTCAAACGCAAAATAATATTTACCTTGCTCTCTTTCTAACAGTAAATCTCTGTTTAGACTAGCTTCTATAGTCGCTAATAATGGCAAGATAGTAAAGTTGATAAAATTGAATTTATCTTCTTCATTTGCTCCACCATTAATGATGCTTACAGGTACTCCAAACATCGCTGCAATCTTATTAAGTTCAGAAGCGTTAGCCTTAGCTTCATTTTCAACATCTTTCTTTTTCTCTAAAGGCTCGTAACTAATGGCACTATTTAAGAATATATAACCGCTATTTTTATCACTTAACATCTTAATAACATCTTCTCTTACAGCATCTAAATCTCTGATATTCTTTTCCATCTTAAACATACCTTTTGGAAGAAAACCACGTTTAGCATCTGTTAAAAGACGTTCCATAGTTTTAATGATAAGCAAGAAGTGTAACCCCGTTTCATCAATGATAGACTTACCTCGCATGCCATCTTTAGAGTTTCTAGTTACCCTTAAAGTGTCATGAGGTCTAAGTGTCTTATCATAAGAGTGAATTGTGAATAACTTGTTAAAAGGGTCTGAATTACTGCTAATAGATACATTATCCAAATAAGCAATATCTTCTACCTTATTACCGCTTCTTTTAATATAAAAATAGCAATGACCTTTCAAAAAATAATCTCTTACGATTAGTTTTTTAAGTTCAAAGCTATTAATCAAACCATTATCCACTTTAGTATTAAGAATTTTAACTCTATTATCGTTTTCTACTTCTTCCCTACCTTTATCTGTCTTTTTATATAGTCTTAAATCAGTAGAAGCAATAACATCACTCACACGAGATACACAAGCGTTGACTATAGGTATCTGCAAAGCATCTTCTATAGTAACCTTATCACTCGCATAACCGAATACCTCTTCAAACAAGGTAACTTTCTCTTTTTCTTCCTCTTCTTTATCTCTAGTAAACCAACTAAAAATCCCCATTGTACTCCTCCTTCCCTTAATTATTAAACAGTTTTAAGTCTTATTTAGGACTATAAAACAGCACTCACAAAAGTATTACCTAATATTTCATTTTCCATCAATAAATGAACAGCACTAAATCCGGCTGCAAGCATATCAATTTTACCTGTACTTTTCTTCTTGGTAACATATTTATTTAAGTTAGTATCATAAATAACACGAGCATTTTGGAAGTTCTGTATAAGTAAAGGGTTATCTTCAAATTGAATTTCCTTGTTCAATATCTTCTCTTCTACTAACTTGATAGCAGGATGTAGAACGCTACTATGTTGTTTTACCATTACAGTTAAATATCCATTTTCTTCTAACTTCTGAACTGTACTCATAGCGTTGAATATATCGTAACCAATAGCTTCAATGCTGCAATCAAGTTCTTCTTCTAGCTCTAAAATAAACTTCTCTATAAAACCATAATCTACTACTTCATCTCCACAAGCGAAACAGTTACCTCTTTCAATGTGTCTTCTGTAGTTCGTCCGTTCTTTCCTACTCTTATCTTCTACTTTGCTACTTGGTATAAATGCCCAGCTATCCAATAAGATAGTTTCTCCGTCTTCGTCAAGACTTGCTATCGTTACTCCAACGTTATCCGTTGTTAAAGCTAAGTCAAGACCTACATAAACTCTTCTTCCACTAAAGTCAACAGATGGCACTATACATTCTTTAACCTTTCTAACATCTATATACTCTTCTCCACTTAATGAAGGTAAGAAGTAATTCATGTGTTTAGTTAAATACTCTGCTCGTTCGCTATCTAAAGACAAGGCTTTATTTCTCATACGTCTGATACTCTCATAGTTTTCCTCTATCCTTAGAGGGTTTGCCATGTATAAACCTTTATCCGTCCATAGATTTTCTTCATCAGCATAATATAATAGTGCGAACAATCTATCGTCAACTTCTGTTTCTGAATATATCTTTTTAAGATGTTCTAACTCCTCTAACATGATACTCTTATCTTCCGGATAAGCGGTTGTTATTTTGAACATTAGAGGGTTAACAACGTTTAATTGTCCTGACTCCATAGCTTTTATATTTCCCTTATCTGTGAAAGCTCCTATTTCATCGGCAATAAACGCACAAGGTTTGATACCATTATTATTATTTGCTTGAGCAGTACGAGCTTGATATGTATTGCTGTTAAGCAAACAAGTTATCCTACCTATCAGAGTATTACTTAACTTGAAATAAGGTTTTAATTGTGGACTAGACTGAATTATTTGAGTCATCGCTTGCTTAACTAAAGCAGCCGACTCACGCTCCAAACATATAGAATAGAACTCTGAATAATCTTGTTCGGTCAACATAAGTAATATTAAAGATAATGCACATATAAACGTTTTAGCGTTCTTTCTCGGTATAAACAACGTTATTTCACGATATTTAAACTTATTTCTGTTAGCTTTAAATCTCCAGCCAAAGACATTACTTAGGAAAAAGCATTGAAAAGGTGCTAGACTATCATATATAGGTTTACCTGTTACTCCTATACCGGAAGCCATGTTCATTAATTTTAGTATCTCGTCTATAGTTTTTATCTTTTCTTCATCGTAGTAATACAAACAACTTTTCTTTTTTTGCTCTTTTAATAGGTTTAAAAACCTTTTACACTCCCAAATTACTTCGGGTGTGGTTATTTCTTTCCCGCTTACAACATCTTTAGCATACTGTAGAGATTTTTCATAAAGCATTAATTATTGACTTCTCCACGCAGCAATGTTTTTAAATCATTAAACTCTTTTCCACTTCCTGCTCCTAACTTGTCAAACAGTTTTGATAGTTGAGAAGCGGTAGAGTTCAACGCTTTACTTGAAGCATTATAGTTTGTTATAGCAGGATGAGCTACAATAGTTGGTCTACCTTTCACATATTCTTTTTCGATTATCACTCCGTCATTTTTCATCTCTTCTTTTAGTTGCTTACATATACCTACATGAGTTTCAAATACATCGAATAATTCATCGAACAACATTCTATCTCCTATAGATAGACCTTGTACCATTTCAAAGAGTTTTTCTCTATTTTTCTTGTATTCAGAAGAAAATTTGAATAATTTACTTGATTTTTTCTCCTTTTCTGATACTTTTTCTTCGTTTTTCTCCGTTTTTCTCGGTTTTTTTTGACCTTTTTTTTCTTTTTTTTTCAAAGTAATTCCTCCTCTTGATTTTTATTTTCTGATATGCTATAATCATTGATATAAACAGTTTTGTCTTTTCTAAAAGGCTATCCAAAATTTCAAAGGATAGTCCTTTTTTTTATGCCTTTTTTTCCAATAATCATTAGCAGCAGAAAAAAATTGAGAATAGAGGGGGGCAGGTTGGTCGTTAGAAATACCTAAAAATCCTTATATTTTATAGGGGGGGTAGGTTATTTTAAAAAAGGGTAAACTTTTTCTTTCTTGTTCAAAAGCAAAATAAAAAAGCTAATAAACTTTAAAAGGTTAAACCTCTTTTGTGTTCATTGCTTTTCATTCAATCAACAAATTGATTAATTATTATTTAATTTAAAACATTTTAATTAA
>ERZ773077.293-NODE-293-length-38114-cov-4.462860_pt1 | contig 38114 bp, 34 predicted proteins | sample MGYA00580612_ERZ773077 | MGnify/ENA primary metagenome ERZ773077 (study PRJEB29015, sample SAMEA2737971) | human oral metagenome | biome: human oral; feature: human-associated habitat; material: dental | place: China | collected 2021 ...
GACGCCGCCGCGGCGGGCCGTCCGAGCGGTGCGCGCCGGGTCCGCGTGGACCGGCGCCGCCAGACGGGTGCCCGTGCGCTCCTACGGCCCCCGCACCATCGGACGAGTCCAGGCCCGCCGGGCCGCCTACCGCGCCACGGGCTCGGCCACCCGGCAGGCCGGACGGTAGCCGGGCCTCGCCGTCTGGTTCGGCCCCGAACCCCGCACTGTGCTCTTGCACACACGCAGGGTTCGGGGCCACACTATGACGCGGGACCAACCCGTTGGAGAAAGGCGGCCGTTGTGCGCAGGAGTGCTGTCATCGTAATCGCCCTGCTGATCGCCCTCGCCCCGATATCCGCATGCTCCGGCGGCACGAGTGCCGACGCGACGAAGAGCGATCGTCAGGCGCCCATCATCCCATCCATCATCGACCAGTCCAGTCCCGAACGACTGCTCTACACGGCACTGCTGGCCCAGGCCAAGGGGCAGGACGACGCCGCAGCGCACGTGTTTTTTGCGAGCGATACGGGTCGGAGCGATATATTGACCTCCCTGGACGATGTGACGGTCTGCGCCGACGACCCTTCGGAATGCGACTATTACTACTCCCGCTATTTCCAGACCGACTCCTGCCCCCAGACGGTGAGCGATGTTGAGGCCGCCAGGGAGCTGATCGCCTATACCCACGACCCGTCGAAGGATGCCGAGAACTACGGTAGTGTAAGAATAGATGATGGGCGCGGAGGCTACGATTGCGGCTTCGGCGTGCGCGAGTTCGACGGAAAATGGTATCTTCAGAATTGATGCGCGTGTCGGAGCAAGGGGGCGATGGGGTCGGTTCCGCGTGGCAGAGAACAAACGCGTTCTCCAATCTTTGCATCCAAGTCCTAATCCCACACCTGACGGAAAAAGGAGCATCGCGCCATGCGCCGAAAGATCCGCCTCCTGACCCCCATTCACGGGAGCGCCGCCTCGGGGCGGATTAAACTCCGTCCGACTACCGGACCTCGGAGCCCCGCCGTGCACCGCGCTCTTCCCGCCCTCACGGCCCTCCTCGTCCTGCTGACCGGGGCGTGCTCGACATCCGGGGGATCCGACGGCATCGACCAGTCCTCCCCCCGGTCCCTGGCGATCGGCGTCGTCACCGCCGCCCGCCAGGGACGCGACATCACCGGGTACGCCATCGTGGATCACGACACCGACGAGGTCTGCACCGCCAGCACCTGCCGGGACCTGACCGCCCTCAAGCGGGCCACTGGCGTGTGCGCCGATCTCGAGGGCGAGCTGACCGCGCGCGTCAAAACCGCCAACCGCGACGACTCCACCTCCGTCATGGTCTACGTGACCACGGCCGACGACGACTCCGGCCGCTGCTCCTTCCACGTGTCCGAGCAGCACGGCAGGTGGTGGCTCAGCGACTGACGTCCCCCGGGGCCCACCGGGACCGCGTCTGTCTCACTCGAGAAGACTCCCTCGGCGGCCGGCGCGACGCGCGCGGGGCGCTGCCGTCCACTACTGGTGCATGAGCACTCACACCACGCCCGATAGCCGACGGCGGAAGCCGCGCCCGTACTCCGAGACCGGGAGGGCCGGACGATGAGCCGGTCCATCGGGGTCAGGCGCCGCCCCCGGCCCGCCCGAGCCCACTGGCCCCTGTACATGCTTCTGGACACGCTCAAGCGGCAGGGGTGGGGGCCACTGTCGGGCAGGCCCTGGAAGGGCCTGCGGGCGGTCCTGGCGGGTCTGGCGGCCCGCCTGCCCTACGGGGCCGCCCAGGGCGCCACGACGATCGAGCAAGTGGCGGCCGCCGCCGGGTACGGGCTGCGGTGGACCCGCCAGTGCCTGAACGACCTGGAGTCGTTCGGCCTGATCTCCTGGGAGCGCGGGGGCGTGCGCTACGGCAGGCCCGTTCCCTCGTTCTTCCGCATCGACAAGGCGATGCTCGCCGAGCTGGTGGAGGCCGCGCGCGATGAGCGCACGGCGGCGATGGCCGCCTGGGCCGCGCGCACGCGGGCCCGCCTGGAGCGGATCCGCACCATCCGCATGGTCAGGGGCAGACGGAAGCAGGAGTCCGGCCCCGACTCGGCGCGGGCGGGCGCTCGCGGGGGCGCGGGGGTCCGAGTTGAAAACGAGTCGTTGGAATCGGGCGGGTTCGTCCATGCGGCACTGGCTGCCGGCCCCTCTCCCAGGAGGGGGGACCCGGCAGGTCTCCGCCCTCCTGTGGATAACTCCTCTACCGCTCCGCCCGCCGTCTTCCCCCGTCCGGGGGTCGGTTGCGCCCCGCCCCTGCCCGAGGGACTGTCCGGTCCGGCCCTGGCCAGGGCCGTGCTCGCCGACATCGGACGCCGACGGTGAGACCTGCGCAGAATTCGCATCCGGCGATCTCTTCCATGGGAGGGGCTTTGCACGGTTACGATGGGGTCATGGAATCCGTGGAGACCCTCGCGGCGGTGCTGGCGGTCATGCGCGCCAAGAAACGCGGCCTGTCCCGTCCCGACCGGGTCCGAATGCTGCTCGACTCGGGCGACCCCGGCGAGGTCCTGGCCGAGCTCACCGGTCCGGCCCTGCTCGACGACCCGGTCCTGGAGCGGGCCCGCCGCGACGTCGAGCAGTGGATCGAGCAGGGCATGAGGCTGGTCAGCGTCCTGTCCGGGGCCTATCCAGTGCGCCTGCGCGAGGTGCGCGAGGCCCCCGCCCTGCTCTACTACCAGGGCGACCTGACCCCCGATGACCAGGGTGTGTGCGTGGTGGGCTCGCGCGACGCCGACGACGACGCCCTGCAGGTCGCCCGCTACGTCTCAACCGCACTGGTGAGGGCGGGCCTGACCGTGGTGTCGGGCCTGGCGGCCGGCATCGACACCGCGGCCCACGCAGCCGCCCTAAAGGCCTCCGGGCGGACCGTGGCCGTCATGGGCACCGGTCTGGAGCGCACCTACCCGCGCGCCAACACCCGCCTGCGCGCCGACATCGTCGAGTCCGGGGGCCTGGTCATGACCCAGTTCGAGCCCGGCGCCACGGTGAGGCGCGCGAGCTTCCCCATGCGCAACGCGGTCATGAGCGGCTACGGCGTCACCACCTTCGTCGTAACGGCTGGCGAGCACTCGGGCACCCGTACCCAGGCGACGAGGGCGGTCGAGCACGGCCGCGGCGTGATCCTGGCCCGCCGCGTCGCAGAACGCACCTCCTGGGGGCGGGAGATGGCCCGCACGGACCGGGCGCTGGTCGCCGACCGCACCGACGACATCCTCGCCCAGGTCCACGACCTCCAGGCCGAACGCGCCCGGGCGGGGGAACACCCGCGGGCACTCACCGCATGACCGACCCACTGCCGGACTACTACCGGGCCGCCGTGGTCCCCGAGCAGCTGCGCGCGGGATTGTGCGCCCTGTGCCGCACCCCGACCGGCGGTTCCGAGTTCTGTTCCAAATGCTCCAACGCGCCTTACCGGCCCGACGCCGCCGGTTTCACCAGTTACGCCATCGACAGCGCTCCATCCGGCAACGATATGCACCGGTACAAGGACTCGCCTCCCGGCCCGCAGGCGCTCGACGGCGTCCGGCTCCTCCTGGAGCACGGCCTGGCGCACCTGGGCTGCGCCGAAGCGCTTGCCGGCACCGGTCTCGACGCGGTCGCCGTCATACCCAGCCGCACCCACCACGTACCTGGCACACCGAGCCCACTCCAGCGGCTCTGCTCCCGCACGCTTCCCCAGGACCTGCCGACGGTGGGGCTGAGCCCGACTCCGGGCTCGACCTCGAACCGCCGCGTGCGCGCCGACGCCTTCGACATCGACGACTGCCGGAGCCCGTCGCACGTCCTGATCATTGATGACACCTGGGTCAGCGGAGCCACCATGCTCTCCGCCGTCTGGGACATGCGGCGCAGAGGAGTCGAGCAGGTCTCGGTGCTGGCCCTCGCCCGCTGGCTGAACCGGCAATACTCGCTCACGAACGACTTCATCCGCCGGGTCAACTTGGCGCGCGCATGGCGCCGACCGCAGGACGTGTGCCCGTTCACCCCCGACGGCGAATGCCCGCAATAGCGCGCCAACCCGGGACGACGCCCCGCGCCGGAGGCCGAAGACCCCGCCTGGCGAGCACGCCGTCGGGACGTCCTCGCTCATCATGGTGTCCATGACGCTCTCGATCACGTCCCTGTCGGCCGCCATCATCGACGACTGGCGCCATCCCGTCTTAGAGCGCTCCCCCAGGTGCGTGATCGGCTGGTGGGCGCTGCCCGTCACCGCAGTCGTCTACGCCTTGATTTGGGGGGACGGCCTCTACAAGGCAATACGCTATCGTCTCGCTCTGGCCGCGGGCGGCGAGTGGGTGAGTACTCTCACCGCTGGTTGTATCGCCTGGCAGGTGTTCGCCGCGATCGTCCTCATAGTCGTCTACCAGCGGCTCCGTCGTCCTCCCGCGCCTCTGGCGGCGCGCGCATCATTCTGGGCGGCGGTCAGACTCACCAGCCAGTACATGCTTATCATAACCATTGGGTTCGTAGTGGGGACCGATCTGGTCGTCGCGGGGCTGCTGACCCGGGTGCCGGTCTTCGGGGCTGATTCGCCCCACCCGGGCAGCGGTCAGCCGGCCCTGAGTGCTGTTCAGTCCGTCTTGGCGGGTCCGCTCGAGGAACTGGCCCTCGTGGCCGTTCCTCTGCTCCTGTTCGGGCGCCGCAGGAGTCTGCCCTGGTTCTGTGCGATCTTGGTGGTGCTGAGGATGTCCTTTCATATCTACTACGGACTCTCCATCACCGTCGGTATCGCGGTGTGGGCGAGTATGGCTCTGCTGATGTACCTGCGCACCGGCAGAGCCTTGCCCCTGATAGCGGGCCACAGCCTGTGCAACCTCCTGAATGTCGTCCAGAATATGATGAATCCCGAGTGCGCTCTGAAGAAACTCGCCTTGTTCTTGCTGACAGTGCCGGTTCTCGTCGGCGTGATTCTAGCCGTCACCCTCGCTGTCGCCTTCGTCTGGGAGTCGATTATGCGACGCATAAACGATAGCGCCTGACGTTCCAGATCGAATCCCCGCGCACAATCGATTCAGCGTAAAGATGTGGTCGATCCGGTCCTCTCTGATGATGATCAAATTCGCGGCAGCCTTCTGAGGGCGGCGAATTGATGGCCGCGCCTATCCTCCCCTTCGGGTCCCGCGTCCGATCTGCTTGAATATGTGCGCTTCGAATATGTGCGCCTCTAGGGGCTCCGACTGTTCGACCCCTTATTCACGTCGAAGAAACGGGGTCAAGATTCTGAACGCGATCCGCTGGTCAGCGGATCGGATTCTGTGTCAGTCGAGCATGAATGTTCGAGGGGAGGAGCCCGCGATCTTGGAAGATTCTACTGACGAAAACGCGCAGAGCCGCAGCATCCCGATGTTCTCTGCCTTTAAGGAGGTCCTTCCATGCCGAGATCGTATCGGCTGCGATCCGCCTGATGACGCCGGGGTTCACAAGATATACGTGCTCGTTTGCAATGGTGATGCCATCATGATTGACTGCGGGTTTCGGGGAGATGATGATTGTTGCACTGTTCGGTGGGATCGTAGGACAGGATCGGTCTTCTGATAGAAGTTTAAGCTGGCCGTTCGCCTGCCGGATGTCCTTCTGCGGCACAGTACCGCTCGGCTCGTGATCGCTCTTAGCTTCCAATGCTAGCCAAAGTCGGTTGTCCCAGCACCAGGTCGAGTCGCATCTGCCCGGATTTAAGGGCTTTGATGCCTCGGCTCCCAGCATTTTTCCTAGTACGGACAGTGCAGGTTCGAACTGGCCGGGATCGCGCTTTTGAAGGGCTGTGGTCATCTTATCGAGTTTGACATGTTGGGCATTCTCTTTGAGTTTCCCCTGAAGCACTGCGACGATTGCGTTGACTGCGGTGCTGTCGACGGGACTCATTGCCGTTGCGTCCATCTCCGGGAAAGGAGCCATCTGGCGCACCCACGAGCACATCCCGGCGAGTCTGACCGCGTCGTCAACAAGACCCCGTGCCGCGGCCTTCCCGATCTCGTCTGCCGATTCCTCGGCCGCCATGTCCGTCCAAGCGGCCTCCAGATATTTCCAGAACGCCTGGTACTGCTTTGCGGATCTGCCCCCACTCCCGACGATGTTGACAACCTCGTGCGCGCACCGTGCCGCATCTTGCCACGATCTAGAGGTCGCCGCGGCCCACGCCTTGATCTCTTTATCAACGCACTTCGCGAGACAACTCGTCGCGTCGCGCGACATCTGGGTCGCGTCGCGACGGTATTCGGCGAGTTGTGGTTCGGCTTGGTCCCGCCACGTGTCGTCCTGATCCTGGTCGAGGAAGCAGCGCACGTTCTCGATCATATCGGCGTATGTGCCGTCCTGCGAATTCTCAGAACCGAAACGTATTTCGGCCTGCAACTCGGGGTCGAGAGCCGAAATGACCTCGGGTCGGATGAGATATGTTGACAAGTCGTCCTCGACCATGATGATCGCAGTATCCTTCGGCCCCCGAGTGCATCGACCGGCCCCCTGAACGATGCGAGTCCGGACGCGGGCATCTAGGACAGCGCCCGCCTGAGCGTTACTCTGGAGAAAGTGCTCTTGCAGATTCATCCGATCGGGTTTTCCGTGGAGAACGATGAGGCGGCACGCCTGCCCGGGAAGGTCCAGTCCATCGTAACGTGCGGCCAGTCCGCATACCGCATGCTTCTTCTCAATAAACGGTTCCATGCCCCTGCGCACGTCGTCTACGCCGAGAATCGGCCAATTTTCCTGAGCCAGTTTCCGGGCGTTAGCCATAGCGACATCGGTACGTTGAGCGAGCACGAGAGCCTTCCCCGCCGCCATAACAATATCGCGACTTAACGCAGAGGCGTCGGCACCGGAAACAAATTCGGGGAAGACGAAGAACCGACGCCCGTAACGCGGAGCCGTACTCCGGTCAGGCTGCTCGAGTCGACAAATACCGAACTTTCCGAACGCCCGTTCGAGTTCGCCTCCTTCACCGAGTGTGGCGGACAGGTATATGCGTTGGCGCGCACCCCGGAAAAGACTGTTATTGTGGGTGGGTGGAATGTAGGGGCGAATCAGGACGCCCGAATAGGCGACGTAGGCCAGGCACGAGGAGAATCCTGCCCGTAGCATTGCGTGCCGGTAGGAGTAGGGCGCCTCCAAGGAGGACAGGAACCCGTCAAGAGCATCAGGCATCCCTGGCTGCCGCAACGGCAGAACCATTCGGACCTCGCCACCGATAGTCGAATCCGCGCGGGGGGACCTCACGCGCCGGAGGAAACTATCATCTAGGGCCGGCTCCATGATCTTCAGAAGCTCTAAGTACTTCTCGGCGTCGTTTTGGCGACCGAAATGGATGCTATACGCCTCCCCAACATACTGTTCACCCGCATGAGCGTCATCGAACAGGATTATCGCCGGATCGGCTAGTTTAGGACTGGAGTTGAAGATACTATTGTAGGTCGTGACTGCGATCTGTTTAGCGGACTCGTACTGTACTCGATATCTAGTATTCCAGTCGTTGTGCGACCCGATCAACAGGGACGTGTCGATACCCTCCCTGTACGCGGCGGCGTGCACTTGCTCCGCCAACTGCCGTGTGGGGCATGCGTAGAGGACTCTCTCATTTTTATTCAGTCTGTTCCACTCCGCAATCAGCAGCCCGACCAGGGTCTTGCCAGTGCCGGTCGGCAACTCCAGTGCGACATCTGAATATTTGACCTTATCGATGTAGGCTTTGAGCATCTCGGACTGATGAGCCCATAGTCCCGGGACCGCACCGGGGCGGCGGGGAAGGTATCGATACAGTTCCCCGGGAGTCTCGTACCGGGCAACGCTGCGTTGGGATCTGGTGAAGGCCATCGATTCTCTCCTTGTACGCTGAGGCTGAGCCCGGGGACGTGGGACAGCAACCGCTGGAGTATAGATCATGACGCGGTCTCTTGGCGCGGTAACGGCGGCGCGGTCCTCCAGTTCCCGGATGCGGACCCCGAGGGCTCGGGATTCTGCTCGCGCATCGCCCGCTGCGTGCAGATCAGACCGTGACGGCCGACAGGACCTGCACTGGTGACGGCCGGGTCGTTCTTATCCCGCACAGAAAGGGGTATGAGCAGATTCAAGGAGCAGGACCACCCCCGCGGCAGGGGCGGGCAGTGGATCGCCAAGCCCGCCAGCGACCCCGCGGCCAGTCTCGACGACGGCCACCGGCAGGACGCCAGGACTGTCAACGCCGAGTCCATGTACCGGATCGCCCGGACGTACGCCAACCGGCTCGCCCGCCGTCACGGAATCACCGACCCCGACCACATCGACGCCGTCGTCTCCCGGGTCGCCATCGACATGATCGCCCGCCACGGCAACGACAACATCCCCGTGATCCCCCTGTACTCGGTAGTCTCCCGTCACATGATGCGTTCTCTCGGCCACGTCAATCTCGGACCCACCGACCGCGCGGCCGTGCGCGCACTGTCGGAGACGGCCTCGGCCAGGGCCGAGGAGCTGGGCAGGGACCTCACCGGCAGGGAGACCCAGGAGCTGGCGGACCAGATCCGCCAGCACTGGCACGACCCCAAGCACCGGCCCAGCCGCAACTTCCTCCAACGCGCGCGCATGGCCCGTATGGGCTCCATCCTCGACGACGAGGGCAACACCATCGAGGGCGTCAGCCCCTGGGCCGCGGAAGGGGCCTCCGCCGAGCCTGACACCCCCGCCGGGCGCGCCGAAGCCGCCCTGAACGCCGGGCGCGCCCGAGCCGCCCGCGTCGAGGCCTGGGACACTCTCGCCCAGGGTGTCGGAGCCCCCGAGGTCGCCCGCGCCAGCCGTTCGACATCCACCGCCGCCGCGTGCAGGCGCATCATGGCCGACTATCCCGGCGGCGTGCACGGAGCCGTGGACACCTGGCGGCGGGCCGAGCAGGATGAGGGCACTGTCGCACTGTTCGCCCCGTTCGGCCCCGATCTGGACGAGGAGGGCGCCGACGCCGTGTGCGCCATGCTGTCGGCCCATCCCGACATCGCCGACGACTTGTGGGACGCGGCCCTGAGTGCTTCGACCCGGCGGCGGGAGCACTGACGACGGACGGTCAGTCACTGCCGTCCCGCGAGCCGGTGGAGACGTCCGCCACCCGCCACCGACCGTCCGCGAGGGTGACGGTGACCATCCAGGATGTGACCGCCGCGTCCCCCGGTTCCGCCCGCTCCAAGACCCTCGGGGCCGCCGTCCGCTCGGGGGGAGCCTGCCAGGACACCGTGTAGATCATGAGCAGGACACCGTTGTCGTCGGCGTACACGGTCTGCTCGTAGCTGTCGAGGACCCGGGCGTGCATGATGGTACCGTCGCGGGCCGTCAGCGACGCGTTGGTCGCGGCTCTGGCGGTCAACTGCTCGGGCACCTCGACGCTCGCCTCACCCGTCAGCAGGTCCGACAGGTCCGTTTTGTCGTCGCCGCAGGCCAGTGCGGCCACGACCGTGCGGGCCGCTGTGAGCGCCTCGGCCGCGACGGAGGCGCTCGCCGACGGGGCCACGTCCAGGGACGCCTTCTCGGAAGGTATCGCGCGGGTCCCGGCGGCGCCGCTCGTAGGAGTGGGTTCCTCGCGTCCGGGTGCGCAGGCCGCCGCGGTCAGAAGCGCCGCCCCGGCCAGGAACTCGCGCCTGCGGAATGCTCGCATTACTGGATCCTCACGAAGTAGTGGTCGCCGTACAGGGCCGTCTCCACGACCCCGGTGCCGTAGTCCTGGGCGCCGACGAGACCGCCGGAGCCGTTGTAGAGCGCCACGTGGTAGGCGGGGGAGCCCCAGCAGACGATGTCGCCGGCCCGGGCGGATCCCTGGTCGATCACTTGCCCGGCCGAGCACTGGGTCGCTGCCGAGTGGTCCAGGTTGACGCCGATCGACGCGTAGGCGGCCTTCACCAGCCCCGAGCAGTCGAAACCGGGCCCCTCACCACCCCACGTGTAGGAGCTGCCGATCTTGGTGCGAGCGAACTCCAGAATCTTGCCGGTCCCGCCCCCAGCGGGTTCGGTGACCTGCCCGGTTGCCAGGTCCACCCCGTGCGAGGAGAACGTCTCCATCGGATTAGGGCAGGCGTTCGTGTAGGAGGCGTCGAACGGGCACCACATCACATCCTGCCCCAGAAGGTCGACCTTGGAGGTCTCCACGTGCAGGTGCGCGCCGGTGCCCACCCCCGTGTTGCCCACCTGCGCCAGTTGCTGGCCGCGCGTGACCCGGTCTCCCCCGTGGACCTGGAATGAGCCGGTCACGACGTGCAGGTAGCGCAGGCGCCACCCGTCGCCGCTGTCGACGATCACGGCGCACAGGCCGTTGCTGCCCGTGTCGCAGTCGGCGTAACGGACCGTCCCGTCGGTCGCCGACAGCACGGGGGTTCCCATGGGGGCGCCGATGTCGGTCCCCCAATGCGGGCGGGCGTATCCCAGCACCGGGTGCATGCGGGCCGGGTCCCAGTCCGAGGTGACCGGGGAGAACTCGGGCAGCGGGTAGCCCCATCCCGACGCAGAGGGCACGTCCGCGCCCGTGCACGACGACCCGGCCGTGGTCGACAGCAGCGTCTGCGCCGCCTCCTGCCAGTACGCGTACCGTTCGGGGAAGCCGGATGCCTGGACGGCCTGCGCCTGCTCCCCGAGGCTGCCGGTCGTGCCGGCGGCCTGCTCACGGTCCAGGGCGTCGAAGAAGAACCCCGCCGACCGGCCAGCGTCCATGAGCGCCGACACGTCGCCTCCGCCCCAGCCCATGGAGGGCCTCTGCTGGAACAGGCCCACCGAGTCGTGATCGGCCCCCATGGCGTCGTGAGCAATGCCCAGGGAGTCCGGCACGGTGCTGTTGGCGTACATCTGGAGACGCGATTCGGTCAGCGCCGTCATGAGTGCGATCGTCACATTGGCGTCGGACTCGCCCCGACTGCGCCCGGTATTGATGATGGCCGCCACGTAGCCCGCCTGGGAGGCGCCGATCGTCACGGTCTCGCCCGTCGCGGAGGTCACTTGCGCCACCGCCGTTCCCCCACTGCGGGTGGTGCAGGTCGTCCCCGATTTCGTCGGGGTTCCCAGGAACCACGACAGCGCCTGGGAGTAGACCTGGTCGGCCTGCTCGCGGCTCATGGCCTCGCCAGCCGTCTGCGTCGAGCACTGGGCCCCCCATCCGGACTCGCAGACCCATGCGCGCACATGCGTGGACGCCGTCGGGTCGGTCTCGTCCGCGACGGCGTCGATGGTGGTCCACCCGCCCTCCGGCGTCCACGTCCGTCCGGCCGCCTGAACGGCGGCGATCCCGATCTCCCGGTAGCGGGTGACCAGGGTCGTCGCCAGTGGCAGCGGGTCGTCGTCGGACACCGTCACGACCTGGGAGGCCGCGGTCTCGCCTTCGGACGCCGTCCGCGCGGTCACGGTCGAGGCCTGGAGGGAATAGGTGGACGTCGCGACCCGCGTGATCTTCTCCTGCGCCGATCCTTCCAGTGCCTCGGGAGCCGCCGGGGCGCCCGCAGCACCCGACACGGTGCCGCTGCGCGGTGAGGGCAGGCCCTGCACCGCCATCATGGCCGCCACCCATGCCTCCCGCACCTGTTTGGCCTTCTCGGCGCCACCGGCGTCGGAGACCGCTCCGCTCGGGCACTTGTCCCCGGCGATCACGAGCCGATCGCCCTGGCACATGACGGTCCCCGTGGTCAGGTCCCATCCGGCCGAGGCCTCGATGCCGGCCTTGGCCTCATTGAGCGCCCCGGCGACGGTGCGTGCGTTGTCGATGATCTGGGAGTCGGTCTCGGCCCTCCACGGCCCCGACGAGGGGGCCACCAGGGCGTAGAGGATGACCGTCGGGATCCCCGATTCCCCGGCCACCTCGGAGACTTCGCCGGATGACTCCACCAGACCCGACTCCTCCGCCGCACCGGCGAATCCCGACGTGCCCGATCCGTTGACCGCCACGTCCTCCACGTGCCCAACACCCGAACGCGTCGGCTCGCCGCCGGAGCCGAGCGGACCGATCAGGCACACCACCAGAGCGGCGACGATCACGAGCGTCCGCCGGCGCTTTTTCAGAGCCCTGCGCCCCCTGCTGGCGGAGGAGCCGCCTGCGCCGCTCTTGCGGGCGCCGACCGTCTGCGTGATCTCGGAAATGCCCGCCTTGTCCGTCATGACCTTTCACATGCGGACGCGGGCGGCCCCGGTCACGCCCGCTGCTCGCGGGCACGCGCACGGCGCTCGCGCAGCACTGCCGCATTGGTCGTCGCCCTGTCCCGGAACTTGGCGGGGAGCACGATCTCGGTGGGCACCACCCGATCGTCGAAGTCGACGACGTAGGCGACGGATCCGCGCAGCACCTCGCCCGTCACCGGGTCCGTCAGGTGCCACATGGAGTCCGGATTCGGTTTGGCGCCCAGCCCGGACCCGCGCGTCTGCTTCGCGGTCAGCGCCTCGATGCGTTCGGCCGTGGCGAGTTTCGGGTCGAACAGCTCCAGTGCGGCCTGCGCCTCGTCGACGTCCCTGAACGGCAGGACCGCACCTCGCACGAAGTATCCGGAGAGGCCCGAGCGGGTGGCCTCCGAGACCTTCTGGTTGAACAGGCCGATGTCCACGGAGAACTCGCGGGCCAGACGCCCGTTCCTGTCCAACTCGTCGGGGCCGGAGAGCAGGAACACCCATGCTTCGTCGAGTTCGATCGTACCGCCGCGCTCCCGGAGGGCGAACACGCATGAGGTCACCAGTGCTCTCACGAGCGTCAGCGCCACGCGCTGGGTGACGTTCGCCGACCCCTGCTCGACCGTCACCTGGTTGGGCAGGTCGAGGTTCATCGCCCCGACCTGGATATGGGACCAGCCGCGGAATCCGCTCAGCGACGGCCCCTCGTCCTCCATGGCGACGAAAGCCCGGAACTGTGGGGAAGAGCGCGCCAGCCTGAACACCGGATCCACCACCGTCCCGTCCACGACGCCAGCCTCCGCCGCCATGGACAGCGCTCTCCCGGTCGACCGCGCGCCCCGCTCAGCCGCCCAGTGCAGGCCGTCCATGAGGTCGACCTCGACCAGACCGCGCGCCTCCAGCGTCCCCCAGGGGTTGACCGCCAGAAGGTTCGACGTCGACTGCGCGACCGCCGACTCCAGGTGATCGTTATAACGGAGCGGGTCCAGGACTCCGTCGGCGCTGATCAGATCCGACAGGTCCACCAGGCGCGCGTTCGGGGCAGTATCCACGATCGGTGCGGCGTCGGCCATCGGCTTGGGTGCGATGGTCACCACGTCTCGCCCCGCGCGCGCCAGCTGCTCGGCGTGCCGCAGCAGAAGTTGCGTCTTGCCCGATCCGGAGGCGCCCGCGACGAGCCACATGGTCGCGGAGTCGGCGTCGGAAGCCCGGGTGGGCTCGAAACCCACCGGCTGATGGTCGTCCTGGGTGAATCCCCAGATCGAGGGAGAGGCCGGGCCATCCCCGACGACCGCCACGTCGGCAGCACCGGCCGCGGCGATCATCTGCATGGGCCAGTCCTTCAGGTACGGGTTCTCCCGCACCCAGGAGCACAGGCTCATCTCGTCGCGCAGGAAGTCCTGCCTCCCCATGCGGGGCACGAGGGAGACACCCAGGTCTTTGCCCAAGGTTGTGGGGTCCACCCACTGTCCGTCCATGGCGACCGAGATGCGGGCCTGCGTCAGGGTCGGGGGGACGGACGAGGCGCCCTGCGCCTTGTCCGTCCCGTAGGCCCGCTCGGCCGCGGCAAGATCATCGGCCGCCGCATCGGCCTCGGCCTTGTCCATCTTCCCCAGTTCCGCGGCCTTGGCGATGTCGCCCTCGTATTGGCGGCGGTGGCGGCGCATCTCATTGCGCGTGATATCAGCCGGTTCGATGGAACCCCGGATTGAGACGGCGACCGCTCCGCCGTGCAGGAGGCGCGACGCCCATGCGGCGACGTCGTCGGTGGAGTCGACGTTCCAGCCCGAGTCCACCTCGTCGAGGCTCGTCAGGGTCAGAACCTTGTGGCCCGCCAGTGAACGGGCCCAGTCCATGCAGTCCACTCCGCGTTCCAAGGCCCGTGACGCCGCCTGGGCGGCCGAGAAGATGTTGAAGACGTGGAGGTGGTCGCCGTGGGGAAGGTCGATGGTCTCCGGCCACCCCCCGTCGTTCCACCATCCTTGCGCCGCGGTGATCACCGACGCCGACGGGATCTCCAAGCCATGGCGTCGCATAATCGTGTCGATGCGCTCGTAGTCGGCCAGGTAGTCGATCATGGTCGCACCGCCCTCAATGAGGGTGTCGGCGACGTCCCGGATCGCGGCGCGCAGCGAGGACCTGCGGGCCGAGGGCCGTAACGGCACCCCCAGCAGAACCGTGTGCTCGGGCACGGACACCCCCGCGAACTCCTCCCGGAGCCGCGCCGCGTTGGGGTTAGCGGCGTCGGGCTCGTAGGTGCCGGGACGGCGGAAGGCGAACAGGTGGATCGACCGGTACCCGCTCCTTTGGAGCGTACGACGACGGATCCTGCCCCCGCGCAGGTTCGCCAGGTCCCGTCCCACCCCCATGAGCGGCGCTGCGCATTCGCTGTCGCGCCAGGAGGCGACGCGGGCGTGCCGGACCGGTGCCAGCGGGAGTTGACGGTAGAGCAGCACGTCCTGTCCTGTGGACACCAGCAGGCCAGGATCGTCGGCGCTGGGGGCGCTGGCGACGAAGGTCGGCGATGCGGCGACGTTGGGCATTACGGAGTCTCCTCGGTCGCGGGGGCAGTGGGCGTGGCGGCGGTGGGCGTGGCGGCAGGGGCAGTCTGTCCCGGTGTCTGCGGTCCGGAGTCAGTGCGGTTGGGGGTGACCCGGCCGGTCACGGCGTTGTCCCCTGTCTTCAGAACCGGGCCGGTGCCGGGAGGACCCCATGCGACGACGCGCGCACTGCCCGTGCCGGCGCCGGTGACTAGCAGGTCGTAGGAGATGTCGGCCGGACGCTGCGCATTCGGACGCGTGATGGAGAGTTTGACGGACACCATGAGGGTCGAGGCGCCCGGGGTCGCTTCGGCCGACGCCGCCCGGGTCGCCGCGCGGATGAGCGACACCGACACTTTGGAGACGCCCGACAGTGGCACGTACGAGTGAGACGCGTCGGGGTCGGCGACCACGGTGGTCAGGGCGTCGGCGTCGCCCGAGACGAACGCCTGCGCCCAGGCGTTGACGGCCCGCGTCGTCGCATCGTCGGCGGTCACGGGGGAGGCCCCCGCCCAGTCTCCGGTGCTCCAGCCCTCCCGAGATGGTGGAACGAGATCGAGCGAGGGCGTCGCCACGGTCTCCGCGCCCTCCGTCTGCGAGTAGTTGACCTGCACGCCCACCTGGTAGACGGCGGTGTCGGTGGACACCAGCACGTAGACGCTCCACACGTCCCACGCCAGCGCCGTCGCGTTCGAGGAGGAGATGATCTCGGCTCGGTCCCAGCCCAGTACGGTGGCGCCGGGCAGCGGCGAGGGGTCGGTAGTGAGCCAGGAGTCGACCTCCTCCAGTGCCGCCGCCCGGACCTGACTGGGGATCCCCCTGTTCTGCGGTGCGCTCGAGGACGGATCATGGTTCTTGCTGAGGGTCTGGGAGACGACGAGAATGAGCGCTAATGCGAGTACCGGGCACAGAAGCACGCAGCCGGTGACGAACCAGCGCATGCGCCTGGCGGCCCGCCAACGCGCGCCCGTGTCGAGCCCGTTGTCGGTGGGCACTTGCAGTGGCGCGGACCACCAGTCGTCATTCTTCGTCTTGCTCTTGCGCCGGAACGCCATGTCAGTCCTCCAGATCGTCGAGCACCGACCCGGGGTGATCGGGCTCGGTCAGGTCGGTGATCCACTTGGTCACCAGGGGATCCGCGGAGTCGAGCGCGGCCTGCTCGCAGTCGGAGCACCAGGAACGGCCTGGTAGGGCCTCATTGCGGCACACCGCCCAGCAGCGCAGGCAGGCGGTGCTGCGGTGGACGGGGGTGTGATGGCCGGGACGCAGCCGGAAAAGCCGGCAGCGGCGGCTCATCGCCCGCCCGCCAACTGCTGAACGACGGTGAGGAGACTGTGGAGGCTGGTCGCAGCCTCAGCGAGACTACGGGCGGCGACCACGGCGTTGGCGTCCGGCTTGCCGGCCAGAGCGTCGAGCGCCACGGCCAGTTTCCAGGCTCGGCGCAGCCGTGCCGCGCCGCCGTTGCCGACAGCCAGGGCCAGCGCGGCCATCGGGGCATCCCGGCTTTCGGCGACGTCGATCAGGTCGGCCATAGCCCGCCCGTTCTTCGGCCCGGCCGAGATTACCAGCGCCACTGTCAACTCGCGCACGCTCTCATCGGAAGCGCCGAGCACCCGGGCCAGCGCCCGCCGTTCGCGCTCGTCGGCGGCTTCCACGGCGTCGCGGGCGTCCAGGACCGCCTTGACCTGGGCGCGGGTCGGTGGCCCACCGCGCCGGGCGCCCCTGCGCCCCTTGGACGACTGCCCGCCCGGCGCGCTCGCGGGCTCCTCGACGTCGTCGGCCCCATCATGACCCTCGGTGTCGGCGAGGTCGACGGCGCCGTCGGGCGCGTCGTAACCGATGAGGGAGTCGCTCACGGTCATGGTCCTGCTCCTTCGGAGTCGGGGTCTCTTCTCACCGGGTCACATGCGGACCGGACATCAGACCGCGGCGAGAAGCAGGTCAATGCCGCACCAGGCGCAGTAGACCGCTAAAACACCGGCGAAAATCTGCTCGCGCGCCGACCCGGTATCTCCCAGCACGGGCAAGCACAACCGAGGTCTCCGGATCAGCGGCCACAGCAGGTTCTCGACCCCCCGCGTGGTCAGCGAGTCGCCCAGCCGATGCACCCACATGCCTACGGCGACGGCCACGGGCATGAACCACCACGCGGTCGCCGGGGCGGCGGCCCCCACCAGGAATCCCGACACGGCCGCGCCCCACAACAGGAGTCCGGCGCGCGGGCCGACGCCCAGTGCTCTGGCTCCCATGGCGGCGCACAGCCCCAGCACCAGCCCGTTACCGGGACGCACCGGCACGCCCCCGCCGGCGGCCGCCCACAGGCACGGGACGGCCGTGAGGACGAACCCCGCGACAATGCCCGCGCCGGTGTGCGTGACCGTCCGGTGCCCCGGGCCCGCCAGGCACCTGGAAACCCTGGTCGTCACCGGAGGCAGGCTCGTGGATGCCAGGCTCGACGGCGTATCCAGGTCCGGCAGGAGCGCCGTGCAGGCCAGCACCAGGCACATCAGCGCCGTGTAAGGTGCGGACATGTCGCCGAGTCCCAGGCCGAGGCGGATTGTCCCGGCCGTCAGGCGCACCGGGCCGATGCCGATCGGCCCGTGCGCGAGGGAGACATTTCCGAACAGCATCAGCCCGGCGGCAATACCACTGACGGCGTGCGTGCGCCCCATCATGACCCGGCGGCTCCGGCGGCGGAGGATGCGGTCAGCGATACCGGGCCCGCGGCCGTGGCCGTGGCCTGGAAGACGCCCGATCCGGTCAGTGTTAGCGTCGCCACGGCCGGGCCGTCGTTGCCGGCCTTCGAGGACTCCAGGACCCCGGTCGTCGTCACGGACAGAGTGACCGGCCCGCCGTCGGCGGCCACGGCGGTGAACGTGATTGTGCACGTACTGTCGCACGCACGGGTTGCAGTGCTGGCGGTCGTCGTTCCAGTCGCCGATCCACTCGGGGAGGGGGCGGTCACGGCCGCCGTGACCTCCACCTGACTACTGGGGGACGTCTGGGGCTGCTGCGGTGCCGGAGCCCCGCCGCCCCGCACTGCGACGGCGATCACCACGGCGGCGATCACCACGGCGGCGATGGCGAGGACGATCAGCGGCGCCCGACGCACCGCGAGCGCCCGTCGGGTCCGCACCAGGGGATTCGGGTTCGGACTGTCGCTGCTACTGCTCATGGGGTCCTCCTTGTCATTGTTGGTTTCGGGAGCGGTTGTGGTCGGAGGAAGGGACGGTGGTCGCCCACGTCTGAATGAGGAACCGGCGCACGCCATCGGCGTCGGAGCCCATGTCGCCGCGGCTGGCGCGGGCGATCTCCTCTGCGAGCGGCCGGAAGCGCAGCGCGTGCTGCGCCGCGGCCTCCCGCAGAGCTGCGGCTGCCGCCTCGTTGATGCCCGCCTGGTTCTCGGGTACGGGATCGGTCGTCAGGTCCCAGAACGCGTCGAGCAGGTCGGTGACCAGTGAGGGGCGCGCACCTGGGACAACCGTCGACACGGCGCGGGCGACCCGCCTGCGCACCCGCTCCCCGGGGCGGGGCCGCAGAGACACCGCCGCCAGGGCGTGCAGGCCGAGGACGGCGTCCGGGAGGATGGCCATGCGCTCCCGCTCATCGGCGGTCGTGTCGTCCCACAGGGCGAGCGCGCAGTCCGGGACCTGGTTGTAGACGGGTCGCCAGGGGGCGTCGTCGAGCAGTGATCTCATGGCCTCCAGCGAGCGGCGGGCCAGCCGGGCGTCGTCGGCCAGGTCCTGGCGCAGGCGGTTGGACTCGACGGGGTCGGTGGGCGGCAGCAGGGCTGGCAGGTCGTAGATGTCGGCGATCCGGCCGGCGGCCGCCAGCAGGCGCCGTACGCCCCGGCGATGACGCATCGCGTCCACGACCGACTGGGTGTGAGCATCGGAGAGGTCCTCGGGCATGGCCAGCATCTCCGGCCTGGATGACGGGTCGTCGGCCAGGCGGGCGTCGTCCACGGCTTCCAGGTCCTCCAGGCTGATGATCGGGCGCCTGGGCGGAACGGTCTGTCTGACCGCCAGAGCCCGTGACTGCCACCCGTACTGGGTCAGCCAGCCGCACAGCGAAGTCCCCGATGCGAGTCGATGCCGGTCGGGTCCCTGACGCAATCGCCGGACCAGGAGCCAGGTGAACGCCCCGGCCAGGTCGTCGACGTCGACGTCGTGGCGCCGGGGCATATCGCCCAGGGCCAGGTAACGCAGGGCCAGTTGCCGGGGTATGCCGGAGGCTGCGAGCAGGGACATCAGCGCCTCGACGAGTTCGTCGTCGGCCACAGTCGCGTCAGCGGCCAGGTCCGACGCTTCAGCGTCGATGCGTGAACGGGACAACGGGGAACGGGGGTCCACACCGATGTAAGTGGTCGGAGTGTCCTACGTCACTCCTTCGAGTCCGTCCGGACTCACCAGGACGTCCGCGAGGAACGCGATGGCGTCCTGCCCCCCGTCACGCAAGTGGGTCAGGTGGTTGAGGCCTTCCGCCAGGAGGTCATCCCGGTCCGGGGCGGCCGCCAGTTCGGCCCACAGAGCAGGGCACCGGGGCTCGCCGTCCACGACCTCTAGACACTGGGCGGACGTTGCGCACGCCTGCACGATCTCGAGGTCGGCGTCCTTCAGGGCCGTCGCGATCTCCACGGCCCCCAGGGCGTCGGAGGCCTCGCGCAGTGCCGGAACCATCTCCTGCGCAACGGCGATGGCCCACGCGTCGTCTGACCCCAGGGGGGCCTCCAGCTCATCGAGAACGGGATCGGACGCCCCCGCCACCCAGTCCCGGACCCTGCCCGCGTCGGCGCCGGCATCGGCGAGGACATCGACCCAGCGTCCGCTGGGGCGGTCGTACCAGCCCGCTGCGAGGGCCTCCAGGAGGACCCGGCACATCCAGGTGTCCAGGCCCTCGCCCGTCGTGGTGCCGTCGTCGTCGACGAGCTCGTAGCGCGCCAGGAGCCGTTCGGGCAGCCAGAGGAAGGGATGCCCTGCGAAGGCATCATTGACCGGGGCGAGGCGCGCGTGCTCGTGGTCGAGGACGGGCAGCGCGATATTCGCCCACAATGGCGCCACTACCGCTCCGGGTGCGAGCCCCGTCGCCTCGCGCAGACGCCCGTATCGCTCTCCCGCGTCGAGGACGCTGGCCGGTCCCGCCCACAGGGGCGGTAGGAATAATCCGCTGCCGGGTGCGGGGTCAAGACTGATCTCGTGGCGCATCTGCGGTCCTTGTCGACAGCACCCCTTCCGTCAAGGGGCTCTCGACCAGGCACATGCGGACCTCCGGTCACGGGCCGGAGGGCTCCTCTTCGCCTGCACCACCGGACAGGTCGAGATCGTCCAGACCCAGGTCGTTCAGGTCGAGCGGCGTCGACGTCTCTTCCGGTTCACTCGCGTCGATCTCGCTGTAGGCCGTCACCGGGGTCGATGCCTGCCGCTCGTCGAGGGGCAAGTCCTCGCGCTCGGTCACTCCGTACTCGCGCAGCCCCGCCGCGAGGAGTTCCACGGGCGTGTGCCAGACCTGCACCTCGACGGCCGCCGCATTGATCGGCTCCCACAGGCCGCGCCCGGCCGGCGCATGCGTCAGGATCGGGGCCTCTCCCGGCCGACGCAGACCCGACGCGAGATCCCCGTAGGAGGCCCTGCCCAGGATCAGGCGCCCGGTGTTGGTCTTCAGGTCGCTGCCCGGGACCGCCTTGACCGTCTCGGCCCGGAGCGCCTGGGCTCCCAGGAGGACGTGCACCCCGGCGCTGCGCGCCTCGCGCCCGATCTTGCCCACGAGGCTCGCAATAGTGGCCTTGACGTCGTTGAGGTGTTCGGCTGCCGCGCGCTCGGCCAGCACATCCGGGTCGACGGTTCTGGCCCGCGACACCCTCTCGGGTAGGAGCAGCGACGTGAACTCGTCAATGACGACGAGCATGTGCGACGGGCGCTCCTCCGGGGGCAGGGCGTCGATCGACGCCGTCCCGTAGCGGGCGTTGAGGTCCTTGCGGCGACGGACTTCGTCGTAGACGGACCTCAGCACCGCTGCGGCCTCGTCGGCCTCCCCGACGAGGCCGCGCAGGAACGGGGCCAGCGGGGCGAAGTCTGCGCCCGCCTTGACCGGGTCGAGAACGACGACGTCCCATCCGGCGAGGAGAGTCCCCGTCACGGCGTTGATGAGGACCACGGTCTTGCCCGTGCCCGTCGGCCCCAGGACCAGGCAGTGGGGCGTGGCCCCCAGGCGCCAGGTCACAGGGGCGCCGTCCAGTCCGACGCCCCATGGCACCCGCAGTCTGCCCGCGCTGCCGTACCGGTCCACCATGGTCCGAGCCGCATCCAGGTCATAGGGTGCCGTGTCGGGGATCGGGTTCCGTCTCGCCGCGAGAAGCCGGACTCTCGAGGGATCGCCGCCCGGCAGGACCCGTAGAAATGCGTGGGCCGTTCCCGCCGCAACCTTCTCCCGCTTGTCGACGACGTCGGCGGCGCTCAACCCGGCCGGTAGAACGAAGTCGTAGACCCCGACCTCGGGATTCCCCGCGAGCGTGGACAGCGACTCCAGTGCCGGTGTCCGGCCGAAACCGGTCACCAGCTTGGCGTCGACGAACGCCTGCTCGAAGTCGAGCTCGGCGACAGTGCGCCGGTGCCGTTCCACCACCCGCACCAGCGCGGGGCGAACCCCGGCGTAGACCTCTACGAGATCCCCCGCGTCGCGCACACGCAGCCACTCGGCGCGCATCAGAGCCCCGAGACGGTCGGATCTGCGCCGCAGATCCGCGACCGACACGCCCCCGTACAGGCGCAGCCTCGCCCGCCATATCGATGGCTCACCGATGGTAAGGCACACCGCATCGACCAGTTCGGGGGCTCCCTTGGAGCCGAATACTGACCGGAACGCCTCGTCGATGATGCCCGCGAGCACCAGGGACGCGCCGTCGCGCGGGTCGAAGGGGTTCCGGCTGCCCCACTCATCCGCGGGCGGAAGCTCGGCGGGGCTCGAGGGCACCGGGCTGGTGGTCCACACGACGCAGAAGAACTTGTCCGATCTTGCGCCCGGGGCGCTCTCGCCCTCGGTGGGCGGCATGCCCAGGACAGTCAGGAACGGCGCCGATGGCATCGTCGTGCGCAGCCTCTGGGCCAGCGGCAGGTACTCGGCCGCCACATCCATCCCCTGAGGAGACACGAACGGGAGCCGGTGCACGTCGACGCCGTTCACCCGTTGGGTGTCCAGATACCGCACCTGGGGCACGGGCGGCGTCTGAGACGGACGGATGACCTCGCGGAAGTGCGCCGTCCACTGCGCCGTCATCGACAGGTCGGCCGCGAGCCGCGCCATCTCATCATCCAGCCACTGGGCTCCCTCCGTCGGTCCGACGATCAGCGTTCCGTCGTCGACGAGCACCGGGCCCAGAATCTCCAGAGTGGACGCTGCGGCCGCAGCCTCCGCCTTCGACGCCGCCAGAAGGACGCGCCAGACACGGGGTCCGGTTCCGCCAGTCAGCGGCTCCGCCCCGGTCACCGCGATCTGCGTGGTCTCGGCGTCGGCGAGCACGCGCGCACAGGCGATCTCGACCGTACGGCCGTCGTCTACCGTGCTCGGGTCCACTGTCGTACCCCGGTCGGCGGTGCACACCACAAACGCCGACGGGTGGATCGTCCCCGCTGCACGACGCCCCGCACCGTCCGAGGCGAGCGCGGGGAGCACGTGAACCTCGCGGCAGGCGCCCACGAGCGCGCGAAGCGTCTCGCTCATCGACAGGTACTCCGACGGCCGCCGCCCGGGCGGGCATGTGAATGTCTCCACCAGGAACGGCCCCGCCTCCTCAACGTCGATCAGGAAGGGGGCCGGATCCTGCTTGGGCAGCATCGCCCAGCGCGACCGCCATGCCGCACGCTCGCTCTTGCGCACGGTGAACGGCCGCCATGACTCGGCTCGGCACGTCACCCAGATCCCGGCGGCCAGCCCCAGGAGCAGGCATCCCGCGACCCACAGCGCCGGCGAGGTCGACAGGCCCCGGCTGAGGACCCCCACCACGATGCCCGCCAGAGCGAGCACAACCACTACGGACACCATCCACCTGCTGCGACGCGCCAGTATCATCACGGGCGTGCCCGGGCCGGACTCCTCCGGGCTGGCCGACATCCGCCACCAACGCTCGCAACCGACCACCAGCAGGAACGCCGCCACCGACTGCGCGCACGGCCCCCACCTCGTCAACCACCACGCTCCCCGCCAGACGGGAAGCGCCCAGGCGCAGATGGCGGCCCCAGCGCCGGCGAGCAGACTCGCCTGCACCGGCCACAACCCCCGGGGCACCGCCACCCACCGCAGCAGCCTCATCTTCCGGTGGCGTTCCAGAGCCGTCCGCTCGCGATCTCCCGCGGGTGCGGGTCGCCGATTCGTACCGCCCGTCAACGCCGGGGACCGGTGCACAATCCCCGCGGTCGTCAGAGCCATCAGGGTCACGGGCAATCCGGGCAATCGCCACAGCGGCCACGCGACCACACCGGCCGCCGCCAGGGCCAGGGCCAGAAGGCAAGGTCCTTGCCCAGGGCGCGCGGGCGCGGGACGCCGACTCATTGGTTGGCCTCCGCCCACCGTCCCACCGCCGCGATAACCCGAGGATCCGCGCCGCCGCGCCCGGCCAGACGGGCCGCGCGCCGCACGGCCCTCCGAGCGGGAAGCACGGCGTCGGCGCCCGCGTAACGCAGCAGGCGCGCATGCACCCGCCCGGTCTCCGACGACGGCCAGGTGGCGACCAGCGCTGCGACGACCCTGACCCCGCCCTGCCTCATCCGCTCGACCGAGCGAGCCAAAGACGTCGACTCCGCCGGGGTGAAACGGTGCACCGGCCCCGTACTGCGCCACGCCCTCGACCACGCCGTCAAGTACCACCCGGGCAACCAGCACTTGGAGTCGACCAGTACGGCACCACGCGATCCGACCAGGACATGGTCGATGTCGGCCCGGCCGTGCGCCACCGGCAGCGAGTGGAAGACGACATAGCCGCGCCTCGTCAGCGCATCGAGCAGATCCGCGGTCGCGCGCTCAGCTCGGGCACCGGCGACCCTCGCCGACTTGCCCTGCCCCTCGAACGTATTCAACTGGGCTCCGGGGCGCCCCGAAGTGAATCCGGCGCTCATCATCGGACCAGCCCGATCACCAGGTGCACCAGCAGCGCGAGACCTGTGGCGACGGTCAGGAACGCGATGAGCACGCTCCCGCGCCTCGATTCTGCGAAGTCCTTGATCCTCTTGTCATCCTCGGGGGTACTGCGAAGGAATCTCATACCCCGTCTCTGACACTCCCGAGGGATGACAGGTCGCTGCCGAACGCCTCACCGGGCACCCGGGCCGCTCCAGGACCGGCCCCGTCGGCGCCTGGGTCCCCACGGCACACACGAGCCGCAAGCACCTCACGGTGCCAGCGGTGGTCGAAGAGACGCCGGAGTCCGCAGGGCCGCTGGGTACTCCGCAGGACCGAACCTCTCCGAGCCTCCGCCGATCCTGGCGCGAAAACGCGCCATCAGGGGCGCCATCGGATCCAGGTCATCCCGACGCAGCCACCACGGGACCCCGGCGAGCAGACCCGTCGCCGATATCACCGACCGGTCGCCGCCGCGCACTCCCGCGCTCAGCAGATCGACATCCACGAACTCTCCGCTCTCAGGGCGCTGCGCACGCAGGCTCAGGAACTCGTCAGAAACCGTGCCTCTGGCGGGGAACCACCGCTCCCACTCCACCACCACCATGCGCGGCCCGGTCGGGTCGACCAGACCTCCCGGGTGCGCCCTTACAGCCCGCAGCACGGCCTGGCGCACGCCCACCGCCAACGATGACTCGGCGCTGTCGACAGGCGGGGCCACGAGGAATACCACAGCCACTCCCGCACCGGGACTGCCTGCCAACCACTGCGCCCATGACGCGGCCTTCGCCGCCAAGGCCGGAGTCGCTGACGCCGTCGTCTCAATAATCAGCCGCACACCGTCCGGCCGAACCAGTGTCGCGTCTCCGCGCTTGGCCGACTCGATTCTCTCCCGGCCGGCACCCGACCCGAACAAGTCGTCCACACCCGACAGGCACTCGCCGAGCACCGCCCCCACATCCAGCCAGGACGCGGCGCGCAGCGCCAGTTCACAGGTCAGTGCATTGTGCCTCGCCGACGCGCTACCGCGCACCCACGCGCGGTCGGCCGTCACAGACAACCACGTCGGCCACGCCAACTCCGCGAGATGAGGACGCACATCCGCCTCTCGACCTGCCGCGACAAGCGTCTCGGGCGCCCACGACCACCCGCGCAACCCGGTGGGCAGAGCCGCCCCCACGTCGACGAGCCCCGCACGGAACAGCACTTTCACATCCCGCATAACCGTTCCCGTCCTCTCCCCGGTGATCGCGGCGATCTGCGCGATCGTCAACGACCCCCACATGCGAGCACAGGCCAGCACCCCCGCCCGCCGCACTCCGGCGGCCCCCCGGAACGGCCGCAGTCCCGCATCGGGGGTCATGTCCCGCGGATAGGAGACAAGACCGGCGTCCAACGCCGCCCGGACCGCCGGGGACGTCAACCACGACGTCACGGCGCTGGCCCGCCAGACCCCGTCGTAGAACGGATCCGTACGCTCCTCGGGCCGGACCACGCCCGGCGGCGTACTCATCCGGGAGAACGGCCTCACCGGCGCACCATCATCATGAACCGCTCCGGATCGGACTCCGAATCCAACGACCGCGCAGTGAACGGAGGCGCCAGACTCCCCTGGACGAACGTCGCCACCGCCGCCGTCCAGGGAGGCAGTGTCGCAATCTCACTGGCCTCCCAAACGGATCCGTCCCGGCGCAACTGACGCGCCACGGTCTCAGCAGCATCCGGATCATCCTGCCGGAACGACACGAAGGTCTGAAGACTCAAGAACGAGGTCAAGACACCCGGTCCGACCGCGTTGAGCTGAACCGGATACTGCGTCGCGAACACCGGCCGCACCCCGTAGGACCGGCCATCATCCTTCCACCACTTGGCCACCTCCGGGGCATACCCCGCCAAGTACTTGAACTCGTCGCATAGCATCCACACCGAACGGTCCGCAGCACGCCACCCGAAACAGGTGCGCTCCACAGCCGCCTGCGCCGTGAACCCCACCATCGCCGTCAACCACTGCGTCATCGTCGACGTCAGCTGATGACCCCCGCCCCGGCTGGGCCCCGTACCCACAACCACGACACCGTGCCTTTCCAGGATCTGATCCCAGGTGTAGGAGTCTCGCCCCACGGGCGCCAGAAAATGCGCCATCGACTTGAGCTGATCGAACTTGTTCCGAGCCGCCTCGACCAGACCGCGACGAGCCGTCGCGGACACACCCGGACCCCAGATGATCCCCAACCCCGCGAACGCGCGAGCGACCAGAGAATCCGGCCCTTCGGCCCGCGCTCTGTCCGCCAGCGCCGAGTACACGACTTGACCCGCCTCATCCCCGAACCGGCCGGTCAGCATCATCGCCGCCCAGAACCAGGAGCGCTCCTCCACCCGTACGAGCCCCGTCGCCTCACAGGCGGTCCACGCGAGCTCATCCATCACCAGTCCCGCAGCGATTACCGCAGACAGAACCTCCCGTGACCGCCCCATGATCGCCCCGTCGCCGAAGGCCGACGCCCACGTATCAGTGATGAACTCCGCCCTCGAGAACGCGTCGTCATCCTCCCGCGCGAACATGTCGACCGCCGGAGCCCCGGGACGAGCCGCCTCAACGACCAGCAAGTCGTCGCCACGACCCGCGGCATCGGCGATCCGCTCGTAAGCCGATACCCCATCGGGCTTCGTCTCCACCGCAACAACCGTCGCCGCAGGCCGACGCTCGCGCTCCGCCATCACCCACCCGAACACGCTGCGCAGCAGCACGGACTTGCCCGTACCAGGAGCCCCCAGGATCCCGATCCCGCCCCACAGGCAATCCCGATCAATTCGCACGACCCGGCCGGCCTCATCCTCGAACAAGGCGGGCCCCGCCACACCCAGCAACGCCGGGGGAGCAGACCTCGATCGAGTCGCCGTCGACCCAGTCGTGGCCCCCGCCTGCGGAGCCGCCAATGAGCACACCACCGGCGCAGACGTGGGGATCACGAGCCGACCGAACGGCCACGGGCCGCGCGCGAACAACGCTCGACGGACACCCGGAACGGGTACCAGGCCCCGACCCCACACCCGCGCGGCTCGAGCAGCGGGCGACAACCACAGCCAGCGCACCAACCCGAGCACGGCGAACACACAGGCCAAGACGTACGACGCCAGCCAGCCGGTCCACACGCCGAAGGCGATCGCGGCACCCGCCAACGCGACGGCAATGGCGACCTGCCACGTGCGAGCACCCGTGTCCGCGCGCGTCGCCGTATCCCACCCCGGAAGCGGGTCGATGATCCGACGCACCAGAGCCCGGGCCCGCGGCGCATCGGCCGCCGTCACCATCACAGTCGCGAACAGAGGCGTCGCAGCCTTCAACGAGTGATGCTCAGTCGAACCCGGCATGTTCTCCGCGTACGCCCGCCACCGCCGACGCTGCCTCTTCGTCATGGGCTTGAGGACGATCAGCACCTCCTCACCATCCTCGAGCGTCTGATCGAGGATGCGCGCGGCGTTCGCCGGATCCACTCCGGCCAAAGACGTGCGCCCGGCCTCCCCGTCGCCCTGAACCCTCGCCACCGCCCGAACACCGGGCAGCGGCTCAGGCTCCCCGCACGCAGCCGCAGCAGCGCCCAAGGCCTCCGCCAGCGCCTGCGCCGCGTCCGCAGACGTCGAGGGGCACAGCACGTAGTCGACGAGCTCTCCCCCCGTCCGCCGGACCAGCAGAGCAACGGCTCTGCCCGACGCCGCAGCAGCGAACGCCTCGGTACGCGCCGCATAGTCAGGCAGATTCTCAGTCATCGCACCCGTGCGGCTCAGGCGCCACACACGGGCGGGTTTGAAGACAGTCATGCACATGTACATGCGGACCAGACGGGACGCGAGACCCGCACCGGGAGTGAAACACCGGCTGACCTGCGGTTATGCGGCGGGCGGATGCGCTCCTCTGACTACTGGGGCTGTAGGGGCGGGAGTCGGCGCGGACGAAACGATGGGCACGGGGAGGGAACGGAACGGATTCTGCGAATGCCTGGTTGGGAGTGGATCGCGGGGTCGGGATGTAGCGCGTGGGATGGGATGCTTCTAAGCGATGTTGTGGTCGAGTGGAGAAGGTCTGGCCATCGGCGGCGGGCTCGTCCTGGAGTGCGGACTGCTGGTCGGTTCCGGGGCGCTCTCGTCTTGGGCGTTCTGCGATGCCGGTAGGTTTGTGGGGGCCGGGATAGTGGGCGGGGCTCAAAGGCTGTCGGGCGGGGTTCCTTGACGTGGGCTGTTGCGGTTGGCTGGTTCCCGGTGCTGGGGCGTGTCTGCACCCGGTGCGGAAGTGAGGTTGTGTGATGCAGAAGTCGCGTGGGTGGGTCGCTGGGTCTCTGCGGTGACAGCTCCTCTGTTCAGCGCTGCGGACCTGGACGGGCTGCAAGCAGTCCCCCGCGCGCAGTCGGCGCCCGCTTCCGGCTAGCGCACTGCGGCGCACAGCCGCCGTTCGGCGGGCATCGTCGGCACCGGCCAGCCGGAGCCGGGCTCGTTCCTTCCGGGGCGGGCCGCGTGCGTTTACACCGGCTCGCCGCGTGACACGTGTCCGCAGTTGTCGCAGATCATGCAGAGCCGTTTGCGGCCGGAGAATTTCATCTGAACTCCGGCGAGGGAGTAGCTGCCGGGTCTGCGTACTTCGAACCTGTATTCGATGCGCAGGCGGGTGGAGCCGCAGTAGCGGCAGGTGTCGGGGACGGGGTCTTCGGGGACGGGGTTGTTCAAGTTCATTCGATCTCCAGGCGGATTCACTTACACGATCACGTCGATGTGGTGACCGATGTAGAGGGGGATGTCGTAGCCGGCTCCTCGGAACCGGATCGCGATCGACTCGTCGTCGATCGGGTCGGCGCTGGCGATGGTACGGGTCAGACCGGTCCACCGGACGCGATCACCGGGGTGAACCTGGTCTGCCCGTGTTGGACGGACCAGGTAGGTGACTTGGGCGGGCGATTCTGTCATGACATCTTCTTCGGACGGGTTGGTGGGGGTCGAAGAGTTCACGGGAGTCAGTCTCCTCGGCGCGCGTAGCCGATGACGGCGATGACGGCGAGGGTTCCGAAGACGACGAGTCCTGGTACGCCCCTGGCCAGGGCGATGACGGCGCAGACGCCGACTGTGCAGACCATTGGGTGGGTGATGATGAGGCGGACGGTCAGGGCCATGACGGCTCCGATGATGCCGCCGATGAACCCGGCGATGATGTTCATGTCTCCGGTGGTGGACGGAGTCGTGGGTCTCACCACCGCGGCCTCCGGCCCGCGGTGGTGAGCGTGATCAGATCGGGCATGGCCTCGGCGTCCAGCGCATAACGATCGCGCGTCGTCATCGGCTTGCGGCGCTGGCGAGTCCCGTCATGGGGGTCGAAGTCCGCGGCGCGCACGGTCAGCAGTCGCGTTACGCGCATGGTTTCCACGCGGTCTTTCAGGCGTGCGACCTGTCGCGGTCCAGCGCTGTCAGTGACGGTGTATGAGACCCACCATCGGACTGATCGGGCCCGAGTCCCTGGCTCGTGCCCTGACTGATCGCGGCGCGCAGATCGCCACCGCTCGGGAGCCGAAGGACGCGGCGCGCATCATCCGCGAGCGCGACGACCTCGCATGCGTTCTGATCACTGGGCCGCCCGATCCGGTGCTCACCGCGTGGGCGACGGCTGTGGGCTCGCGCACGGAGGTCGTCGCTGTAGGAGCAGGCTGGCCGGGTCGGGTGCTGGCCAGTCCGGTGTCCCTGGAGTCCTTGTGCGATGCCCTGGGACTGGAGCCGAGATCCGGCGATGGCGCGCGAATCGTCGAGGCCGACGGGACCATCCGGGGGCTCGATGCGCAGCACGAGGAGGAACCCGCGGCAGTGCCGTCGGCGGATGAGTCCGTTCCGCCCGCGGCAGTGATCGACTCCAGGCCCGCGAACCGCGTTCCGTCCTGGGCCAGATCGAGGCCCGCGAGTGCCCGGCAGGAGCCCTCTAAGCCTCCCGCGCCGTGGGGCAATGTCGTTCTCGTCGTCTCCGGGCGCGGCGGAGTCGGCCGTACCCACATGGCCGTTCATCTCGCGGAGGTGGCGGCTCGCGGGGGCAGGGACACGGTCGTCGTCGACGCTAACGCTGGTCCGGGAGGGCTTGCTCATCTGCTGCGCGTCAGCGGGCTCTCGACTGTCGCCGATCTGGCGGCGGGCGCCAGTGAGGCGCAGATCGTCATCGGATCCGACGCTCTGCGCGGTGCTGGCGGTGTGCGGGTGCCCTTCGCGTCGGTCCTGGCCCCGGATTCGGATCAGGCCGCCGGGCCGGGATCCTCCCCGGAGATCTACAAGCGGGTGCTGGAGCATCTGGTGCCGCGAGCCGATCTGGTGGTGGTCGACGCGCCCGCCTGGTGGGGGTCGTCGAGTCCGGGAGCCCATCTGGTCACGTCGGCGATCGAGCGCGGTGCGGCGGCTCTGGTGCTGTCGGACGCTTCTCGTGAGGGGCTGGTCGGGGCGCACAGGTTCGCGGTCTGGGCCCGTGCGCGCACGCAACACGTACTGGGCGTGCTGAACAACATGCCCTCGCGGGGCTTGCCGACGGTGGAGGACGCCAGCCGGCACTTGGCGCCCGCAACGTGCACGGCGGTCCTGCCCTACGACGAGACGGTGCGCCTGCGCGCCGCACGCGGCGAGGTGATCCATCCGCTTCTGCGTTTGGGGGCCCGCTCCGTGCTGGAGGCCCTGGGACTGGGAGCCGAGTGATGAGGCACCCGTGGCTCGCCCGGTACGTACCCGATCTGGCGGACATGGTTCACGCGGCCGACGCGCCGGACGAATCGGCCGACGTCGTGCTGTGGGTCGTCCCCCCGTTCGTCTGGCGCAGGGCGTCGGACGAATTCGGCCGCAAGGGACACGACCGTTCCACGGGTGGTCGCCTGGATATGCCGGTGCGCGTCCAGTGGGACGGGCCGTCTGTCTCCAAGCAGCCCGCGGAGCGTACGGGTCGGGCCGTCGGGCCGGGCATCGATGAGCGGGTCCGTGCCCGCCCCGTGGGTCGGTCCGCGGGGGAGATCCGTGCGGACGGTTGGCGGGGCCGCTGGTCCCTGTTCGTCGAACTCGAAGTGTGGGCGGGCGAGCAGGTCGCGCGCGCGGCGGCGGCGCGGCACAAGGAAATGGCGGCATCGCGTGGCAGCGGGGCCGATGCGATGTGGCCGGCTCTGGACTCTCTGGCTCTGGAGTCGATCTCCTCGGCGCTCATGGTCGCCGATGGCGGGGCCTTCGAGCGCATGTGCGCTCTGCTGGTGCGTCCGACCTGCTTCGAGCGCACTGATCCGCTGCGGTGGATCCGCATGACCCTCGCCCGCGAGGCGGATCAGGAGATCTGCCGGGCTCTGGGGGATGTGTGGACGGGGCCTCGTCTGCGCCGTCTGGCGGCCGCGGATCCGCACTTGACCGAGGAGAGCATTGCCGCCCGGTTCAATGCCGGGCACGTCCGACAGGTCACGGTCCGGCAGGTCAGGCGGGCCCTGCGCGCAGGTCGGGCCCGACGGGTTCCTCTCGGTCATGACCTGAGCGACGTCATCGACCAGCTGGCCTCCTCGCCGAGTGCGGAGGACGTGCTGCTGGGGGCCGCGTCATGGGCGTGAATCGGGAGCGGGCCGCACTCATGGCCGCTGTGGACAACGGGGTCCTCGATGTCGCCGACGTCGTGGCGCTCGGACGCTCCTCGCCTGCTGCGGCGGGGATCAGGTTGAGGCGGCTGCTCGAGTGCCGGCCGGGGATGACCCCCCGGGCCGTGCGCCGGGTCCTGTCCCAGACGCGGAGCCTGCACGGGGGATCGGGCGATCCGACTATCGCGTACCTGACCGATCCGAGAGCGGCCGGCAGGCGTGTAGCCGCGTTTGCCGCCGCCTACGACCCTCGTCCGGGTACTTGGCCCGGGTTCCCCTTCACTCCTGCGCCAGCCTCATGGAGGCGGGCGTGAACACCGTCAAGGTTCCAGCGCTGAGACGGGCCCTGGCCGACGGGATGGTTGATGACCTGCTGGCCGGGTGGAAGGACGATGTGCGTGAGATCGCTCGCCGCGAGCGCAGGCGGTGGAGTCTGCCGGACACGCTGGATGTGCAGCAGGAGGTCGAGTCCCTGGCGTGGGAGGTCGTCGCTGAGATGATCGTCGAGGAGCAGAGCGGGGTCGCGCGCCGCGAGTACTCTTTCGACGCCCATCTGGTGATGCGGCTGCGGAATCGGGTTCGTTCCTTCGCCGACTCGGAGGCGGGCAATGCTCCGGCGGCGGGGATGAAGTCCGTATTGCGGCGGGGCCGGAGGATCCGCGGCGAGATGAACGCGACCGGCCTCGACGAGAAGGCTGTGATCGACCGGTTGAATGCGGCGGGTACGGGGCACCGCGGCCGCTACAGCGCGGGTGATCTTGAAGCCGCCCGCCCGAGGGTTGAGCTCGACGCCTACGACGCGGAGGCCCGGGATGTTCTGACAAGTGATGAGGCGACTGAGGCGCTGATCGCTTCTGAGGCCGGTTGGCTGCTGGCGCCGTTCGAGGGTCGGGCCTTCATCGAGGAGGTCGTGGCCAGGGTCGCCGCTGTGGACGATCGTGCGGCGGCGATCGTACGGGTATGGCTCGACACGTCCTATGTAGATGAGGAACCGGCCGTGTCCGCGGTCGCACGTGCTACTGGGTTCCCACTGAGCCGGGTGCGCGAGGCCGTGGCCACGGGTCGGCACGAGGGCGCGCGTTTGGCAGCGGAGCTGGGGCTGGAACCGGTGATCCCCGGAGTGGCCGGTGAGCGCGTCAGCGGGGAACGGTCCGGTCGGGCGGATGGCCCGTTCGATCGGGCTACCGCCGATGCGTCAGCCCCGGATCCGGCGTCTTCCGCCCGACCCGCCGGGGTCGGTGGAAACGGCGCCGAGGATCTGGCCCGGTTCGCGGACCGGGGGGTCGGAGCCAATCGTCTCGCCGGTGAGGATCCGCTCGACGTCGATCAGGGAGATGAAGACCTGGCCGACCCGACACCGGCCGTCCAGGTCGTGGATCTCGTTGACGATGGCCGCGGGCTCGTGCACTGGGCGGATGCGGCCCGACCGATGCCCAGGTGCGCCGAGGGCGCTCGCGGGCCACCGTCCCACTCATCCCGGGCAGGGCGCCGTCCGCGCCCGGTGAAGTATCTCCGTCGGCCCGCGCGCTGGCGGTGTCGAAGCGCATCATCGGCGCTCGTAGCCGATGTGGTCCAGTCGTCGGGTCGTCTCCGAGCACTACCGGGACATGATGCGTTTCCTGATCAGTTTGTCCGCTGGACCGATCACATCCGACGGCGGGGCCTGCGACTGGGTGAGCAGGTCATGGCAGTGGCTGAAGGCGGTGAGCGTCTCGTTGTCGGAGGACAATCCCGTCGTGCAGTGGATGTACGGCCATCCGGTCGTGTCCCTGGGTTTGGTGCTGGGGGTTCTGGCGGCCCTGACCGGCGCAGCCCGACGACGCTGATGCGGCTCCGCACAGAGAGTGGGCATGGAGGAGATGCTCACCACCAAACAGCTGGCCGTGATCCTGGGCGTGTCTTCGCGCACGCTCGACAACTGGCGCGCGGCCTGCCGCGGCCCCGCGTACTTCCGCTTCGAAGGCACCATCCGCTATCGGATGAGCGACGTCGAGGCCTGGTTGAAGGGGTGGCGGGTGCAGACCATAGAGGCCGTGAGGCTGTGTCGATGATGAGTCCGGCGATCCCTGAGTTGACGACCGAGCAGAGGAGGCGGGCGTCCGGGAAGGCGGTCGAAGCCAGGGCGCGGCGAGCCAGGGCGCGGCGAGCCCTTAAGGACGGGACGGTGAGGCTCTCCGAATTCCTCGAGGCCGCTGAGCACGATGAGGCCCTGGCGAGAATGAGGATCCGTGAGCTTCTTCTGGCGCTGCCACGCGTTGGGACGACTACGGCGCAGGCTGTTCTGGACGACGTCAGGATCGCGGAGTCCCGGCACGTGCGAGGGCTGAGCGGACGGCAGCGCGCCGCGCTCGTCGAACACTTCGGCTGAGTCGATGCGGCCTGTCGTGGCAGAGTACTGAATATGCCCCAGCATCGTCTTCCCGTCGGCTCGTGGGGCAAGGTCACGATCTCCCGGCGGGGCGGGGCGTGGCAGGCCCGCGTCTACGTCCGCGACGGCGACGGGCTTCGCCGCCAGGTGCGCGCCCAGGCCCCCACGAAGGCCGCGGCGAGGCGGGCCCTGGCCGCGGCGCTGGCCGGACGCGCGCGCCCAGCCACGGGCATCATGGGGCCGTCCACGACCGTGAACCGGTTACTGGAGGCGTGGCTGGAGCACGTGCGCGCCCTGGGGCGGGTCAGGCGGCAGACCGCGGACGGCTACGCCAAGATCGCGGCCAGGATCGTGGCACCAGCGCTGGGGGAATGGTTGATCGGGGAGGTCACGCCCGCGGCTGTCCAGGCGCTCATCCTGGACACGTCCCCGGGGCAGCGGCACATGGCCCGTACGGTCCTGAGTCAGGCGTTCTCCTACGCCCGCCTGAATGGGGCGACCACCGCGGACCCGGTGCGCGACACGGTGGTGCCCGCCCCGGCCGAGCGCCGCGAGCCCGACGCCCTGACCGCCGGTCAGGTACGTGGGCTGCGGGCGGCGGTGCGGGACTGGGGGAGCGAGCGCAGGGGCGGGCCGAGGCCGACGACGGCACTCGCCTGCGCCGTCGACCTCATGCTCGGCACGGGCATCCGCGTGGGGGAGGCCTGCGCCCTGGACTGGGAGCAGATCGACCTGGAGGCCGGGACGCTGAGGGTCGAGGCGACCTACGTGGACGGAGCCGCCGGCGGCCGCGGTGTTCAACGGGCGCCGAAGACCGACCGCGCCCGCCGGACCCTGCGTCTGCCGGACTTCGTGATCGTCTCGCTGGTGGAGCACGGGCCGAGGGACTCCGGGCCGGTGCTGGCCACCCGCAGGGGCACTCACATGTCGCCGGCGAACCTGCGCCGGTCGCTGCGCGCCGCCGTGGCGGCGGCGGGACTGGACTTCGAGGTCACGCCCCACACGCTGCGCCGCACCCTGGGGACCCTCCTGGCCCGCGAACTGGGTACCCGCGAGGCCGCCAACCAGCTCGGACATGCCGATCCGGCAGTGACCCTGGCGCACTACATCGCCCCCGAGCACCGCGGTCCGGACGCGCGGGCGGCCATCGCCGCCTTCATCGACGGCGGGGTGTGATCTTGTGGCCACCTTGCGACCACGTTGGATGTTGCGCCGGGTGAACAATCGTGAAGTCCCGGCCTCAAAGTAGTCACACCGACAGGGGCCGGGAGGCTCGTCGGGGCGAGGGAAATGCCGCGGGATCGTTGAGTTTCCGTGGTTGGGTGCATGGTCGCGACCGACTCCAGCAGGTCATCGGTTCGAACCCGATACGCGGCTCCGCACCCGGGTCCGCCGCCGCAGCGGAGAGTTGCGGCGGCGGGCCCCATCGCGCCCGGCGCCCGCACCGCCCGCGGCCCGCGCCTGGCCGTCACAGCGGTCGCGCCTCACACGACGGTGCCGGGCGGCAGGCCGTCGTTCCGACTGCTCCGTCTGCTGGTCAGGTGCCACTTGCGGCAGGTGGGGCACCGGTAGGCGCGGGCCAGTGAGACGCCATTGGGCGAGCGGCCTTCGATATTGACCCTTGAGGCGAACAGCAGGGCGCCCAGGCGGGTCGGGAAGGCGGCCTTCCCACTGGGGCAGGCCCTGAGGCGCTCGCGGGCCACTTCCCGGCGGGAGGCCCGCCTGGCCCTGCTTCTCCTGGACACGGCCTTCTCCTCCTTCCTCCACTTCCTCCACGACATCGTTTCTTCCGGTGCGGGGAGCGGGTCCCGGCAGCGCCCCCGCCCACCGCTCGCGGTCGACGGCCCGGCGGGAGCACCGGCGCCCCCGCCCGAAAACGGTGGGCTCCTCTCGTTGCCACGACCCTACCCGGGGTCGGGCGGGCCCTGACCGGCCCCGGACTCCGTCATACGACATCCCTCGCCCGCCCGGCCGGGTCCCATGCCGCGACCCCGGCGGGAAGAGCTCAGTACGGGCGTCAATCCGTCCGACCCTCAACGGGCCGACGGCGGTACGTCGTCTCCTTGTGCCCCTGCCCGCCGACCATCTCGACGAATCCGGCGCCGATGAGGTGCTGCAGCGCTCGGCGCAGCTGCTGGACGGACAATCCGGTCGCGCGCTTGAGGCTGTTCATGGAGTGGGAGGTGCTCAGGGCGGCCCACACGGCGGGGGCGTTGCGCGACAGCGCTGCCAGGCCCTCCGGCTCGGCGGCGTCGGCGGCCCGTTTGTCGGCCGGCACGTTCGCGGGGGCCGGCTGGGGCAGGTCGGGAAGAAGGCGCCGCTGAGCGTCGGTGAGCGTCTTCGGAGAGGCCTGGCGCGGCGAGGATGTGGAGACGGGACGCCGCTGGGTGCTGGCGGGGGAACCCGGAAAGATCGGGCGGGGTTGTTTGGAGCGGGCGCGCCGCTGGATGCCGGATAGCGGGGTGGGCGGGGCGGTACGCCGGGGGACGCCCGACGTCGGGGTGGATGGGGCGGAGCGCCGGGGGACGCCGGACGGTGGAGTTCCCGCGGGGGACCGGTGCTCCGGGTCGGCGGAGCCGGAGCGACGCTGGATGCCGGACGTCGGTGTGGGCGGGGCGGAGCGCCGCGGGACGCCGTCGGGCGGAGTGTCGGGGGATCGGCGCGGTGCGGGGGCCTCCACCGCCTCCTCTGCCGTCCCCTCCTCCATCGTCTCCGTGGCGGGCCACCGCAGGATCGCCGTGAAGCGGAACCCGGAGTCTCGCAGGATCGGGTCGGGCAGGTGGGCGCGGGCGGCGGCGTCGCGCACCTCGTGTATACCGCTCTCATCCGTGATGAGGCGGGCGCCGTCGGCCGTGTGGAGGTTCTTGCAGATCTCGTACAGGACCGGGTTGACGGCGCACTTGGAGTCGGGCCGGCCGAGCGCGTCCTCGGTGATGCCGCGCAGGCCGCCGGGGCTGGTGATGACGAGCGTGCTGCCGACCACGCGGAGTTCGATCCTCTCGGCCTCGGTGGCGGCGTCGAGGTTGCGGTGGACCAGGGCGTTGACGAGCAGTTCGCGCACCGCCCACATGGGCAGGACCGGGACCTCGCGGCTGTTGCCCAGGTCGTCGCAGCGGATGCTGGTGGGGGTGTTGCGGGCGATCCACGGCATGGCGCCGTCGAGCAGGTCGGGGATCGGGCCGGTGAGGTGGATCAGGTCGCGGGTGCGCTCCTTGGCCCCCACCGGGGTGAGGACGGCGGCCGTGATTCCGAGCGAGGGCCGGTAGCGCTGCGGGTTCTTCCCCATGGCGTAGACGCCGGCGAGCGTGACCTCCCCGCTGGGCGCTATTACGCCGGCGGCGCGCAGGACCTCGGTGTCGTCCAGGGCGGCCAGACGGCGTGAACGGCTCCGGCAGCTCGTGAGGTAGTCCCTCAGGAGCGTCGGGTCGAGCGCTTTGAGGGAGGTGCTGCGGATCGCCTCGGTGTCCGGGTGCGCGGGGTCGAGCCGTCGGGTTCTGGCCAGCTCGATCTGGGCGATCAGGGTGCTGACGTCCGAACTGTCAGTCATACGGTTGAGAGTACGACTCTAACGCCTCATTCGATAGTAGGAGTCCCAGTGTGTGGGCAGCTGATCGTTCGAGCGCAGTCTCTCCGGGGACGGAGAGACGAGTGAGACGTGAGGGGTGAATGATGGCGCTGATGCATGATGTGAGTAGGATGCGGCGAAAAAAGACAAGTACGCTTGATTCGCGTAGAGCCATCGCAGTGCGCATGGTAGCCAATGGACGGAGAGTCTGATGTTGGCGACGGTTATGAACGGGAGCCGCCAGTCCTGGGAGGAGTCGGCCGACGGCCTGACCGAGACCGTGGGTGCGCCATCACCGCGCGAGAAGAGGCGAGTGGCGAGCCGTGGACGCTCTGGAACGCTCCGCTCGCGCCATCACTGCGCGTGAAGAGGTGAGTGGGACGTCGGTGGTGGACGATGAGGCGGTCGGACGGGACCCGACGACGGCGCCCGCCCCGCTCCGTGTCCCCCGGGCGATGGGGGGCGTGCGGTGGCCGCCCTCACGGCCGCGTCGACGGAGACCGTGTCTCCCGGGTGATGGGGGGCGTGCTGCGCTCCACGCGTGAGGAGGGCGCCCGTCTGCGTGTCCCGCCCCGGGGACGTGGCGCCGGTGACGATCAATGGTGCTCACCGCCGTCCTCCTGCGCGTCTCCGCTCCCGCCCCTGGGGGAGTCGGCCGTAGTCGGCGAGGTCGGCCTGCTGGTCGTGATCCCGCCCTCGCCCCGGTTCGCGCTGCCCGGTCTGGATGCTGGCGTCGTCGGACAGTCCGTCACCCGGGTTCCTCCCCGGTTCGCGCCGCCCGGCCGGCACGGCCCCGGGGCCGAAGCGGGTGA
>ERZ773077.296-NODE-296-length-37972-cov-9.311259_pt1 | contig 37972 bp, 33 predicted proteins | sample MGYA00580612_ERZ773077 | MGnify/ENA primary metagenome ERZ773077 (study PRJEB29015, sample SAMEA2737971) | human oral metagenome | biome: human oral; feature: human-associated habitat; material: dental | place: China | collected 2021 ...
CACGCACAACACGTCAATTAACTATTGCAGCCACCGATTCTGACTAAGCCTCAATATGTGCGTTGAAGCTTATTGAAGGCAGTCTGCGGAGCGATAGAATCGCTTGTCTGCCCGATTGTCTCATTGCTGTGAATATGCTTCCCGGTCTTTCCGGGCCATAGAGAAATTAAGGAACAGTGCCTATGTCGGAGAATAATCCATTTGCCGGCCTTCCTGAAGTGCCTGCTTTCTCGCTTGTCAGTGAGACCTTTGTCGACGGTCAGATGGCCTGCGGCGCAGCTATCACGGATTTTTGGTATTCCGGAGGGAGAGGACCGGAGTCCTCATCTTGCGTGGGGCAATGTTCCTGAGGAGACCAAGAGCTTCGTGGTCACCGTCTATGATCCTGACGCGCCAACCGGATCTGGTTTCTGGCACTGGGCAGTCGCGGACATCCCGGCGCACGTCACGGAGCTGCCGGAAGGAGCGGGAGATGAAAACGGGATGGGCCTGCCTGAAGGCGCCAGGCAATTCCGCAACGATGCGGGAACCCGGGGCTTTGTCGGGGCCGCGCCGCCAGCCGGTCATGGTCAGCACCGTTACTTCGTGACTGTCAGCGCAGTCGATGTGGATCATATCGACGTCGATGACGACGCATCCCCCGCACTGCTCGGCTTCATGTTGAGCAGCCACGTGATCGGACGAGCTTTCTTGATCGCCACTGCTGAGATGCCGGCGGCAATTGATGCGTGAATCAGGGTGACCGGGAAGGGTAATTAAAGAACAGTGTGTGGGCCGGGACCAAGACCCGGCCCACACACTGTCGCCGTATCAGTCGGTGGCTTTGAGGGCTTCCTTCCACTTCATCGGTTTGCCGGTGCGCAGCAGGCCGCGATCGTAGATGCGGGCTGCGAACCAGATGACCAGAGCAGTGGTCGCGATGAGAATCACGATGGAGAGGAAGGGCTCCCAAGCGGCGCCCTGTTCGCGGAAGATCCGCAGGGGAACTGCGACGGGGGCCGAGAGGGGGATGTAGCTCATGATCTGCAGCACCAATGGGTTGTTGCCAGCGAAGCTGACGCCGAAGTAAGGCAGCATCACGAGCCATATGAGCGGCTGAACTGCGTTGTTCAGGTCTTCAGAACGAGACACCAAGGCGGCGGCAGCAGCATGCAACGAAGCTATCATCACGAAGCCGAATAGGAATAGCACGATGAACCACAGAATGGGAATGGTCAGTTCTGCCAGTGGTATCGACCCGCCATTGATGGCAGCTCCCAGGAACACGGTTCCGGCGATGGCTGCGATCTGCACCAGGGCTGCTGCTGAGTTCCCGAGGATCTTGCCGGTCAGCAAGGCCTTCGAGGGGACACTGGCCAGCAGGATCTCCACAATCCGGGTCTGCTTCTCCTCCACCACGGACTGGGCAATGCTCATCCCGAATGTGATGGCGGCTATGAGCCATACCATGCCGAATCCAAGATTCAGAAGATACTGGAATGAGGGATTCGGGGCGTCCGGGTTTAGGAGCTCCACATCCGGTGCCACCGAAAGTTTCATGACAAGGCTGCTTGGTGGATCGTTGAGAGCAATCAGCTTCAGGCCGATCGGATTCCCCGGGTCAGGAACGATTGCAGCCTTCACCTCCTCGGAGGACACCAGCTCCCGGGCAGCGGCCGCGTCAGCCACCTCCGTCACTGTGACATCAGGCAACTGCGATAGCGTCTGCACCAGCTCCGCAGGAGCAGCGACGGTGGTGGTGCCGCTCACCAGTTTTCCGATCTGTGGGATGAAGACCATCAAGCCGAGATACAGCAGCAGCGTGACGGCTGTCGATATCAGGAAGGACTTGGACAGGAACCGGGTGATGATCTCGCGTTTGGCGACGATGCCGACGGCTGTCCAGAACGTGGGGCGCTGATGGGTGGACTGGATGCTCACTGGGTCATCTCCTTGTAGATCTCGTGCAGGCTGCGGGTGACGCGCCCGAATTTGGTGACGGTGCTGCGGTTCAGGGCCTCAATCAGGATGCGGTTTGCGGTGGACTCGTCGTAAGTCTGGAAGCGGACGTAGCCGCCGTCGAACTCAACCACCTGCACCCCGATATCACGCACCCAGCCAGTGTCGCCGTGCATCTGGAGCTCCCAGTCGTTGCTGGTGTCCAGCGCCAGCAGCTCCGCTCGGGTGCCGTTGGCTCGAACCTCGCCGTCCTTGATGATCACCAGCTCGTCGCAGAGCCGTTCCACCACATCCAGCTGATGTGATGAGAACAACACGGGAGCGCCGGTGGCGGCGACGTCGCGCAGCACCTGAACGGTGATGTCCACGGCGTCGGGATCAAGACCGGAGAACGGTTCGTCGAGGATCAGGGCCCCGGGACGATGGATCAGGGCGGCGGCGATCTGAGCCCGCTGCTGGTTGCCGAGGGACAGCGACTCCAGGGTGTCAGTGGGTTTGCCATACAACCCGAGGCGCTCCAACAACTCCAGCCCATACTTCCTGGCCTCGTCCGCCGGTGCGCCGTGCAACTGGGCCAGGTAGACCAACTGGTCGATGACCTTCATCTTCGGGTACAGCCCACGCTCCTCGGGCATATAACCGAAGGCGGCCCGCTGGTCGGCGGTGATGGGCTGCCCATCAACCAGCACCTGCCCGTCGTTGGCTGCCAGCACACCCAGGATGATGCGCATCGTCGTGGTCTTCCCAGCCCCGTTGCCGCCGACGAAACCAGTCATGAGCCCGGGCTTGATGTCAAAGGACACGTCTTTCAAGACGTGCTTGTCTCCGAAGAATCGGTGAACATTCCGAACGCTGATCATGTCCTCAACGCTATGGCGAAAGCCCTTTCCAGCGCTTCCCGCCGCTGGGGGAAATCTGGAGCTCCCCCACACGGGGGATGACTACGCTGAGCTGGGGGAGATCAGCCCGTGCTCGTAGGCCCAGATGACGGCGCTGATGCGGTCACGCAAACCGAGCTTGGCCAGGATGTTCGAGACATGGGTTTTGACCGTTTCAGCGCTGATGAACAGCTCGGCGGCGATCTCGGCGTTGGTCAACCCCCGGGCCAGACACAGCAGGGTGTCGTGTTCCCGCTCGGTGAGCTCTGTCGTCGCAGTGCTCGCCGCGAACGTGGGTGTGGTCGAGGCGAAGCGGGCGATCACTCGGCGCGTCACCTGCGGGGACAGCAACCCCTCCCCGCGACCGAGGATCTGCACGGCCCCAATCAGCTCCTCCGCCTCTGCCGTCTTCAGCAGGAAACCTGCGGCACCGGCCTGGAGGGTCTCGAAGAGGAAGTCGTCGCGGTCGAAGGTGGTGAGGATCAGGATCGCAGAGGGGCAGCCCTTTGCGGTGAGCTGCCGGGTGGCCTCAATGCCGTTCAGCTGCGGCATCTGCACGTCCATGCAGATCACATCGGGCTGCAAGTCCAGAGCGAGGGCGACGCCCTCCACGCCATCTGCGGCCTCACCCACCACCTCAATGCCCGGCTCGGTTTCCAGGATCGTCTTGAACCCCATCCTGATCAGCGGCTGGTCATCCACCAGCAGCACCCGAATCATGCTTCCACCCCCACCGGGATCTCAGCTCGCACCCGGAAGCCTCCTCGAGGCTTTGAGCCCGCCTCCAACGTTCCGCCGACAGCGGTGACGCGCTCCCGCATCCCTACCAGCCCGGTTCCGGTTCCCGGCATGCTGGATCGCATTCCCACCCCGTCGTCGGCGATCTCCAGCTCCACTGCATCGCCCCGGCCTCGCAGCCGCACTGCCACCGTCGCGTTCGGGCCGGCATGTTTCGCGGCATTCGTCAGGGCCTCCTGGGTGACCCGGTACAGGGTCAGCTCAATGGTGGGGCTGAGGGTTGGCAGATCGCCGATCTTCTCGTAGGTGACCTTCTTCCCCGCCAGCCGAGATGATGTCGCCAGCACGGCCAGGTCATCCAGGGTGGGCAGGCCCTCCTGCTCACCGTCGCTGGAACGCAGTGTGAACACCATGGTCCGGAGATCCTTCACCGCCAGCCTGGCTCCAGACTCCACCTCTTTGAGCGCAGAGCTGGCGCGTTCCCTGTCGGTGTCCAGCAGACGTCGAGCCGCCGCTGCCTGCACAGACATCGTGGTGACGTGGTGTGCGACGACGTCGTGAAGCTCACGGGCGATCCGCACCCGCTCCTCCGCGATCGCCGTGGTGACCAGCTGGGCTTGCAGATCCTGGATGCTGGCATTGGCACGGTCCAGCTCGGTCTGCTCCATCGCACGCTTCCAGCCTTGGTCGCCGAAGAACCAGGCGGCTCCGAAGAAGACGATGTTGATCGTCCAGGTCAAGCCAATTTGCGCCAGCGCGGCGTCGTAGGGGGCCGCAAGCTCTCCGGCCTCGATTCTCTGCAGGAGCTTGGTGCTGGTGTACACGATCGAGGCGGTCGTGGCTACCAAGATGATGATGCGCGTCACCACCGCAGCGCGGCGGCGCCCAGACCATGCGCCAATGCAGAAGAACCCAAGGAACACCGTCACCTGGGAGGCGTACAGATCGATACCGGTCGTGATGAGGGCGGTGAGGTACAGCCCGCATATCAGGGAGCCAGATGTCAGGGGGAAGCGGCGCCGCCAGATCAGGGGCAATGTGAACACACAGGTGGCCAGAAGCTGCTGCCAGAAGGGGGTTTTGTATGAGGCTCCGGTCTTGTGGCTCAGCCACGCGGTGAGGCATCCAAGCGCCATCAGCAGCGCCGCCATCACCAGATCGGTGCGGAGCCAGTTCTCTGGCAGTGGACGAGTCTGCATGCTGTGGATCGTAGCAACGGTCGAGGCCTGTTCCCCTCGACATCGCCCGCGGATCTGCCGTCTCGATCTGGACATGGCTTTGAGGCAGTCGACTGACGATGGTGTCTGACTGGGGCTGACATGAGTCGTGCCGCCCCAGATGTGGGACGGCACGACGATTGTGCGGATGAGGGGCATGGGAAACCGGATTCCACTGCCTGTCGGGCTGAGGGCTGCGCTCCCAGTTACCTATCGCCTTATCCAGCGTTTGCGCTTCCCAAGCTCAGATAGCCCTCGGCGTTCGCATCCTGGGCGGTGTTGGCGAATTTGATGGGGGCGCCGCCCTCCATGGGGTTGGGGATGCGGATCGCGGCGGTTCCGGCGGTGGCGGGGAGGGCAGCGGTCAACTCGACTGTCTGTCCGGGCAGGATGCTGGGTAGCTTCGCGTCGACGGACTGTGTGGAGACAGCCTTGCCGTTGGCATCAAGGATGGAGAACTCCACCGGCCAGTTGTAGTAGAACGGCGCGACGCCGCGGTTGGTGATCTTGACCGAGATCTGAGCCTTGCCTGAGTTGGTTGTGATCCTCGCCTCGGTGGCGGCGAAGTCATAGCCGAGTGAGGCGTGTGCAACCTTCGCCTTCTCCAAGGCCGCGCCATTGTATCCGGGCACCCACGCCTGGTTGTTGATCAGCCAGGAGGCGTGGCTGCTCTTCACCGCCTCGGCAAAGTCTTCTGCGGGCGGATTCTGACAGCCTGCCGGCTCGAAGAGGCATGGCTGGACTGGAGGCTGGACCTCGCCGCCGATGGCCTCGGTCTGCCAGCGCGTGTCGAGCCCGGCCTTCTGCATCTGGCTCAGGAAATGCCAATCCACGGTCGGCAGTGTCGAGACCGCGAAGGAGTCGTCGTGGAAGCCGACGTGCGTGTTGCCCAGGTCTTTGGCGGGATTCCGGTTCAGCAGTTTCGTGGTGTTGAAGGCCTGGTCCCAGGCTTGGTAGAAACTCAACTCGACGTCTCGTGACGGCATCCAGTTCTGGCCGCTGGGGTTGTCGCCGCTCACCTCGCCGTTCATGGGCCAGGTGTGCTGCTCACCCCAGAACCCGACCAAGCCGGTGGTGATGAACCCGATGCGCGGATCGCCATCATATTTCTTGCCGAAAGCTGTGACGAAATCCTTGATCAGTGACTGCACTCGCGGATCATTGTAGTCAGGGGAGAAGCTGATTCCGTTATTGTTAAATACAGTGTATTTCCTGGACTGATCGATCCCGCCTGCTCCCAAGAGGTAATCCGGCACTCCTGTCTTTTTGCTGGGATAGTCGAGATAGAACCTTAGTGCAGCCTGGTGCCCTCGGGCCTTGATGGCCTCCAGCTCGTTCTCGAATTTGCTCCAGTCGTAGCTTTTATCGCCTTTGACAACGTCGTTGAGTGGCAGATAGAACCATTCCATGGTGTGGGGGAGTCCGGTATTGTTGTCCATCTGCTGTGCGTAGGGTATGAAGCCCTTCAATGGGTTGTCGGTGCGTGCTGCCGTCGTCTCAAGAGACTGCCATCCCGCGATGATGCTGTCGTTGGCATGCGCGCTGGGCAAGATGGCTGTCAGGGATAAGGCTGCGACGGCTGCCGCAGCGGCGGTGCGAAGCTTTAACATTGACTCTCCTATTCGTGAGATATTGATGTCATCACATGGTTTTGTGTGTGGCGAGACTCGCCGTTGGATAGATCGTGGGCGATCAAGGCCAACCTACTAGGCGGTGGGGTCAAGGCCCTCGGCCGCGTCAGGCCAGCCGCTCTGAACTGCCCACAAGACGGCACTAGGCTGGCCCCGTGAGCCAGTTTGAATCACTCGGTCTGCCGATGCTCCACCTGGGGAAGGTGCGCGAGATGTACGCGCTGCCCGAGGGGAACCTCCTGATGGTGGCCACGGACAACATCTCAGCCTTCGACCACGTGCTGCCAAGCCTCATCCCGGACAAGGGAGCTGTGCTGACCCAGCTGTCCCTGTGGTGGTTCGAGCAGCTGGCTGACCTGGTGGACAACCACGTCGTCTCCGTCAATGTGCCGGCGGCCGTGAGGGGGCGCGCCATCGTCGTCGAGAAACTCCAGATGGTGCCGGTGGAATGCGTGGCGCGTGGCTACCTGACGGGATCCGGATGGGCTGAATACCAGCAGATGGGCACGGTGTGCGGGGTGCAGTTGCCGGAGGGGCTCCGCGACGGCGACAAACTGCCTGCACCCATCTTCACGCCAGCCATCAAGGCAGAGATGGGGGGACATGACCAGAACGTCGACTTCGACACTATCGTCCGCTTGCACGGCGACGGCCTGACCCGGCAACTCCGCGACCTCACCTTGCAGATCTATGCCCGGGCCGAGCAGATCGCCGCACAGCGAGGCATCATCCTGGCCGACACCAAGTTTGAGTTCGGACGTCGCGACGACGGCGCGCTAGTCCTAGCCGACGAGGCGCTGACCCCAGACTCGTCGCGTTTCTGGGATGCCGGACTGTGGGCTCCGGGCAGCCAGCTGCCCAGCTTTGACAAGCAGTTTGTCCGCGACTGGTTGGCCAGGGAATCCGGTTGGGACCGGATCTCGCCCCCGCCCGCGTTGCCCCAGGAGGTCGTCGAAGCCACCCGCGTCCGCTACATCGATGCCTACGAACGCCTCACCGGATGCCCCTGGACATGACAGCGGGCCGTCAGCCGATCTTCAGCTGACTCGGGATCTCGTTGAATGTGGCCTGAAGATCGGGGTCGGCGTCCACGGCTCCTGACCAGAACACGGCCAGCCCATTGGGATTGCCCGTGCTCATCACCACCGCGTTCATGATTCCACCCCCACCGGGAGTCTCGCTGCTCTGGGCGTGAACCTGAACCCAATGTCCCTCATATCCGTCGATGGTGATCGACTCGGATTTCAGGATTTCATGTGACAGGTAGCCGCTGAAAGAACCACTTGTCACGTGACATTCTATGACCTGCTGCGCCATGGTGGCCGGATCTGTGGCCTCTTGCCCTGTGGGAGCCAATCCCAGCTCCAGGAACGAGTACCAGTTCGTTCCCATGTGTGCGAAGGAATATGTGGCGCTGTCTGTCAGGAGATTCGACACCCGAGAGTAGAACTGTCCGCCCAGTGGCAGGGGGAAACTCATCCCGCCGCCGGTGAGACGTGCCGGATCCGGTTGCTCGGCAGTGGTCATGCCCACCCGTGGGCAGGGAATCTGCCGCCCCGACTTGCTCTCGGTGGGTGAGGGGGATGGGCTTGACGTCGTTGGCGTCGGGGAGGGCGATGGGGAAGAGCTGGTCTGCTCATTCCAGACGCTTCCGGTGGGCTGTGCGGATTGTGAGTCCTCAGTGGCGGGTCGTGTCCCCCTGCCGACGAAAACCCACGTCAGCAGCAGCGCCACTGCGACCACTCCAACACCCAGACTCACCCACACAGCGCCTCTGCGTGGCGTGGGCTTGTGGGGTTCGGGTGTGCTGTCCGGCTGTCCCGTGGGGACGGGCGGCCCCTGCCAGCTCTGCCCATCCCAATAGCGGGCGTGTCCGGGGCGCCCTTCTGGATCTCGATACCAACCCGGCTGTGACATGGGGAAAGTCTATGAGTCGAAGTGCGCATGCCGATATGGTTGGCCCATGCCACGTGTCGTCGTTAACGTCATGCCCAAGCCAGAGATCCTTGACCCCCAGGGCAAGGCGGTCACCGGGGCGCTCCGGCGACTCGGGTTCGAGGGGATGACAGTCCGTCAGGGCAAGCGCTTCGAAGTCGAGGTGGATGGTGAGGTGACCCCGGAGGTTTTGGAGCGCATCTCCGAGGCTGCTGACAGGCTCTTCGCGAACACCGTCATTGAAACCTTCGAAGTGGTGGCCTCCTGATGCCCAGAATCGGCGTCGTCACATTCCCCGGATCACTTGACGATCATGATGCGCTGCGGGCTGTGCGCCTGAGCGGTGCTGAGGCGGTTCCCCTCTGGCATGGCTCGGACTCCATTGACGGTGTCGACGCCATCATCCTTCCTGGTGGATTCTCCTATGGCGACTATCTGCGTTGCGGTGCCATTGCCCGGTTCAGCCCCATCATGGACACGATCATCGACGCAGCTGGCAAGGGCTTTCCCGTGCTCGGCATCTGCAACGGCTTCCAGCTGCTGTGTGAGGCGCACCTTCTCGATGGAGCGATGATCCGCAACGTCGACCAGCACTTCATCTGCCGCGATGAGCGGCTGCGAGTTGAGACCGTGGACACCACCTGGACATGCGGGGTCACGCGCGGCCAGGAGATCGTCATCGCGTTGAAGAGTGGAGAGGGGAACTATCAGGCCTCTCCGGAGACTCTGAAACGCCTAGAGGACAATGACCAGGTGGTCTTCCGCTATCTGGATAACCCCAATGGCTCCGCACATGACATAGCGGGCATCACCAATGACCGAGGCAATGTCGTCGGGCTCATGCCCCATCCGGAGCACAACGTCGAGGAGCTGACGGGGGCGTCGCTGGATGGTCGGCTGTTCTTCGGCTCTCTGATCCAGTTCCTGGGTGCCCGGGGGTAGAGCGGGGGTTCCCGGCCTCGGCTGGGAACCCCCGGTACGCCTTCGGCCTGCGCTCAGGCGAAGTCGCCGGCCGTGAGCTTCACCCCGGCCGGGAGTTTCGCGATCGGCTTCGGCTCTGCCGTCGCGCCTGACCCGTCGGCGTCAAAATACAGGGTGTCTCCCTCCTGATATACGCGGGTCTCCGGGGTTGGGGAGCCGTCTGCGAACCAGGATTCGGTGAGCGCGCCGTAGGCGGATGTGGGCAGTTTGATCTTGTCCTGCCCCGGAGTGAAGTCCGTGATGATGTCGTACCTCGTGTCCGGTTCCATCCTGTCTTGATCCGTATTCCTGCCTGGCACCGGTTCTGGGGGCGAAATAACCTCCAGTTTCTCCTCGGGCTTGGCGTCCAGGACGAAGGTGTCGTTGCCGTCGCCGCCTGTCAGGGTGTCGGTGCCGCGTCCACCACTTAGGACATCATCGCCAGCTCCACCCGACAGGACGTTGTCGCCAGAGTTGCCGTGGATCGCGTTGGCGTCCTGGTTGCCCGTGGCCTTCAGCGGGTCGCTGCCGAGCATCTGCAGGTTCTCCACACCCTCTGGCAGGGTGACGTCAACAGCGGAATAGATGGTGTCGGTCCCCTTGGTGTTGGCTGCGGAGTCCTCGGGGGAGTCGAAGATGAAACGGTCATCTCCCTCGGTGCCATCCTGCCTCGTCACCTGCGAATGGTGGATGCCGATGTCTTTATTCACATAGGAGATGTGGGCGGGACCTATGCCATCAGCTGTTCCGGTGTGCTCGACCAGAGCGGCTGGGGGCTGGTAACCCGTGCCCGCCAGGTGATTTCCGGTGATCTTCATCCCGGTGATGTTCCCGACGAACTTCTCCGTGCCTGCTTTCTTCTCATCCTTACGAGGTCCGCTTGAGGACTCCGCGCCCACATAGAAGGGGGTCGAGGCTTTGTCTGTGCTTTGAGGGAGCATTATGTTGCCCACCACTTCGACCCCTTCGAGGTCGCCGCGCCCTCCGGCGTACACTTGACCTCCCTTGGACGGTTCACCAGGATAGGAAGTCTTTTTTCCAATGTAGGAGTATGGGTTATTCTTCGACGGGTCGTAGCCGTTTGAATTTGCGGAGAAGAAATCCCAGATAGACTCGACGGCGACCATGCTTTTGTTGGCTTCGCCCGAAATGATGTTCCCCCGGAACACATTGTTCTTTGAGGCTGGGCCGACGTAGAGTATCCATTGGGGTTTCGCTCCGGACATCACCTCTACGGTGTTGTTCTCGAAGACGTTGGACTCGCTGCCCTGGTAAGCCTGCATCAGGCCTTGGCCACTGGCGCGATTCGTGACGACGGTGTTGTTCCTGATGGTGTTGCGGCTTGACCCGTATGCCAGATGGATTGAGGCTGACAGGCTGTTCCCGAAGTAGTTGTCGAAGACCTCGTTGTCGTTGGACCTGTCCTGCATGGATATATTGCGAGTGTTTCCGGTGACGAAATTATCCTTGATGACGCTCTTGGTGACACCCGATAATTCGATGCCGTAGTATCCGCCGTTGATGTTGTTTCCTGCGATGGTGATGCCGCTGGCATTCTTCTTGTCATCTGTCTCGGCTATCTTCCCTTTTTCCACGAAGCGAGTGTAGGCGGCGGATCTGCCTCCCTCGGTTTCGCCTTCTATGGGCACAGTTCCTGAGGTGACGCCGATAGCGACCTTCCCATCGACTTGATCATTCCCCTGGGGGGCTGTGATGCGGTTGCCGATGATCTGAGTCCCGGTGACCAGGCCATTGCGGGCCACCACATCGATCCCTCGCTTGTGGGTGTTGAGGATGCTCATCCGGCTGATAGTGATGTCTGAAGACTCTGTGACCAGCACGCCCTTGGCAGCCTCATAGCCTGTCAGGTCGATGGTTGTGTTGGTGAGGGTGATGTTCGCGGCTTTCTGGGCGATGCGGAAGACGTTCCTCTCTATCAATTCCCCATTGGAGTTTTTCTGCTCCTTCCACATAGGTTTGAGGGTGGCGCCTGCGCCATCGAAGAAGGTCATGCCGTCTTTCAGCATGAGCTCCGTGGAGACGGTGTAGCTCTTGGAGGGGTCAAGCCGGACTCCCTTCTTCTCTGCGGCGGCCTTGTCGATGGCCTCCTGCAGCTCCTTCTCCGTGGTGCCGGCCGGAGTCACGTGAGCCGTTGCAGGTGGGGTGGTGGGCTCCGCCGCGGGGAGCAGCGCAACCCCCTGGAGTGACTGCTCCGCCGTCTTCGGGGCTGGCTGCGAGCCGCATCCGGTCGACACGATCAGGGTGCTGAGCAGGGGGACGAACAGTAATCGGGACAGTTTCATGAGGTCTCCAGAAGTGGTGGGCTGCCACCCATCTAAACCCTGGCTCCGGCGGTTCGGGAGGACCTTGACCGAAAGGATGACAGAAAAAATTGAAACGATCAATTGGGCTCTGGCGTGGGCGGCTGTCAGTGGCGACGCTCGGGTAGGTCGGAGTGCGTGGCGAACGTCGCCTCCGCCCGGCGGACGCTGTGAATGCGGTGCCGGGGGATGAGATCCCCCAGGAAGCCGTAGTCGCGGCTGATGTACGCAGCGCGCAGATCTCCGTCGGCTACGCGCTGACGCAGACAGCGCCACCAGTCGGCGATGTCTCCCCAACCGGGGGCCGCCAGGGAGCCGCCGAACTGCTGGACGGCCAGCGACGCCGTCAGGGAGGCGAAACGCAGCCGCTGCTCCAGGGGCCATCCCGCGAGGGTCCCCAAAACCAGCCCGGAGGCGAACACGTCACCTGCTCCCGTCGCATCGACTACCTCAACGGAGATTGATGGGCACCACGCCTCCTCACCCGTGAGCTGGTCAATGGCGTAGGACCCGCCGACGCCGTCGGTGACCACCGCGAACGGCACCAGCTCCGCCAGCTTGTGAACCGCGCGGGTGGGGGAGTCGGTGCGGGTGTAGGCCATGGCCTCCAAGGCGTTTGGGGTGAACGCCTGGCAGTGCCGCAGCGGCTCCAGATCCGCGGTATCCCAACGCTCCGACTCGTCGAAACCGATGTCGGCGAACAGCGTGGTGCCGCGGGAGCGCAGCTCACCCCACCAACTGGTGTCGCCGCGCAGATCCACCACGGCGACCCGCGAGGACGGAGCCTGCACCATGTGCCTGCCGAGGGACTCCGGCAGTTTATGGCCGTGGGTGACCATGGCCCGGTCGCCTCCGACGGTCATGGCGACGGTTAGGGCAGTGTGGAAGTTCTGGAACCGGGGTGAGGTCGCCAGATTGATGTGCTCATGCTCCAGGAGCGTCTCCCAGATCCAGTCCGCGTAGGCGTCGTCGCCGAAGCCTGCGACAAGCCCCGTGCGCAGACCCAGCCGGGCCAGCGCCGTCGCCAGATTCGCGATGCCCCCGGGGCAGGAGCCCATACCCCTGCTCCACAGCTCCTCACCGGGCTGCGGAATGCGAGGCAGACCCGAGAGGATGATGTCGAAGAACACCGTGCCGGTGGTGATCACATCCAGCGGCGGGTCGTCCGGACCCCGGGAGTCGGCGAGGGGATCAAAGCTCCAGCAGCGTTCGCAGAACTCCTCCGAATGGGTGGGCTGGGTCATCATTGAGGACTCCTTCCGGGGCGCGTCGCTGCTGTTGCCCATCCTGCCGCATGGACCGTCCCTCACGATAGGTCGTGGCGCGCGCGTTAACTGCGGCATAGGTCAGTGAACAACCGATAGATTGAGCCTGTGGCAGACACCGTGGCTCATGCAATGAACACCCCCGACCTGGAGCAGCCATATGCGGCGCTTGGCGTGCGGGGCGAAGAGTACGCGCGGATCCGTGAGATCCTCGGACGCCGGCCCACCAGCGCCGAACTGGCGATGTACTCGGTGATGTGGTCTGAGCACTGCTCCTACAAGTCCTCCAAGGTGCACCTGAAACGATTTGGCGAGCTGAGTCAGGACACGCCTCGTGGCCCGCTCCTGGCCGGGATTGGCGAGAACGCCGGCGTCGTCGACATCGGGCAGGGCTACGCCGTCACCTTCAAGGCCGAGTCCCACAACCATCCAAGCTTCGTTGAGCCCTACCAGGGTGCTGCGACGGGAGTTGGCGGCATCGTCCGCGACATCCTCGCGATGGGGGCACGCCCGATTGGCGTCATGGACTCGCTGCGGTTCGGCCCCCTTGGCGAAGCCGACACGCGACGGGTGCTGCCGGGTGTGGTGGCGGGCGTCGGCGGCTACGGCAACTGCCTGGGCCTGCCCAACATCGGCGGCGAGATCCAATTTCACACAACCTATCTCGGGAATCCCCTGGTCAATGCGCTCTGCGTCGGGGTGCTGCGTCACGAGGACCTGCACCGCGCCCACGCCTCCGGCATTGGGAACAAGGTGATCCTGTTCGGTGCGGCAACGGGGGGCGACGGCATCGGCGGAGCATCAATCCTGGCATCCGAGACCTTCGACGAGACGGGCCCCGCGAAACGCCCCAGCGTCCAGGTGGGGGACCCGTTCATGGAGAAGCTGCTCATCGAGTGCACCCTGGAGCTGTTCCAGGCCGGCGTCATCAACGGCATCCAGGACTTCGGGGCCGCGGGCATCTCGTGCGCCACCTCCGAGCTGGCCTCTGCCGGGGACGGCGGCATGTCCGTGAACCTGGACTTGGTGCCCCTGCGTGACCCGAACCTCGCGCCCGAGGAGATCCTCATGAGCGAGTCGCAGGAGCGGATGATGGCCGTCGTCGAACCGGGCAATGTTGACGCCTTCATGGAGATCTGTCGGAAATGGGATGTGCAGGCCACCGTCATCGGTGAGGTCATCGACGGTGACCGCCTGATCATCCACTGGCGCGGCGAGTGCATCGTCGACGTGGACCCCAAGACCGTCGCACACCAGGGCCCCACCTATCACCGGCCTTATCACCGGCCGGGCTGGCTGGACCAGGTGAACGCGAATCGGGCTGAGGACCTGCCCCGCGACAACTCGCCGCAGGGGCTGTTCACGGCCTTGCAGAGGGTGCTGGCGCATGGCAACGTCTCCGACAAGTCCTGGGTGACCAATCAGTACGACCGCTATGTGCGCGGCAACTCCATCCTGGCGCAGCCGGAGGACGCCGGGATGATCCGGATCGATGAGGAGACCGGGTTGGGCATTGCCCTGGCTCTGGACGCCAATTCCCGGTTCACATTCCTGAATCCCTACCTGGGGGCTCAGCTGTCCCTGGCAGAGGCCTATCGGAATGTCTGCGTCACCGGTGCTGAGCCTGTGGCCATCACCGACTGCCTCAATTTCGGCTCCCCCGAGGATCCCGAGGTGATGTGGAGCTTCGTCGAGGTCATCCTGGGCCTGGTGGATGGCTGCAGGGAGTTGAGGGTCCCCGTCACGGGCGGAAACGTCAGCCTCTACAACCAGACGGGTGGCACCCCGATCCTTCCGACCCCCACCATCGGGGTGCTGGGGGTGATCGACGATGTGTCGAGGCGACTGCGCTCCGGATTCGTCACGCCAGGCGATGGGATCTGGCTGCTCGGGACCACGCGGGAGGAGCTGTCAGGTTCCATCTGGGAGGATGCCCTGCACGACGGGCACCTGGGTGGGATGCCGCCGACGGTGGACCTGCGGGCCGAGCAAGCTCTGGGCAAGGTGATCCGCGCAGCCAGTGCTGAGGGCCTGCTGCGCTCAGCCCATGACCTCAGCGAGGGTGGGCTGGCCGTCGCATTGGTGGAGTCTGCGTTGCAGGGCGGACTCGGTTTCACCGTCTCCCTGCCCGGTGACGATCCGACGGTGCAGTTGTTCAGCGAGTCGGCTGCTCGCGCCATCGTCACCCTGCCGGAGACGTCGGCGGAGCGTTTGAGGGCCCTCTGCCAGGAACACGGCATCGACCTCACCCCGCTGGGTGAGGTGGTGGAACCCGCAGAGGTGACGTTGACCGGGCTGTTCAGGGTGTCGCTGGCAGAGCTGCGAGATGCCTGGGCCGCACCGATCCCACAGGCGATGCAGCACTGAGAGCCTGGAGGCAGAAAGCTGGGGGCCTGGAAATCCAAGCCCCCAGCTTACGCACCTGCTGATCACTCAATTGGCTGTTTCGTGACGTTGCTGTTTGCGTTTCATGATGAACCACAGACTGCCCAGGAAGATGAACCACAAAGGCGTGTAATACAACGCGATCCGTGTGTCCTCCTTCCAGGCCAGTAGGCCGATCACGAAGACGAAGAAGGCCAGCGTGACCCAGGGCATGACGCCTGGCAGGGGCATCCTGAACGTGGAATTGCGGTGGGCTTCCGGCCGAAGCTTCCGGTATCGGATGTAGCTGACCACGATCAGCCCCCACATGAACAGGACCAGCACGGAGGCCACTGTGGACACCATCTCAAATGCCTTCATGACGGTGCCGCCTGCAGTCAGGATGGGGAAGGCGGAGAAGGTCAGCGCCACGGAGATGTATAACGCCAGGGCAGGCACCTTGTGGCTCGACAGCTTGCTGAGAGCCTTGGGGGCCTGCTGTGACTCTGCCAGCCCGAACAGCATCCGTGATGTCGAGAAAATTCCCGAGTTGGCGCTGGAAGAGGCCGAGGTCAGCACCACGAAGTTCATGATTCCGGCAGCTGAGGTCAGACCCATCAGGGTGAACAACCCGACGAAAGGCGAGGTTTCCTTGTTCACAGTGTCCCAGGGAGTGACCGACATGATCACCGCCAGGGCCAGGACGTAGAACACCACGATCCGGACTGGGATGGCGTTGATGGCTGTCGGCAGCGTCTTCTTGGGATCAGCCGTCTCAGCCGCCGCAGTTCCGATCAACTCAATCCCGATGAACGAGAAGATGGCTATCTGGAAGGCCTCCAGGAAGCCTGTAGAACCGTTGGGGAAGAAACCCCCGTGATCCCACAGGTGCGTCACCGATGCTGCGACACCATCAACCGGAGACGTGAACCCGGTGAGGATCATCCATACCCCCGCAGCGATCAGAGCGAGGATGGCGATGATCTTGATGAGCGCGAACCAGAACTCGATCTCGCCGAACAGCTTGACCGTCAGCAAGTTCGATCCCAGCAATGCCAAGACCAAGAGCGCCGTGAACAGCATCGACCAGGGGGAGGCCGGACGGGTCTCGCCCGGCCCGATAGGCCCTAAAACCCAGAAGTCGAAGTAGCCCACGATCACGATGATCTCGGCGGTGGCGGTGACCACCCACAAAAACCAGTAGGTCCAGCCTGCAAAGAAACCGGCCCATGGGCCCAGAATGTCTCTGGCGAAGTCCTGAAAGGACTTGTAACCCAGGTCATGGAGCAACAGCTCACCCATGGCCCGCATCACGAAGAACAGGATCAACCCAATGATCATGTAGACGAGCAGCAGCGACGGCCCAGCCATATTGATGGTTTTGCCCGAGCCCATGAACAGGCCGGTTCCGATGGCTCCGCCGATGGCTATCAGCTGGACATGTCGGTTTTTGAGGCTGCGCTGCAGATGCTGCTCGCCCTGCGTTGATGCTTCGGTGTCCTCAGACATTGCTCAACGCATCCGTCACGGGAATACAAGGCAGATCGAAGGCATCGGCCACTCCCTTGTAGGTGAGCTTGCCATGGATGGTGTTGAGGCCCTTGGCCAATGCCTCGTTCTCCTTCATGGCCTGGATGGCGCCCTTGTCTGCGATTTGGAGCGCATAGGCCATCGTCGCGTTGGTCAGCGCCCAGGTGGAGGTGTTCGGCACGGCCCCTGGCATGTTCGCCACGCAGTAGAACTGGCTTCCGTGTACCTGGAAGGTTGGGTCGTCGTGCGTCGTCGGGTGGGAATCCTCGAAGCAGCCACCCTGGTCGATGGCAACATCCACCAGAACTGAGCCCTCCTTCATCTCCGCGACTAGTTCGTTGGTGACGAGCTTCGGAGCCTTGGCACCGGGGATCAGCACCGTGCCGACGACAAGGTCTGCTGCCCGGACCTGCTCACGGATCGACAGGGCCGAGCTGACGATGCCATGCACCTGGTTGTGGTAGCGCCAGAAGGTGGTGCGCAGCTTGTCGAGGTCGGTGTCGAGGATCGTGACGTCGGCACCCATGCCGAGTGCGATGTTGGCTGCGTTCTGACCGGCGGTGCCTCCGCCCAGGATGACGACCTTGGCGTTGGCGACGCCACCGATGCAGCCCATCAGGGTGCCGCTGCCGCCGTTGGCCTTCAGCATGGAATGCGCGCCGACCTGCGGCGCCAGACAGCCGGCGATCTCCGACATCGGGTACAGCAGCGGAAGCATGCCGGAGGGCAGCTGAACTGTCTCGTAGGCGATGGCGGTGGTTCCTGAGCTCAGCAGGGCGTCGGTCTGGGGACGATCGGCGGCCAGGTGCAGATAGGTGAACAGCGTCAGGTCATCGCGCAGGAAGCCGTACTCGCTGGCGATCGGCTCCTTGACCTTCATCACCATCTCGCCAGCTGCCCAGGTGGCCTCTGCCCCCTCGACGATCTGCGCGCCCTGGGCCGCGTACTCGTCGTCGCTGATCTGTGATCCGACGCCTGCCCCGGACTGTACGAAGACTTCGTGGCCGTGGCGAACCAGCTCGTGCACGCCGACAGGTGTGATGGCGACACGATACTCGTGGTTCTTGACTTCGGTGGGAACTGCGATGCGCATTGATACTCCTTCGTTTCTGTTGCGCGGCCTAAGGGCGACATCGCCCCTTGCGTCTCTTGAGTCACTCTAGAACCAACGACGAGCTCCTGTGGGGAGAACCGGCAAAAATTCCGGATTGCCTTCAAGATTGTCACCCTGGTCGGGCTGCTGATCCCTTCAAGGTGTGAGCAGGGTCTGGGAGAAGTCCGACTCGTGGGGGATCAGCTTCCGGTACTGGACGAAGCCCCGGAGCTTGCCGGAGAACGAATGCCGACCCCACTCGTCGTCGGTCATGGAGCGTCCCTGATGCTCGAAGGGCGACAGGTGACCGATGTGACGCAGGTGGTCAGTCAGGGCCACGTCCTGCTCCGGGTCCCGTCGCCTGTCGTCGGTGAGGTAGCTGACACGGGCGCAACGACCTGCCGACACCAGGACGGGGTCCAGACCGGTGGCTCGCAGATCGTCGATCTCATCGACGGCGACGAACGGCAGATGCCACTGACCGGGGGACAGGGGTGTGGGGGTGGACTGGTCTATGGCAGCGCGCATCATCACGGCGATGGTGCGGATCTCAGGCTGAGCGTTCTCACTGCATCGCAGGGCAAGGAAATTCGCCCACTGCGTGGCGGTCACGATGATGGTCTGCCACAGATAGGGCTCCAGCACCCGACCGATGATCTGCCCGTGGGCGTTCAGAGCCCGCTGATCAACGGGTTGGGCCAGCAGCCGGGTTGCCTCGTCGCGCAATGGAGAGGTGGGTGAGACGCAGCCGGTGCCGAACAACAGCTCCAAAGCCGTGACGACGGCCCGGTTGCGGCCGCGCAGCCAGGTGTCTTCCGCTGCCTGGGAGTCCTCGGCGTCGGGGCCCCCGCCTGCTGGTGCTCCGGGCGGGTTTGCTCCGAAGCATGTCGGAATGAACGGCCTCGCCAATGCCGACTCGATGTTCTGGGCGACGGGCTGCTCCTGACGATATGCGGAGTTTCGGCTGAGCATGCAGTGGGCGTAGAACTCGTCGAGAATGATTCTGGGGAAGGTTACCTCCAGGCTGATCAGGCGGTTCTCATGCCTGCTCAGCGAGTCGGCATGGATCTTGCAGGCGTAGCTCATGGGGAGGCTCCGAGTGACGGCGGGGAAGGGTTTCCACACACGCTACCGCGCCGGGGTGGCAGGTCCCATTCCTGCATGGCGCAGCCCTGACTGGGTTAATCCACGCTCGTGGTCGGCAGGCTGCGAGAGCCCTGCAGTCTCCTGATGGTTCCGAAGCGTTCCTTAGAGTGGGGCAGCGAGACCTCTCTGATGTAGCGGGTCAGCTCAGTCTCGCCCTGTTCCTCCAAGGCATCCAGGAGGCTGCGGAGATCGTCGGGATGGCGGTTTTGCGAAGCCTTGGCTTTTGCCTCGATCTTCTTCACAAAGACCTCCACGCCTACGATGGCGCGGGCCATCTTCAGCAGTTTCTGCTCTCCGACGGCCTCCAGCACCTCCGGTGGTTCTGTCCTGCTGGTGAGCGCCCGGGCAGCGCTGAGGGCGGCCTTGGGAGAGGTGGTGAAGCTGATGTCTCCCGTGATGTGCATAGTGATGTAGTCCCAGGTGGGGACGTTCGGCAGGACGTCGTTGCTGGCGTACCAGCACGGTGAGATGTAGGCGTCGTCGACGTCCAGGATCACCAGCGCGGGACCCGTGACGGGCTCCGTCGCCTGGGGGTTGTTGCGCACCAAGTGGGTGACGAGCACCTGGCCGGTCTCCCGGTGCTCCATGTGGAAGGGAACGAAGCTCGCTTTGGGGCCGGAGGCGTGAACGGTGACGAGGTTCCCGGCGCGCACTGTGCCGAGTAGCTCCGCCAGCCTGTTGCTGGGGATCTCGTAGTGCTTCGCCGTGTACATGTTCGCCAGTCTAAGACGCCCTCCCCGGGTGTTGGTGAAGGGGTTGATTGCGGCTAATGCTGAGTGAATGCCCCGGAGCCCGCTGGTGGGGAATCCTTCGGGTGCGGTCGCTATGGTTGTCGCAGTCTTGCGACGAATCGGGGGCGGCCAGTCGTCCGTCGGCAAGCTGAAGACATCAACAGCACATCCACCAAGGAGTCGACATGAAGACCAGGATCATCCGCACCGCCCTCGCAGCACTCGCCGTCGCCAGCCTCGGTTTCACTGCCTGCCAGGCTGGTGTTGAGGCCGCACCGAAGGGTACGAGCGGCAACACCGCTCCGGCCCAGATGCCCACGAGCTCGATTACCCCGGATGTGAAAGTCACCGAAATCGATGGCAAGGACAGCAAGGTGTCAGCGTCGGCCGGTTCTGATGGCGTCAGCGTTGGCGCAGGCGATGTGAACATCAAGGTCGGTCCTGACGGCGTGGACGTCGGTACGGGTAAGGCGAGCGTCAGTGCTGGCTCCGACGGTGTGAGCGTCGGTACGGGTAAGGCGAGCGTCAGCGCTGGCTCCGACGGTGTGAGCGTCGGTGCGGGCGATGGCACCCCGGCTGCGGAGGAAAGCGCAAAGAGCATCCCAGGAGTCACCGCCCGGGCGGACGGGATCACGGTTGACATCCCCAGCACCGCCAACAAGGCGACCTGCACCGGAGGCAAGGGGATTGTCGACGAGCTGTCTGCTGTCGTCCGCTTCGAGGGACACTGCGATGTGATCGAGGTGCATGGGAGCAGCAACACCGTCTACGCGGACTCGGTGGGCAAGCTGATCATGGATGACATCAGCGGCAAGGTCGCCGTCAAGAAGGTCGATTCGATTGAAGCCGACTCAACCAGTACCCTCATCGTCGCTGGTGGCGATGTCGACGCCGTGAGTGTCTCCGGGATAAGCAACACCATCTTGGTGACCGGAGCCATCTCTCGTGTCGGAGACACCGGACTCAGCAACACCGTGACCGATCGCTATCGGCAGTGAAAATGATACAGCCCCATGTATCGTCAGCCCCGTTCTCATGAGGAGAGACATGAAGCCAACAATGATCCGCTCGGCCTTCGCCACGGCAGCCATCGCAGCACTTGGTCTTGCTGCGTGCTCGTCGAGCGCCCAACCGGCTGACAGCAAAACCGCAGACAACGTCCAGTCCACCACGGTGCAGAGCACCGCCAGCGAGAGCAGCGCTCCAGCCACCCCCAAGGCGGACGAGTCCACTGCAGCTGCCAAACCCTCATCACAAGGCGATGACGACAAAAAAGACAGCAAGAAGGACAGCGATGACAAGCCTTGCGTTGGCGATCCCAACATCACCGGGAGCAACGGTGTGGTGAGCCTGACCGGGCACTGTGAGGTCATCACCGTCTCGGGCAATGGCAACAACATCACCTTTGAGTCCGCCGACAAGCTGATCGTCAAGGGTGAGGGAAACAATGTCACGGGGAAGGACCTTGATGACGTTGAGATCAGCTCCAACGGCAACAGTGTCTCCGCGGTTGATGACGAACTGGACCACGTCAAGGTCTCCGGAAACGAGAACAACGTGCTTTCTAAGGGCGCTGAGAAGGTCGAGGACACAGGGTCTGGCAACACGATCTCGTGACCACCGTCCTGGTCGTTGATGACGACCCGATGATTCGCGGACACCTCGCTCGCATCCTGGTGCGGGCGGGGTTCGCCGCATTGACAGCAGCCGATGGTGTGGAGGCCCTGGCATTGGCGCAGGAGAAAAGCCCAGACCTGATCGTGCTGGATGTTCTGATGCCCCGCACCGATGGGCGTGAGGTGCTGGCGGCCCTGCGCCGTCGCGGCGACTGGACTCCGGTGATCCTGCTCACCGGTGTGGGGCAGTCCGGCACCCGGGCTGATGCCTTGGACAAGGGCGCGGATGACTACCTGAACAAGCCCTTCGATCCTGCCGAGCTGATCGCCCGGATCCGGGCGGTGCTGCGGCGCGGGCAGGTGGGGCAGACCCTGGCGCATGCAGCCCGCATCGCAGGGGGCGGTTTGGAGCTGGACCGGCTGGCGAAAACCGTTGAGGCGAAGGGGCGAGTGGTGCAGCTCACACCGAAGGCTTTGGCGCTGCTGGAATACCTGATGGTGCATCACGGGGAGACGTTCAGCAGGGATCATCTTCTGGAGCAGGTGTGGGGGGTCGAGTTCGCCATCACCACCCGGGCTGTTGACCATCGTGTGGCGGAGCTGCGGAAGGTGCTGGGAGCCCGTGGGCTTGAGGTGATTGACACGGTGCAGGGCGTGGGGTATCGATTCCACCCGGAGGTCCGGGCGGTTTGATGCGCGTCGGATGGGCGTGGGCAGTGGCTGCGGTCGGGGCCCTCGTGGGAATGGGCATGTTGATGGCGGGGGAAACCCGCCTGTTCAAGGTTGGAATTGAGCTGTGGGCGCTGCCCGTCGTTGTGGGGGCCGCCGTGCTGGTGGGGGCGCTGCTGCTGCGCTGGCGTGCCCAGCGGATGCGACGGGCCGTCGCTGAGGCGACGGAGCAGGCGCAGGCTGCTGCGCGTGAGAGTCATCGCACTTTCATCGGGCGGCTTGATCATGAGTTGAAGAATCCGCTGACGGCGCTGCGAATGGGGCTCACCTCGGTCTCTGATCCCGTGTTGGCGGACTCAATGCGTGGGCAGGTGGAGCGTTTGTCGTCACTGGTGACGGAACTGCGTAAGATCAGCGAGATTGATTCCTATCCTCTGGCGAACGAGCCGGTGGATGTCGCGGAGGTGGTGGCTGAGGTGGTTGAGGCAGTCGCACCGGAGAACCGTGAAGTGGCAGTGACATTCCCGCGAGCGCCCCGACCCCTGCCCCCGGCCCGGGGTGACAGGGACCTGGTATTCCTGGCGTTGTACAACCTGGTGAACAATGCCGTGAAGTACTCATCGCCCGGAGCCATGCTGGAGATCCGAGGCATTGAGGATCGCGGACACATCGTCGTGGAGGTCTCCGACACTGGCCGAGGTATTCCGGCAAGTGAGGTGGACCAAGTGTGGGGGGAACTGGCTCGAAGCGCCGAGGTTCGACATATCCCAGGCAACGGTCTGGGCCTGCCGATGGTTGCGGCGGTGCTGCGACGCCTGGGCGGCTCATGTGAACTCAGCTCCATCCAAGGACGAGGAACGACAGTGCGTCTGCGTCTGCCGCTCTGATGAGGCGACAGCCTGGGATCTATCCGTAGGCGGATCGTGGTTGAGTTTTCTTGTTCAGTCTTATGACATTGTGAAGACTTCTGAAGACCTTGCCACGGGGCCTCCTGAGGCAATGAAGCTCCATGTCAAGGTCCGGTTGCTGGTGGTTTCCAATGAGCCTCATCAACAGCCAGGAAAAGCAGCCCGCCCTTCTTGATCAGGTCCATGACCTCCACATCGCAATGGAGCCTGGCCTTGGCGGCCAGGAAAAGTCGGGATTCGATTTCCTGTCGGGGCGCGTAGTTGTGTCGCAATGGAGCCTGGCCTTGGCGGCCAGGAAAAGGGGATGCCGCATAAGCTGTGGAGTGGGGACGGGCCGTCGCAATGGAGCCTGGCCGTGGCGGCCAGGAAAAGCCGGCGGGGTGTCCGTCGCCGTGCCCGCCTACCATTCACGTCGCAATGGAGCCTGGCCGTGGCGGCCAGGAAAAGTGTAGAGCACGATGCGGCCACTCGCATCGGAAAGGAGGTCGCAATGGAGCCTGGCCGTGGCGGCCAGGAAAAGCGGGCTGATACTGCTCACGGGGCATGCCCGGGCCGGGTCGCAATGGAGCCTGGCCGTGGCGGCCAGGAAAAGGAGTTGGGCGGCGAGTTCTTGGTCGGTGAGGTGACTGTCGCAATGGAGCCTGGCCTTGGCGGCCAGGAAAAGCCCACACCAGTGCAAGGCCGTGCCCGAACGACCACAGGTCGCAATGGAGCCTGGCCTTGGCGGCCAGGAAAAGCTGCGGTACCTCGCCTCACCCCGGCGCAGCACATCAGTCGCAATGGAGCCTGGCCTTGGCGGCCAGGAAAAGTATCACCGCCCAGGACAAGCCATCCCGGACCCCACTGTCGCAATGGAGCCTGGCCTTGGCGGCCAGGAAAAGACCCGTCAGCACTGGCAACCCATCACTAGTCTCACCGTCGCAATGGAGCCTGGCCTTGGCGGCCAGGAAAAGCGGTCATCCGCAACAACCCAGCCACCACGAAACCATGTCGCAATGGAGCCTGGCCTTGGCGGCCAGGAAAAGGTTGACGGGGCAGATCACTTTGAAAGACGGAACGGCTGTCGCAATGGAGCCTGGCCTTGGCGGCCAGGAAAAGTCGCAGGTTCGTCATCTCCTGTGCCGTCTGCGGGGAGGTCGCAATGGAGCCTGGCCTTGGCGGCCAGGAAAAGTCTACAAGGCCTGGCGACAAATCCAAGACTGTCTCACGTCGCAATGGAGCCTGGCCTTGGCGGCCAGGAAAAGGGGGAAAGGACACGGAGCCCGATTCCGCAGGTCATCAGGTCGCAATGGAGCCTGGCCTTGGCGGCCAGGAAAAGAATTGGCCATCAACGACACCAACCGTCTCTGGCATGTCGCAATGGAGCCTGGCCTTGGCGGCCAGGAAAAGTCATCGCCCACGCGAGGCAGCTGGGCCATCCCCTGGTCGCAATGGAGCCTGGCCTTGGCGGCCAGGAAAAGCCGCTGCGGAGGCGCTGGCGTCCTCGCGATCGACGCGTCGCAATGGAGCCTGGCCTTGGCGGCCAGGAAAAGCACCGAGGTGTCCCGAGGCGGTCCGGAGCTTGCCGCGTCGCAATGGAGCCTGGCCTTGGCGGCCAGGAAAAGCGGTTTCGGGTCTGCTTCCTTCGAAAGCTTTTTGAGTCGCAATGGAGCCTGGCCTTGGCGGCCAGGAAAAGATCCAGAAGCGACCAACAGCGCTCGCGACTGATGGAGGTCGCAATGGAGCCTGGCCTTGGCGGCCAGGAAAAGCTCAACGTGTGGAAACAACGGCTCGACGGGATGCGGTCGCAATGGAGCCTGGCCTTGGCGGCCAGGAAAAGATCAGAGGTACGGATTTCTGGAGGTGAAATCTCCAGTCGCAATGGAGCCTGGCCTTGGCGGCCAGGAAAAGCCGGCTGACCTCCGGCGCATCATCAATGGTTACCGGTCGCAATGGAGCCTGGCCTTGGCGGCCAGGAAAAGCCACGCCGATAGGAGGTGTTTCTGTCACTATTTCTGGTCGCAATGGAGCCTGGCCTTGGCGGCCAGGAAAAGAATCGTGGATAAAACGTTCGGGCAGCTCAGCCTCGCCGTCGCAATGGAGCCTGGCCTTGGCGGCCAGGAAAAGCAGCGTAGACGCGGAGAAAGTATCGTGTTTTATCCGGTCGCAATGGAGCCTGGCCTTGGCGGCCAGGAAAAGCCTACCTGCCTTTGAAGATCACTCCGATCGCACACGAGTCGCAATGGAGCCTGGCCTTGGCGGCCAGGAAAAGTCTCGCGGGGGTCTTCGGCTGGGTTGTCTGCTGCCCAGTCGCAATGGAGCCTGGCCTTGGCGGCCAGGAAAAGTCGCAGAACACACACGACTTGCTGGCAAGGTCAGTCTAGTCGCAATGGAGCCTGGCCTTGGCGGCCAGGAAAAGGGGCCTTGGCTGAGACCCCGCCACCGACAGGTATCCGGTCGCAATGGAGCCTGGCCTTGGCGGCCAGGAAAAGTTTCTCGCGGGGGAGCACTACAGCCCGGGAAACATGTCGCAATGGAGCCTGGCCTTGGCGGCCAGGAAAAGCCTTGTGGGGTCCGCCATGACACCGGTGACACCCCGGTCGCAATGGAGCCTGGCCTTGGCGGCCAGGAAAAGCCGGGGTGACACCGGTGTCACCCCTGTATAAGGAAGTCGCAATGGAGCCTGGCCTTGGCGGCCAGGAAAAGCCGTCCGACCGCGTCCTCCAGCCAGAGTGTCCAGTCGTCGCAATGGAGCCTGGCCTTGGCGGCCAGGAAAAGAAGTCCTTGGCGTCGCCGTAGGACTTCTTGTTGACGTCGCAATGGAGCCTGGCCTTGGCGGCCAGGAAAAGTGCTCGACGACGAGCAGGAGGGCAGCGCCAATGGCTGTCGCAATGGAGCCTGGCCTTGGCGGCCAGGAAAAGCACCCAGCTCTCGCGCCGCTACCCCAAAGGCTCCTAGTCGCAATGGAGCCTGGCCTTGGCGGCCAGGAAAAGCTGGCCGCATGGGGGGTGCTCGTCCCAGCGGCCCAGTCGCAATGGAGCCTGGCCTTGGCGGCCAGGAAAAGGGCTCGCGATTTTTTGCTTGTCTGACTACTAGTATTGCACACCTTCGCGAGCGGTGGGAGCCCTGCGGGGAGGCAGGTGGGCTCCAGGCTGCTGAGACGCGCTCGAAATGCGTGCTGACTAGGGGTCGAGCGCTCCCTGGGGGAGGTGGGGGTACTGGAGCGCTCGCTAGATGATCTGCGACCCTCTGGAGGGCAGCTCGATGCGATGCCCGACGAAGATGAACCTGTCGTCACCGATCTCTCCTAAATCTACGATCACCACAGAGTCTACAGCTAAGTTCATGATCGATTCCCCCGCGGCTCGCAAGTGGATCAGCTCTGACTTGTTGAGATCACAGATGAACACTGAGTATTGGAGGCGCTCTCCATGAGCCTCCATCAGCTTGCAGATTCGCCGGAGTCGTTTGGGCTCTCGGATATCATACGCGACGAGATATCGGCGTCTGTTGGTTCTCATCGAGTCACCATCGCGGTATAGTGGTCGAGCTCCCCCGTCAGAGATGCGCCTAATATCCGGGCTTGGATGTCCATGATTCGCCGATATGACGCTTTATAGCCGAACTGTGGGTGTGTTATCTCTTGGTCAAGGCGACGTTCGTAGGCGCGTAGCACTGCTTTGCGTCCTCCGGATTCTAGCATGCAGCCCCCAGCTCGGCTTCGGAAGTCTCTGGGTCCGACTTCGCCGTTATTGAGAACTTGTATTACGACGCTTTCTGCTACCAATGGACGAAACTCTTCTGCCAGATCTAATGCTAATGCCGGGCGGCCAAACCTCGGTTTATGGAAAACGCCAAAATATGGATCGAAACCGACCGAGAATAGGACTGTGGTCAGATCCTTGATAAGCAAAGAGTAGCAGAATGACAGGAGGGTGTTGATGGGATCTGGTGGCGGTCGTCGAGATCTGCCGTTTTCCTGGAAGTCTGAGATGTCTATGCGAGAGTTGTCTCCAATCATTCTCGGAAAATTATTGAAATAGATTCGTGCTGCTGTTCCCTCGATTCCCAGAAGCTGTCCCGGAGAATCTGCCTGCAGTGCTTGAGAGGCAAGTTCTTTGAGCTGGCTCCCTGCGGCGTCAATTCCTGTGCGTGAATTTCTGCGCAGTAATGTCCGGCTGTTTCTGATCTTTCCTGAGATCATCTGTCGAGCTATCTCCAAATGCTCTCTCTCAGATGCCCGGAACTGTGCGATCCTCAGATCTACGTTCTTTCCGGGGAGGCCCTCGGCCATTCCCGAGAACCAGCCTCCATAGGTGAACCATAGGACTGGGATGTCGTTGCGGAAGAGTTCCCTCAAAGCCTGTGAGGAGATGGTGGCGTTTCCAAAGATGCACAGTTGGCTGACGTCAATGAGCCGATAGCTGGCTTGTAATTCGCCATCGAGGCGTACTTCCAGCCTTTCGCGTCGTATCCCTATGGTCGCTCCCTGTAATGTCATATATACTGGTCGACCTTCCAGAATGGGCGCCATCAGCCGTTTGAGCTGCTTTCTTGCCTTCGGTGGGGTCTTCAGAGCGGTGAACTCGTCAGGTAAACATATCCCAACTAGAGAGCAGCGAGGGCATTTGGGGCTATTCTTTAGAGGGGCTGGGGGAGTTGGGTCGGCTGCCACTCGCCATGCCTCTTTGAGTGTTTCTATGACCTCGGTGAGTGCTGCTTCATTGACTGTGATAGCCACTCTCTGGCGGGTCTCGGCATACCAGATTTCTGCATGATTGACCGTGTACCCGGCTTCTTGAAGAAGCAGCGCCTGAGTCAGCAGCTGGATTCTGTCGCTGGGCCAAGGTGCCCCGGTTTTATCTGGATGCCCCTTCTTGTAGTCAACTGGAACAACGGAGCCGTCTCTGCCGTCTTCCACCAGATCCAGCTTGGCAACCAGGCCAAACTTGGGGGATGAGAGGGACACGGAGCGGGCCGTCCTGCCTCCCCAGGCTTCTGACTTGTCGGGAAGATCGCCTGAAACTCGATCCACAACACGATGCAGATAGAGCCCCTCCTCGACATCGTCATTGGTGACGAATCGAGACTGAACCCATTCCAGGTGAAAAAGGCGAGGACAGTACAGGAACTCGTTCAGCATTCGAGCTGGAACGGTCTCCGGCAGTCCTGGGATATCTGGGCGGATCATCATCGTGATATGGGGGTCAGTATCCCAGTTGACTTGCTGTTGGGTGGTTGGTACCTCTTGGCGCGGCAGACATGAAAGACCCCCAGCAGGCGGAGCTCCCGAGACAGGCCTTGGCCCAGATCCCCATCCAGGGCGGGGTGTTCCACCAGGGCCTTGACTGCTGCGGGTCCCAAGGGGGCTTTCCACAGTGGCAGGCGAAGCTCTGAGGAGGAACGTCCTCGTTGACTCGACGGATGCCAGCCGCTCGTCTGAGCCTTTTTTCTCACTGCTGTGGTCGTCCACAGTGGGTAAGACATCAGAGCCAGCCACGTGGCTCCCGGAACCCCTCGCATCGTTGCCTTCCCTCTGCCGTCCTCGGTCGCGGTACACGCGGCTCGGTGATCCAGATACTCCCCAGTGACTCCCGATACACGGCGCCAGCTGATGAGTGCCTGCCTGAGATAGTCTGGTTCGGCCTGCACGTGCTCAAGAGGCTTCTCCAGCATGGTGGCAATTGATTGCTTACCCGAAGAGGCAATGTAGTTGCTCACTGAACCACGGTTCTGTGAGTCGACTGCGAGGTCTGTGACCAGGCTGCCCAACCATGACCGCACCGTGGTCGTCTCAGCTTTGGTGGCGCTCTCAATCAGCTTTGATGTCAGCTTGGTGAGCTCTCCCTGAGGCACTCGAAGCTTGTCGGGTGCCACCCCTGGGGGCGGGAACCCAGTGGGTGCGCCTGGTACAACGACACCCTCCGGCATGGAGTTGACGAGGTCTTGAAGAGCGCTGGTCACCGCCTTGATGGAGTTCAGACTGGAGAACAGGATGGGGCAGTGTTCGGAGGTGTCCCAGGCCAGCCGCGCTTTTCCGTCCACGAAATCATGGATGAGCCGCATCGTTCCGATGGCTGCAAGAATGGCGAGAGGAGAATCGGCAATCAAAGCCGGTAATTTGACTTGGTTCATGATCCCTCCGAGGACACAGTCATGTCAGCGCAGCGCACGATGGCCTCCAACAGGGCTAGTCCCCATCTGCCATAGCGGTCGTTGAGCCGGGCGAAACGGTCGGCGTCAGAAAGCCTCACCTCGACGGGCAGCGAAGCAACCACCTCAATACCGTCGATGAATGCGCTCAGGACATGTTCCCCATCATCAGCGATAGGTGGTAGCAACGGCCGGGCGTGTCCGTGGTGACTTGCGACCAGGTGACACAGTAGCTCGGGGTCCCCCGGGTATGGCTCCGGTAGGTTTTTCAGATGCTCCGCGACCAGAACCTCAGACCAAGACTCGTGCCGTGCTCCCCGCGGCAGCCTGCTGAGTTTTCTGGCGTGCAGGTATTGGCGACGATCGCCTGGAGGCATGCCGGACTTGGCGAGAGGCTCATCAGCTAACTCGGCACGGATGGGGTCGCCGCCGAATAGCATTGCCTGGAACCTGGGGTCCACCTTGCCCAGGTCATGCCAGCGTGCGGCATCTACCACGGTGTGTCGAAGAGAGTCGGGAAGCCGCAGGCTGCCTGCAATGTCGTCGGCACGTCCTCCCACCGCACTCAAATGCACATCCAGGATGACTTTTTGGTTTAGATGTGAGGTCTCGTCAGAATCGCCCTCATCCACCGCCGGCAAACCGTTTTTCTGGGATGCCTCTCGCAATACCGGGAAAGCCTCTTCCTCAACCTGGGTGAGGATGACCTGTCTGGAGAGCCGGTCACGCAGAGTTACGAGATCATCCTGGGACCAGAGGATACCGTCTTCAAGGACGATGTTCTGGGCAAGCCAGATGCGAATCGTTTCGATGATTTCGGTCTGGAGGGCATCACGACTGTCAGGGTCGTCACAGTTCCACCAGTCCTGCACCAGGTGCTTGAGCTCTGGAGATCCTGGAACGCCAAGTCGATTGGGCAGACCCGGGTCAAGGCGAAGTGCGGCATGACCGCGCCTGAGGGAGGCCAGCTCTGAGATGTCGGGCACCTTCTCCGTGCTTGTGGGGTTCCAGCCGAATTGGTCCAGCCCACCCAGCTCAGCTGGGGCGACGATCACATCTCCGGGGCGCAGGGAATCGGCAGACACCCAATCCCAGGACAGCAGATCTGTTTTCCCCTCAGCCCGGCGAAGTACCATCTGCTCGGCATCGTCGTCCCCGAATGGAATATCGTCGTCGAAGTCTTCCACGTCACCTACGGGAGTAGTCTTTCCGTCAAGCAGCCACTGCCGTATCGCTCCCAGCGGAACCTCCACGCATTCCTCGGTTCGTAGAGGCAGGGAATCAAGTGAGGCCCTGGCTGTGTTTGCCGGGAGAAGGCACCCTGTATCGTCGTGGAGGCCATCACGCCACGCCACCGTGATCGGAGCGATCGAGCGGTCAATCCCATGCAGATATGGGTCCAGTGGGGGATCTGTTGTGGGCACCGGCGAGGTTCGCACCCAGGCGTCGAGTTGCGCTGGAAGCAGCAGAGGCAGCAGTGGTGACGGTGCGGTGAGACTCGGAGGGAAGTTCACGTGGCGCAAGGCCAGGGGAGAGACATCCAAAGGCCCCTTCTCCTTGGTCAATGCTTGGAGAAAAGCAGCGGTGTCGACCTTGGCCTTTCCATAGACCGGAGGCTTCGGATCACCGTCTTCGACCACTACCACCTTTGCCTCAAGCCGCTCACCTCGTCGATTGAGCCGGCCGATGCGCTGAACCAGTGCATCGAAGGAGGCCGTCTCGGTCACCAGCGCAGTGGCGTCAAGATCAATTCCCACCTCTACAGTCTGGGTCGCAACCAGTACTGCCGCTCCTGGGTTTTCAGCGCGATCAGCTCCAAACAGCCTGGCCACTTGAGCTGCTGTTGCCTCCCGATCCAGGGGACGAGAACGTCCCATGAGCAGAAGCACCTCAGCGTCGTGGGGCAGGTGTTTGGACTTCAGAAGTCTCTGATGAACTGCCCTGGCGCAATCCACAGTGTTGCAGACCACCAGAACACGAGAGTCCTCGGCAGTGACGGCCTCAGCTGCGGCTGCCGCCAACTTCTCCACGGTCTGCTCGGGTTTGAATTTCCTCCCCTCGGGAGGCGTGATCAGGGTCAGTGTCTTTGAGGCTGTCAAGCGCCGCCTAGCCGTGGAATTCCCCAGATGCGCCTCCTCATTGAACGAAGTGACCCAGCCATTCGGCTGCTTTCCACTGGTTGCGCTGAGGTGGATGACCGAGGTCTGGGGCAAGCCGAGGACTTGGCTGGAATCCAGTGAGTGGGCCGCCTCAAGGGATGAGCTCAGGGCTTGCGCCAGATGCGCCTCATCGATCATGATCACGGAATCGGTTCCCACCAGGGCTGCGTCGATGGGCCGCCTCCTGGCGCTGACCCCATAACCACGGAAAAACAGCCTGCTTCCCACCTGGTCGACGGTGCCAGTGATGATTCCGGGCATGTCGGGACGGGGGAGCCAGGCAGCATCCCAGGTTGTTCCACCACGCATCTTGACGATGGACAGCACTGGACCTGCACAGGAAGAGCCGGAGAGCTTCCGGAGCCGAGTCGCGATCTCTGCCGAGATGCTTCCATCAGCTGCCGTATCCAGTGCCTCAGAGATGCGCTTCCCGTGAATCTCAGCCTGGTCCACGACGATGCGGCGGTCGACGACAAAGAAGATTCGACGCCGCCCCAACTCGGGTGGAGCCTCACCTCCGGCGCTCATAGCCATGATGAAAACAGCCACATCCAGCATTGACGTTTTTCCGAGCCCAGTGGGAACGTCCACGAGTGAAGGCCAGCAGCCCCGTTGGAGGATGTTCGTGACGGCGGCTGACTGCCAAGGGAATGGAGGGTGGCCGTGCACCTCCAGCATGAACTGGTTGAAGTCGTTGGCGATCATTCTCTGGCCCTTCCAGTTTCGGGGGCGAAAAGACCGACACCGAAATAACGTCCGGCGCCCACAAGCACTGGCCCCGTGACAGGCTGTTCAAAAGTTGCTCTGACATGGCGGTAAAGACGGCCATGAGCCCGTCGGGGCAGCTCAAGGGGAGTGAGCTTGACCGCACCGTTGGTCAACGGCTGCTTGCTCAACTCTAGGCCCAGGGGCTCGGGAAACCCGGCTTGTCGGAAAGAGCGCTTCACAGCTGAGAGGAGATCACCATCCTTGGGGTATGTATCCAGCACCAGGGGAGTGACGGATACCCATCGCCTTGAGGGGCCCAGCCAGCGATTCGCAGTAGCGCTACGGGGCAGCGGCTCATGGGGTGAATGTCGTAGCTCGAAGACATGCTTGATGCCAGGGACTCGTAACTCGACTATACGATCGGGTTCGTCACCCAAGATGCCTCGCAGAATCCGGCGTCGTTCCGCAGGGTCCAGGCCGGGGATTGCGACAGCCAACGCAACGAGATGCCCATCCGCATGTTCGAACCCGGCGAAGGGAAGTCCAAGGTATGCGATATGAGGCTGTCCATCAATCCCGTGACCGTGGAGGGCAGGTGGTAGGGGATTCTTGGTGTCGGACATGACCTTGCTGCGCAGCGCTGCCGTGAAGCGGCCAATGAGATTTCCGGGCGGCTTCTGGTCGATGAAACGAAGAATGATCAGATCAGGGTAGGCGGATGCGAGGGATGATGCGGGTGAAACATCAGCCACCGGACGCTGCATCCGGTATGACTGGCGTGCTCGGGAACGACTGGCCTGCCATGAGGGCTGATTACCGTCGTAGAGGGCATTCAATTCGTCCAGGAAACCCGGGAAAGGCACCCTGAGAGCGAAATCCTCGTGTTCGCGATCTGTGGGTTCGAAGATCTCCAGTCCTGGGATGGGGGTGATCTCGGGTACTCTGCGGAAGGCGGCGATCACGGGAGAGGAGGAGCGTCCAAGGTACGGAATGCGCCGGGCTATATCGTCAATCCCAGCGATCTCCTCATCCGACAGTGCTTCGTCGCCCGGCCAGAAGAACTGGACTCTGGGATCTGCCGGAAAAGTGCTCACCCGCTCTTTGAGGTCGCTCTTGCGTCCCGGGTAGGTCTGATTTCCTCCTTTCTTCTCTAGCGCGTTGGTGACAACGTAGGTTCGGCTTCTGCTGTGTGGCGCCAGGGTTGTGGCGTGAATCAGCGGAGGGCTCAGTCTCTCGAACTTGTAGAGCAGTGGGAGATCGCCGGTTCGGGAGACCGAACGCATTGCACTGAAGACCCGGGCGGGATGCGGAGGCCATTCCGGTGAACGAGGATCCTCGCCGTCGCCAGCGTCGTAGCGTTCGCCCATCAGACAGATGTCGAGACAGATGGGCATGTTATTCCCCTGCGGAGTCGGCCTTGGTCATGCTGAAGTCGATTGCTGCGGCGAGTGCTTTGGAAGGAGTCAACTCGATGGGGTCGAGGTGCAGCGGAACCTCCGCATCTAGGGCGGCTGTCAACGCCTCATCGTAAAGCTTGAGGGCTCCGTCGGCTGACAGGGTGAAGGGTTCCACCACTCCACCGCGGCCGACCCATTCAAGGCTCTCGGACTCCACCACCAGATCACAGCCGCTGCGCAGCCAGACCCCGGCGCTGCCGAATGCCAACCGGTCGCCCAGAAGTGCGAAAGCCACTAGGAGTGCATGGGCCGCCAGCTCTGCCTCTTGGCTCAGATCACCGAAATGGATCCGGCGTACTGCAGTCAGACTGAGGGTGGAGAGACGGGTGGCCTCTGTGATGGTCACACCACCATGGGCGTCGTTCGGTGCGATATTCCCGTGCCCGATTTCGCTCAGCCTACTGGCCTTCGTCCCCTTGGAGCCAGGCGGCAGGTAATCCCACTCATCACCTTCCCCGCTTCGTGCCCCGGTGAGGTTGAGCGGGTCCATCCGGCCCGCCTTTCGTGTGCCGGGGACGGGATCCCAGCCGACAATCTCGCTGCTGTAGAAGCGTGGGAATTTCTCTTGGTGACCCTTACGATGACTGTTCCACCCGCCATAGACCAGTGTTGCAGGGTCATACTGCAGCAGCGCCGTTGCGTCCTTGAGAGAGGCCTTCTGCAAAGCCTTGCCGATAGGAGTCTTGTCGAACTTCTCGCCGTTCAGGACAGAGTCGCGCCAGTAGGCGTCGAATGCTCTGTGTGGTGCGTCAAGCCCCGTGATGACGACTTGCACGGCGCCCCTGTGGGTGAGCCTGAGCATCGGCATCTGGAGAAGCCCCGCTTGATGGGCGCTCTTGATGGCCTCGGTGCATCGATTGGCTTGGGAGGGGACCTGGTCAAACACCACAGCCTGTCGGGGGCTCCCGTCGCGGATGCGCTCTTCCAGAAGGTAGGCAGACCGATCAGAGGACGACGTGGGGAAAGTCGGTGGGAAAACCCGGCTACCTGGGCCGCCGCCAGGCTGGTACGTCGCAATGATCCTTGCCAGGGCGAATTCGGGGTCGCGGAGCTTGTCGAGGAGTGATGTGAGAGACAGCGATGTCATGAACAGTCCTTCAAGGGGGTGTTGTTACCGTCACCATAGCGTGATTGAAGGAGGTGGGTGCTGTTTCTGAGATAAACCGTTCACGAAGACCCCGCAGGCGGAACCAGATGCCTGTCTCCACCTTCAGTCGGGCAGCGACGTGGTGCCGTAGACCTTCTTCCAGTCGTTGATGAAAGCGTCGACGGCGGCCTCAATGCCTGGTGCGGAGAGTGCGGCACGCAGCAGCTTCGGGGGCAGCGTCACCGCGTCAGCACCTGCTTCGAGGGCGTGGGAGACCTGGGAGACGTTCTTGAAGCTTGCCGCCATGATCTTGCTGGGCGCGTTGAACCGGCGGATGAATCCGGCGAGGGCCTCCAATGTGCCGCGGGTGTCGATGTCCAGTGACTGCATTCGGTTGTAGTAGGGCGCTAGGTAGTCGACGCCGGTGGCTATCGCCAGAAACCCCTGGGTCTTGGAGTAGATGGCGGTGGCGGTGACCTTGACACCCTCGTCTTTCAGGTGACGCATTGCCGCGATGCCGGCCTCGGTGGTTGGGATCTTGGGGTAGACCTTGTCGTCGATCTTATCGAGGAGCTTGTGGGCGTCGTCGATCATGCCCTTGGCATCTTTTGCGAGGACCTGCACGTGGAGGGTGCGATCGGGGCCGATGATCTCGCGGATCCGGCGGAAGTGCGCGTAGAAGTCGACTTTGCCCTCCGCCTTGAGGATCGTGGGGTTCGTCGTCACACCGGTGACGGGGTAAATCGGGGTCAGGCGCTCAATGTCGTCGAGGCTCGCCGTGTCGAACAGGATGTCCATGGTGGGTGACTTTAACGCCACCCCCACGCTGCGCTGACGTGGGGTGCGGTGGAGAGCAACTTCGCCGGATACCACTTTGCTCACCATCCAACGGCATCACCCAGCTGAACGAGCTGGACCAGATCGTCGCCAAACCTGGTGACTACGGCTGGCAGATCGCTTGGGATGCGGGTTGCCACAGCAGACCTTGCCGGGCCCACGCAGGCCTACCCCTCCCTGCTGCCTCGCTTGGGGGCGATGACAGTGATGATTGCCGAATCGTCCAGGGCCTGCTTGCCCTGCGCCTGCCCCAGCAGATACAACTGCTCCGCCGCGGAGGCGACGGGAACGGCCAGCCCGGCGGAGCGGGCAGCGTCGGTGACGATACCCATGTCTTTGACGAAGATGTCGAGCCGACTCCTCACCTCCGCCCCGCCAGCGTCGTAGGCCTGCAGGGCGCGCGGCCCGCGATCCCCGAGCATGAATGACGCCGCAGCTCCCGCCATGAGCGTCTCCAGCGCAGCCTCGGCATCCAAGCCCAGCGCGGAGGCCAGAGCCAACGCCTCGCCGGCAGCCGCGATGTGCACCCCACAGAGCAGCTGGTTGACCGTTTTCATGGCCTGTCCGTCGCCTGGGCTCGACCCAATGCGCTTGAGGGTGGACGCCAGCGCATCCAGCACTGGGTGGCTGAGTTCCCAGGCCTCGTCGCTCGCCCCCACCGTGACCAGCAGGTCCCCGTTGCCGGCGCGGACTGGGCCGCCTGAGACGGGGGCGTCGACGAGATGCATCCCCTCCGAGGTCACTCGGGCTGCGACGCCGCGGACCGCGTCGATGCCGACTGTGGAGGTGAGCACGACCGCTGCGCCTTTACCCAGGGAGCCCACGATAGGGTCCTCTCCCCACAACAATGATTCGAGCTGAGCCTGGTTGCGGACGGCCACCACCGCCACCTGAGCGCCGGCGGAGGCCTCACCAGCTGATTCACACACCGTCAGGCCAGCTGCCTGGGCTAGGGAACGGCGGTCGGCTGAGACATCGAAACAGCGCACCGTGAAGGTGGTGCTCAAGCGCTGGGCCATGGGCAGGCCCATGGCGCCAAGACCGAGGACAGCGACGGTGGTCATGCGGTTGCTCCTTCATGCTGGATGGGTTGAACTGAGAGCTTGGCGACGACATCCGCGAGCGATGCGGCGTCACCCACGTTGCCGGCGAAGACGACGTAGCCGATGCCTCGTGCCGGACCATCCATGGGCTCCCACAGCGACACGATCCCCGGCAGCATGGGGCCGCGGACGAAAGCCCTGGTGATGCCCAGCCCCCGGGCCGCCACGTCGGAGGACGTGATGCCGCCCTTGGCCACCACGAAGCGTGGCGTGTAGCCCATCAGGATGCGTTGCACCACCTCGACAACCGCGGAGCTCACCGCCCGAGACAGGCGCAGGGAGTCATTCGCATCGGCTCCGGTGACCAGGTCCCGGGACGTGCTGACCACCACGTTGCCCCGCCGCAGATGACGAAGCGCCTCGGCCGCCACTCCGTCGAGGTGGACGTCCCGGCCGGGGGAGAGCACCTGGGGCACATCAATGACGACCTCGGCGGGCGCGGAACGGTGTCGCAGCTCAGCGAGTTGCTGCGTGGTCAGATCCACGTGGCTGCCCACCACGATGAGCCCACCCACCGCGTCGCACGCCGGCCCAGCGGCCGCCATCGCCGCGACCTCCGCTGCGGTCAATGGCGCCGGAACATCCTGCCCGATGCGAGCCCGCGGGAAAGGCGGACCCACCCGGTATATGAACCGCGAACCCCCGTCCTCCGCCCGGGATAGGGCGATCGCGAGCTGACGCAGATCGTGCTCGTCGACGATGTCGGCGACGATCGGCTGGGTTCTGCCGGCCCCTCGCAGGTGGGCGACCACGGCGTCGAGGTCGGTACGCAACTCTGCGAGCCCGATCTGGAGCACATCCTCGGCAGTCCAGCGGCCCTGGGACTTCTCCGCCACCCAGTCTGCCAGCCGTGAGGAGCGATACCCGAACGTGGCGTCGCGGGCGAACTCGCTCTCACCGACGGGCAGGTAGTCGCCGTCGGAGGCTCGGGCATAGTGGATGCCGCCGATCGTGACGCGGCCCGCGTCGCCGAACGCCGGTCCGACGACGATGCCGTCGACGTCGACACCCTCGTGTCGTCGGACCGCCTCCGCGAGCACCAGGGGTTCAAGGGGGAAATGGCCGCGCAGCGTCGAATCCGAGCGGGACACGAAGTCGACGGCGATCCCGGTGCGCTCGGCTGCGACATACGCAGCCTCAGCGGCCTCGGTGTTGCGACGTCGAGCATCCTCAGGGGCGAGGCTGCGGGAGTTGGTCATGACATAGACGGCGGGATGGCCCTGGCGCAGCCCCCAGGCAAGCGAGTCCGCGGACCAGTCCGTCAACACGGGCAGGTCGGTGACGGACTGGGTGCCGGTGGGGTCGTCGTCGAGGACGATGAGCACCCGCCCGGGGCGCGGCACATCGCCGGCAGCAATGTTGAGGGACGGGGGATAGCCAGTGAGCAGGTCGTTGAGTGTGGGCATGGTTCTCCTGTGAAGCAGCGCTGCCAGGATACCGCGCTTGAATCCCCCGGGTATCCTGACGGCATCCCGATATGCAAGGAGAACAACGTTGAGGCTTAGTCAGAATGTGTTTCTGTAGAATTCGAGTGCGGCTACTGTGGTGA
>ERZ773077.297-NODE-297-length-37939-cov-9.533867_pt1 | contig 37939 bp, 31 predicted proteins | sample MGYA00580612_ERZ773077 | MGnify/ENA primary metagenome ERZ773077 (study PRJEB29015, sample SAMEA2737971) | human oral metagenome | biome: human oral; feature: human-associated habitat; material: dental | place: China | collected 2021 ...
ACCACAGTAGCCGCACTCGAATTCTACAGAAACACATTCTGACTAAGCCTCAAGGTGTGGGGAGTATAGTGAGATGTTTCAAATTACTGGGAGTGATCATGCTCCGAGAGTGGTAAATTCCCCTACTGCACCAGTTGCTTCTGCAGATTTTACTCGATCGACATACCAACGTCTCGAGGAAAGCCTTGGTAGCAAGCCGCCTGGATCAGTAGCTATTATTGGGGTTGAATGGGATTTCCCCGGGATTCCGCTTAGCGAGAAAGCTGCGGCTGGCCACTGGTTCAACGCTTTTGTAGACGAGGGTGGTAATCTTCGCTGGGCTGATGCGCAAATTGGAAAGACGAGTTTATGGCCGCCGGAATATCCAACTGATATTCGAAGTGCCGTAGCTATAGTCCGTGAAACATTAGATTCTGATTGGAATGGAGTTAATTTTTGATGCTGGAACAGAAGGTTAAAAGCGAGGTGCTTGAAGTTTTCAAGAGAGAGTGTCTTGATCCGGATTCTCCGTTGATGAACTCTACTGTCGATGATTGGAGTATCAGTCCCTACAAAGATGCTCACATTTTGGGCTCTGGAGGGGCGCGCTTCTCTAATCGCTTGTACTTCATCAAAAATGGCAAGGCTTTTGCTTTCTCTCCTTCGCTCATTAGTGTAGAGTCTGCTTATGAGCAATTTCTGCAATTCATGGCTGATGGGTGCCAAGAAGGCAAGGAATAACTCTTTGATTTCTATCCGCTGTGAGGCTTATTCATGGGGGTGCCAGAGACGGCGAAACCCTTTGTCGGAGCCCAGATGCTAGCAGCTGTGAATAAGCCTCAATGATCCATTTTGGTTCGAGAAAACTGAGCTGTTCAAGCCTGCTCGACCCGAGCGGGTTATTTCCAGTCTTGAAAGGCAGTGTCGTTATGAGCTGGAGCGTGGCCGTCTGGAATGTCTGGCTTGGAACGTATTCTGCTATCCCCAAGAGTGAGGGTGTTCCCTGTATTCGCGATCGAAATGTTTTGGAGGCCGATAATCGCAGTAAACGCTTATATCCAGTGCTTGTGGCATTGCAATCGATTCTGAGTGTGATCTTTCCAGAGTCGAGTTGGGCGCGGCTGCTTATTGAGCTGCTTGGTGAGCACCCGGAAGTTCCTCTTTCAGCGATGGGAATGTTTCCCGGATGGTGTGAGGGTCCGTTCTGGTTTTCAGCTGGGAGAACGTGAGGAATTCCTCGTATGTCTCCAAGAAGCACCTGTGGGCATCACCGGGATTGGCGTGCTCGGAGTTCTCTGAGGCGGGCGGCCAGCAGGGCCACCAAGGCCAGAAGAATGCCTGCCCCGGCAATGGTTCCCAGGGTCATGGCCCGTGCCGGGCGGGGGTCCTGCGTCGGGTCTGGGGGAGTCATGGGCACCGGTGACGGCTTCTGTGGTGCCGGGAACCGTGGGTTCGGAGGGCCCACGATGGAACCATCGTTGATGAAGTTCAGGGCTTCGGTGGGTGCCACCAGCCCCCAGCCGATCAAGTTATCGCGCTGTGAGCGCGACGGCCTGAGCGCGGTGGCCAGAATGCGGTATTTCCAGTCCGCCGGGGACTCACTCGGACGGGCTGCCGCCACCAGGGCAGCGATGCCTGCCATGTATCCCGTGGCGTAGGAGGTCGTCGGCTTGTCCCCGCTCAGAATGCAGTCTCCGCTGAAAAAGGTGGTGAGCACATTTCCACCGGGAGCCGCCACATCAATGTGCTCACCGTGGACCACGGAGTTCGTGGGTGCCCCGTTGCCGTCCACAGCCGTGACCGACAGCGCCTCAGGGTAGGCCGCGGGATAGCGTGGGGCTTTGGGGTCCTCGTTCTTGTTCTGCGGGGTATTGCCTGCTGAGGCCACCACCAGTGATCCCAAGGAAGTCGCATAGGAGACCGCCTCCCTCAACTCCGGCAGATCAGTGGTTGAGGACTGCGCGACGGCGATGATCTTCGCCCCCTGCTCGGCGGCCCAGCGTATGCCCGCCGCATTGCGCGTGTTGTCTGGGGTGAGGCCGGCTCCACCGCCTTGGTCATCCATCACCTCGTAGGTGCGCACAGGCAGGATCCGTGCCTTCGGGGCCAGCCCCCGCAGCCCGGAGCCCTCGACGCTGCGGGCTGCGATCTGCCCGGCGATGGCGGTGCCGTGCCCAGACAAGTCGGTGTGCCCGTCGCCGCCCCCTTCAACTGTGAAATCGAAGCCTGGCAGCAGGACATCGTCGCCAAGGTGAGGGTTGGTCGCCACCACCCCTGAGTCCACCACTGCGACGACGACATCGCCGCTTGAGTGCTTCCAGGCCTCTTTGATGCCGAGGAGGGACAGAACCGCGGGCGTCTCCTTGATCTTGATGGGCTCCTCTGGTGTGCAGTTCTTGGGCTGCTCGTCATCGTCATCGACCCTGACATCAGATGCAACAACCTGCTCCTCGGAGGAGGGCATGCTCAAGCCAGTCGGCATGGGGGAAGCCGGCAGGGCCGCACCCATCAGACCACAGACACCGACCAAGGCTGCCCCCCAACGCCTCAGGCGGCGGCCACGGCAACTCCCGTACGTGGAAGCCATCATTTCTTCTCCACCGTGTCCCAGGCGCTCTTCGGGTCGAGTACAGGGCCCTCCGGGATCAGTGCCGTCCACGAGGCTGGGATCGTATGCACGTCGTTGTCGGAGTATCCAAGACGCTCCAACGACTGGGCGGGCTCCGTCCCGAGGCCATGGATGGTTCCCAGATCCGACACCAGCATCACCTCACCGAGCGACCCCCCAGAGGTTGCTCGCACCAGGGCCCCTGAGCCGCCCAGCACCGACGACTGAGTTGGAACATTCCGCAGCTTCTGGTCGTTGCTGGCGGTCTTGTCCCCACCGGTTGGCAGCACATCCACCAAGGCATCCGTGGTCATGGAATACAGAGCCGACATGGCTGATCCATCTGATTTTCGCTGCAGCCCAGCGCATGGCAGGGAGCCTTTCGGCATGATGTTGTCGATTCGCTGTGGCCAGTCCGCCGGTCCGAAGGGGTTGCTTTCCACAGACACCCCGCCGGTGATCTGTGAGACGGAGGTCTTCAAGCGTGATGCGGTCAGTGATTCCGGTGCTCCAAGCTCATACATCTTCACACCCGTCTCAGACAAGGGAGTGATGGTGCTGGGTCCGGTCACGACATAGGTTCTCGTGGAATTCCCGTCGCTCACGTCGATGAGGCTTCCGAGGAGGGCTGAGCTGAGGGCCTCGGGCATCCCGGACACGGGCGTCCCGGCGTTCTCGATTCCCAACGGCTTCAACTCCGACCCCTGCTCGAACAGGGAGATCCAGGGTGCGGAGACCTTGACCGGCGTGAGCGACTCCAACCCCAGTTTGAGCATCACCTGGTTCCTGTACTCCTCCGGGATCCGGTGGCGGAGCCCATTGCTCACGAGGAAAACAGAGCCCTGATTCTCGACGAGAGCCGCGCCGCGGCTGGCTTTTTCCTGGGGAGATGTGGCGACCCAGGTGTGGGTTTTCTCGGGAAGGGCGCAGGAGAACCACAGCTCTGAGTGAAGCCGATCAGATTGCGGCACGTCGTCGGGGATGTTCGTGATGCCGACGGTGCTTCCTCGATTGATGCCCTCGATAGTGTCGGCGGCGACCTCGCTGGTTTTGTATTGGCCAGCCTCAGAAAGCAGCCGTGCCGATGTGATGTTGGTCACGGGACGCAGGGTCCCCTCGATGGTGTAGTACCGGGCTCCGGTGCCCTTGACAACGATGAGGGTCGAGTTCTCCCAATCTTGAGGAAGCGTCGGCGCGAACCGGCTGATCACGGCAGCCACCCCAAGCATGATGGCGACGACGATGGCCCCGACTATCAGGGGAACGAATGGCGACTTGGACTCCAGCTCCCGACCTCCTGGTGTTCCCGAGGCGAAGGCGGTCACCAGGCGCCGGCGGTTGTACCGCTGGGCTTCCAGGATCTCCTTGTTCGAGGCCATCAGAGGATTCCCCACACCAGAGCGGTCAGCGGCAGGATCGCCAGAAGGGCGATGATGCCGATGGCGTCAGCGAGGCGGGTAAGCCAGGGGCGGAGCTTCTGTGACACCACATTGGCTGCCAGAAGCAGGACGGCAGCGAGGATCGTCGCCCCCAGGGTCCAGGGCAGCGCCACGGGGATGACTGCTGTGGTGGACACCGCTGCCACGATGGTCAGGATCATCCCCGTCAGCACGCCGAGCAGCACCTCGACACGTGAACGCAGGGAGCGGGTCGACAGCATCAGGGCGATTCCGGTGCAGGCCAACAGGATGATCGCCTTCGATGAGGTGGACATGAGGACGGACAACACCACCATCGCGGCTGAGCAGCCGGCCTTCAAAGCGATGACGAGGACGTGCGCGTTGGCGACACGGGAGGAAACCTTGGAGGGATCTATCCGGTTCTCATCGTCACTGGCGCCGACGGTGACAGGAAGCTGCGCCATCGCCACCCAGGGCGCGCTGAGGGTCACCACCACCAGGATGGCAATGGTCAGGCTGGCAGCCGCTTCCGGGGCTATCCCCGCAGTCTGCACCAGGGAGCCGACGAGGACGAAGGCCAGCCCGGCGGTGATGGGAGCAGCCATCGAGATGCGCAGGTCAGAGGTCAGCACGAGAAGTGACGATGCTCCCACCAGCAGGCCGATTCCGGCGGAGAGCAGAGGCATGGCGAACCAGGGGCCTTCAGTGAATGCGAATGCGGCGCAGGCGACTAGGACCGGCGTGGTGTGTCCCAGCGATAGGGATCCTGGGCGGTTGGGCATGCGTGCGACCACGGCGGTGGCCAGCGTCGTGAGAATTGCGCCCGCCAGACCGACCACTCCGGTCAGGGTGGTGGCTCGGGAGCCGGTGAGCAGCAGGACTGCTGCCACCAGGATCAAAGCCGCTGAGGCGTGCGCCGACAGCTGAACCGAGTTGGCCTTCTCCCATGGTGTGGAGTCATCTGCCACGGTGGTGCCGACGGCCTCGACGAGGTCGTCGTAACGCTGATCCTGGGCGTTGGTGCCGGTTGCCTCGACGGTGAGGACAGCGCCGGGGCGTACCTTCTGGTCGGGAAGAGAACGTGACTGGTTGAGGGCGCGGCCATCTGATGTGCGGATGACGAACCCCTGCGTCGCGGTTCCGGCGTCCAGCGGTCCCATGGCCTTGACCATGACTGGCACCAGCTCTGCCAGGGCGATGTTCTGGGGGACGGACATGTCCACCGTGTGTCCTGCCATGCTCAGCGATATGGGCATGAGAGAGCCTGTGCTGGGGCTGGTTGTCGCTGGCATGGGGTTCCTTTGTCGTGCGGGCACTGGAAGGAGGTCCGTGGTCGGGAGACGCGTTCAACATCTCCAGGCCTGGCGTCCCCACCTTACTGGCTGAGGCGCCGACGAAGGTCGATTGTACTTCAGCCTCCCTCCCTGAGCATTCGATCAGCCCACCTCTCTGGACGACGGGTTCGTCAACACCATCGCCCACCCACGAGCAGCCGGGCATATGAACCCTTGATGGAGTAGTGTTGCCAGCGTCATAGGCGGTGTGGGTGCCTGCTCCACCGCAACCATCTCATTGGAGGACAAACCATGGCACAACAATTCAGTGCGGGCGCAGGTGCAATCCTGGCCGGTGCGGACGCCTCGGCGACGGCTCGTGAGTCTGTGAGCGGCAGCATTAACTCTGTTCGTTCCAGCGTGGACGGCATTGGTGCAGGCTGGGAGGGCGCCGCAGGCCGGTCGATGCGCACCACCGTGGACCGTTGGATCGAAGCTTCGACGAAGGTTAACGATGTGTTGCTCAAGTTCGAGCAGGACCTGCGTCAGACTGACACCGACTACGTCGCCACCGAGGACGATCAGAGCTCCAGCTTTAGCAACATCGCAGGACGCATGGGCTGAGCCCTCCGGAAAGGGAGATAAATATAAAATGAGTGAAGACATCAGGGTATCCTTCCCCGCCATTCAGGCTCTTGCCGCTGATATCAAACAGCAGTCCCAGTCAATTCAGTCACACCTGGATGAGCTGGCGAGCAAGGTCAGCCAGCTTATTGCCAACTGGGATGGCGACGCCCGTGAGGCATACACCACAGCCAAGACCCAGTGGGACAGCAAGATGGAGGAGATCAACACGATCCTCGAAGAGCTGTCGATGAAGGTCGACGAGGCTGGCATGCAGTACCAGGCCACTGAGGCTAAGAACGCCGCCCGCTTCTGAGGAAGCCCAGCTTTCAGCAGAGACGGGGTGGGAGCCACGAAGGTTCCCACCCCGTTTTGTTGTCCGTGGAAGCGTGCGATGTGATGCCGGACTGGTGTGATGCCCGGCGTTATGCGGGGAAAGCCTGCTGGGCCAATAATCGGCCAGAGCCCCTCAGTGGGATGTGCTCCCACGCCTCACGTCAGCTGCTCACAATCGTCACGGTGCGTTCGCCACCCATGATGAGTGTGCTCCCTGGGGGAACTGCGACACGCCTGCCGCGTTCAAGTGGGAAAGTTGAGCCGTCGGGTGTGCGAATTGAGGTTCCGTTGGTCGAGAACATATCCTCAGCCCACACTCCTTGCGGACTCTGCCCCACCTTCAGATGATTTCGCGACACAGATCCGGTTGGTCCGTCGACGACGACAGGGCGTTCGCCGACTGAGAGCCCTGCCGGGCCACGGCCGATCACCAGCACACCGGTGATGTGCTCACGTCGCCCAGAGTCCGTCACCAACCAGGTCGTTGGGCTGGAATCTCCCTGAGGCGGGCCACTCGCGGCCGCGCGACGTGGGTTCCCGGGGTCCTCATCGGCGAGTCTTGGCTGGGGAGCTGATGGAGCGGGACCAGAGGACAGGGCAGCTGCACGGCGTGCGCTCGTGGAGCTGGAGACGAATTGATGGCTCTGCTGGGGAAGCACAGGCCCTTCCGATTGCGGTGCCTGGTGTCGGGGGGCGGAGGCAGGTGCTGTCGGCAGCGGCGGCGAAGCCTGACCCGAGCCAGCTGGGGGAGGCGACGGAGCAGGCGCTGGCTGCTGTGGAGGAGCAGCAGGCGGGGGCGTCAGCAAGAACGGCGGTGCCTGGTAGGGCGTGGGCCGAGGCGGCAATGGCCGTCCTTGGGAGGGTGGCACCTGGCCCGGCGGTGGTGGAAGCGGCTGGCCTTGAGGGGGTGGCAGAGGCTGGCCCTGGGGAGGAGGCAGCTGTGGCCCCTGGGGAGGAGGCAGCTGTGGCCCCTGGGGGGGAGGCAGCGGACGAGACGTGCTGAACGGCTGCCCAGGGTCGTTCTGAGGCCAGCTGGAGATCAGCGGAATGCCCTGCGGAGCTGGACGGGGCCACGGATTGGGGTCCGAATGCTGAGGAGGTTGCTGGTGAGGCGCCTGGGCAGGCTGGGGCATGTGGGGGGTCGTGAACTCCGGCTGCGGAGCTGGGGGGAGAGGCTCGGCAGGCGCCTGAGCTGGGCGTTGAAGCTGCGTGGGATGCGCTGAAGCGCCTGGCGGCAGCGTCGGGGCTGGTGGCGCGGGAACACTCGGCCACTCTCCGGAGACATCCATGAAGGTCCCCTCCTCGGCTGTTCCCCAGCCGTTCTGAGGGAGCTCCTGAGCCTGATCCCAGCCCACTGCACTGCCGGCGATGCCGCGTTGTGACGTCGGATCATCGACTCCCTCGTATCGGTGGCCTGAGCCGCTGGGCATCTCGTATCCGCTTCCAGCGTCAGAAGTCGGCCAGGCGGAGGGCTCCTCCCCGAAAGGCGCCATGGTGGCGAGACCCTGCAGCTCTGCCTCATCCACCTCAACGCGATTCCGCAGATCAACCACTGCGGTTCCCGCGATGCGGTCCACCCAATCTTGTCCACGTCGGCTGAAGATGACGATCACCAGCGGACCCAGGACCGTCAGATGCAGCAGACCCATGAGCAGCGTGTGCACCAGCTGCCGACGCAGGCCGGGCGCATGCTGGGTCTCGTAGGCGATGGCAGCGGTGCTCGTCGCAAGCAGACCTGGTGATCTGCCGGTGCGGGCTCGCACCATGGTGAGGACCACACATGCCTCGGTGAGGGTCAACACCGCCAGTACCGGCGATGGCCGCAGCCACCAGATTGCCCCGACCAAGGCCGCGACGACGGTGAGGTCAAGTAGATAGGCCAGGGCACGCTTCGAGCCCCCTGCAGGTCCATATATGACCTCTTCTGGGTCTGTGCCGGGGGAGAGGTGGCTGGTGAGGTCCGCTGCCATCTCATGTGAGTTGGCTACCGGTGCAAAGAGAGACTGGGCTTGAGTCATGATGCTATCTGCCTGACGAGGGAGAACAGTCCGGCACCGTAGACGGCCGCGGGCAGGAGGAGGAACAGCGACAGGGACTGCGTCACGTCCGCCACCCGGCCGAGAAACGCGGATTTGCGGCTGCGGGCCATGACTGTGGCGAAGATGCTGATCAGCGCGGCGGCGGCAACGACCAACAGGGATGTCACAGGTGCCCCTAGGAGGCCGGCGACATCCGGGGAGGTCAGCATGGCTGCGGCGATGAATATCGCACTCACCCGGGGAAGGATACGCCCCGAGTGGTCACGCCGGGCCCTGGGCATCAGGACAAGCGCTAGGAATGCGATCACCATCATGCCGATTGCCGCCAGTCCCTCAGAGCCTGAGGTGCCCATCAGACGCGCTGCTGGGAAAGCCGCCACCGCCACCGTTGTGCAGCATGCGATCAGCAGCAGCTGGTTTCGGGAATCGGCTTCCCGGATCGTGCGACGCACCCGAGCTGCCGTGATCGCCGACGGTGACGACACCTTGGGGGCTCTGACCGTGGGGGCGGATGTGGTCACCACCGGAAGATCCAGCAACTGCGTCTCGGGAATGCGGAATGCGAAGCTGGGGATCGTCGCGATGGCTAGAGTCGCCACGGCCAGGGCCAGGGCTGACATGATCAGAGCAGAGGCGTCGGACAAGATGAGGTAGACCACCAGGACACTGGCTAGGGCCCAGAGGGCAGCCATGGTGGCGCTGAGGGAAGAGCTGTCGATCAACCACACGGCCAATGCCGTCGCGAGCGCCGTCCACACGGTGGCCGCAACAGCCAGCTGAGAGGAGAACATCATGTCGACGGGCAGGAAAGCCATGCCGCAGATCCCGATCAGCGTAGTTGCGGCCAGGATCCCCGGGGCGGTGCTGCGGATCCGCCACCAGGTGAGGGAGATGCCCACAGCGGCGGCGCAGACCACGGCGGCGCTGATTCTGAGGAACTGCGGTACCTGCCACCAGCCGAAAGCCGGGCCCACCAGGCAGGCCGTCTCGATGCAGACCACCAGGGTGAGGAAGACGGCGAGCGTCAGGATCGGACGCAGCCAGGGGGATGCGGTGCGAGTTGCGGTCTGCCGCGCGGCCTGAGCCCTCTCGGCAGAGCCGCTCAGTGTTATCACGGTGCCGGAGGCCAGGTCCTGGCCCAGAACCGATCCGGTGTCGATGACCCTGCCATCTGGATGGGTGAGCTGCAGCCCACCTGGCGTCAGATCGATCTGCAGCATGGACATGAGTCCGGCGACGCTGGTTCCGACGGGCACTGAGACGTCGTGTCTGGACGCGCCATCAAGGATCGTGGCGGACGCTAGGGGCGTGGCCATGATGTTCCTCCGATGTGCGATGTTTCCGTGTGAATCCTGAGCCTGAGAGGTGGCCCTGGTATTGACGATAGTATGGGACGCGGTTCGATGGCACTTTGACCGCATGGCGTGACGCTTGAGACGGGAAGAATCTAGTAATGGTCCAACCCAGGCAGACTGGCTTGACTGAGCCGCCGGAGCTTCCCACTGGACAGATCGATGTCCAGGCTCCTCCAGACCAGCCCGAGGCGGCTGGCATGGGAAATATCCTCGCGACTGTCGTGCCGATGATGGGCTCGATGGGCGTCATGGTGTTCATGGCCATGTCCCAGAGCCAGAACACGCGAATGCTGCTGATGGCCGGTGCCATGGTCGTCGCGATGCTGTCGATGGTCGGGTTCAACATCTACCGGCAGGTCGGCGGACACCGGCAGAAGCTCGACATCCTGCGTCGCGAGTACCTGGCCTACCTGGGGGAGACCCGGGACACGGTGCGCACCGTCGCCCGCAGGCAGCGGGCCTATATCGGATGGCATCTGCCGTCCCCTGACGCTCTGGTGCTGATCGCCCATGAGGGCACGCGCCTGTGGGAGAGGGAGGCCGGTGACGAGATGGCGTTGCAGGTCCGGCTGGGATCCTCGGCCCAGGACCTGGCGATGGAGCTGATTGAGCCGGAGCTGGCGCCCCTGGCCAAGCCGGACGTTGTCTGCCATTCGGCCATGACGCGGTTCATGGAGGCCCATTCGATGGTGGATGACATGCCCTTCGGGGTGATGCTGGGCGACTTCAGCCACCTTGAGGTCGCAGGGCCGGAGGAGTCAACGCGCGCCCAGGTGCGGGCCATGCTCATGCACATGGCCACGTTCACGTCCCCGTCGACGCTGCGCGTCGCGGTGTTGTGCAAGGAGAGTGCCAAGGCCGACTGGGAGTGGCTGAAATGGCTGCCGCACGCTCGATCGGGTGAGGAGAGCGACGCGCTGGGCGCAGCACGCATGGTGACCTCCAAGCCCGCGGAGCTGACGAAGCTGTTGGGGGCGCAGTTCACGGATCGGGGCGGGTTCCGTCCGCGCACCGACGCGACGCAGTGGCCGCACCTGTTCCTGATCCTGGACGGGACAGAGCTGCCGGCGAACACCCGGCTCGGGGCCATTGAGGGCACCGAGGGGGTGACTGTGGTGCGCACCATGACGTCTTGGGGGCCGATGACGTCGCGCTCCACTCTGCGCATGATCCTGCATCCGGGAGTGGACGCTGATGATCGCGGGCGCATGGAGCTGCTGCTGCTGGATCAGCAGCCGATTCTTGCGACCCCGGATGTCATGGGGGTGCCGCAGGCTGAGGCTATCGCACGTCGCATGGCGCCGTGGATGGAGGAGGAGCGGCCGGAGGCGGAGTCCCCGATGGGGAAGTCGGATCCCAAACGATCGCAGGATCTGATGGAGCTGCTCGGCTTGGGGGACATCCGGGATTTCGACCCGGATGTGCAGTGGAAGCGACGGGAGGGGCGGGAACGCCTGAACGTGCCGTTTGGCGTGACTCCGGAGGGGATACCAGTCCTGCTGGACATCAAGGAGTCGGCGCAGCAGGGCATGGGGCCGCATGGTCTGTTGATCGGCGCGACCGGTTCCGGCAAGTCCGAGGTGCTGCGCACGGTGGTGCTGGCCATGTCGCTGACGCATTCGCCTGAGCAGCTCAACTTCGTGCTCGTTGACTTCAAAGGTGGCGCCACCTTCGCCGGCATGTCGGATCTGCCGCACGTGTCTGCGATGATCTCGAACCTGGAGTCGGAGTTGTCGCTGGTGGACCGCATGCAGGATGCGCTGCGCGGCGAGATGGTGCGTCGCCAGGAGGTGCTGCGTGATGCGGGCAACTACGCGAATGTCACGGACTATGAGGCGGACCGGATCGCGGGCAAGCACTCGGGGCCGCCGATGCCCGCACTCTTTCTGATTCTTGATGAGTTCTCTGAGCTGCTGAGCGCCAAGCCCGAGTTCGTGGATCTTTTCGTCGCCATCGGCCGACTGGGCCGTTCCATGTCGATTCACCTGCTGCTGTCCTCGCAGCGTCTGGAGGCGGGTCGGCTGAAGGGCCTCGACTCCCATCTATCGTACCGGATCGGCCTGCGAACCTTCTCCGCGGGCGAGTCCCGTGATGTGCTGGGTGTGCCAGACGCCTATGAGCTGCCCTCTTTCCCCGGTGTGGGCTATCTGAAGCCGGGAACCGACCAGATGATCCGGTTCCGGGCTTCTTATGTGGCTGCGCCTCCGCCTCCCAGGCAGGGCGGGCCCGCAATCTCCTCGGGGTCTTCGGATGGGCCAGTCAGGGTGCTTCCCTTCACGGTTGAGCCGGTTGATGAGGAGAAAGAGGAGGAGAGCCCCGCCCCCTCGGGGCCTGTGGTGTTGCCTGGTGATGCGCAGTGGGCGGATATGACCCAGATGGACATCGCCGTCGCACGCATGAAGGGCAAGGGCATCCCTGCCCACCAGGTTTGGCTGCCGCCGCTTGACGTTCCAGACACGATGGATTCGCTGATGCCGGATCTCGTGGAGGACCCGAAGCTGGGCCTGATCTCACCGTCGTGGCGCGCACGGGGACCGCTGCGCATTCCGCTGGGCATCGTCGATCTGCCGTTGGAGCAGCGTCGCGATGTGCTGCAGTTTGATTTCTCGGGCGCGAACGGGCACTTCGCCGTCGTGGGCGGTCCGCTGACGGGCAAGTCGACGACACTGCGGTCAGTGGTCATGGCCCTGAGCCTCGTGCACACCCCGCAGGAGGTGCAGTTCTACATCATCGACCTGGGTGGCGGCACCTTCACGCCGTTTGACGGCGCGGCCCATGTTGCCGGGCTCGCCACCCGTGACCGGGTGGACATCGTGAACCGGATGATGGCCGAGATCGAAGGCATCATGGACGACCGCGAGAAGTTTTTCAGGGCGCACCGGATCGACTCGATGAGCACCTATCGTCAGGGCCGGGCGCAGGGGAAGTATGACGACGGCTATGGCGATGTCTTCCTGGTGATCGACGGCTGGGCCGCGATGAAGACGGATATTGAGGGCCTGGATATGCGGATTATGGCGATGATGGCCCGGGCTCTGTCGTTCGGCGTGCATGTGATGGTGGCGACGAACCGCTGGATGGATTTCCGTCAGCAGGTCTCGGACGCTCTGGGATCGCGGCTGGAGCTGCGGCTCGGTGATGTCACCGACACCAAGTTTGACCGGAAGGTCGCTAAGTCGGTTCCGCTGGAGCGTCCTGGACGTGGCCAGGAGGTGGGGACCCACCATGTGCTGGTCGGCCTGCCCCGTGCCGATGGGGATCACGACCCGGCGAGCCTGGGGCAGGGCGTGAAGGACACCTTGGAGCGCATTGCGAAGGCTGCGCCGGCCTCGGGTCCGAAGCTGCGGCTGCTGCCTCACCGGATTATGGCGAAGGAGCTGCTTGAGCATCCGGCCGCCAAGGAGGGGCTGGTGCTGGGGGTGGAGGAGTCCCGGCTCGGACCCTTCATGTTCCATCCCCGTCAGGACAGCCATCTGTATTTGTTCGGGGACTCGAAGTCTGGCAAGACCACGTTCCTGCGTTCGATTGCGCAGGAGGTCATGCGCACGAACACAGCCAAGCAGGCGCAGTTCTTCGTCGTCGATTTCCGGCGCGCCCTGCTGGATCAGGTCTCGGAGGAGTATCTGGCCGCCTACACCACGAATCAGGATGAGGCGGCGGAGCAGATGGGTGGTCTTGCCGAGTACCTGAAGACGCGCATGCCGACGGACTCGGTGACCTCTGAGCAGCTGCGCAACCGTTCATGGTGGACGGGAGCTGAGGCCTGGGTGCTGGTGGATGACTATGATCTGGTGGCGCTTCAGAGCCGCAATCCGCTGCAGCCTCTGCAGCCGTTGATGGCTCAGGCGCAGGACATCGGCTTGCACGTGATCGTCGCACGGCGTATGGGCGGCGCATCGCGTGCGTCCTTTGAACCCATCCTCCAGTCGATGAGGGACCTTGGGACGACGGGCATTCTGCTGTCCGGAAGCCCCGATGAGGGTTCCGTCATTGGTCGGATCAAGCCGATGAAGGCGGTGCCCGGGCGTGCTCAGGTGGTGTCTCGTGATGCCGGCTATTTCCTGGCGCAGATGGCCTGGTCGGATCCGAGGGAGTGATCGGCGGGCGTCGACAGTTGGGAAAAGTGAGCCATTTAGTTCTCCATCCTCTCCACGACGTCACGGAAGCCAGTAACATTCTGACTCTCGCTCTGGTCATAGTCGGAGATGGCGGCTTCTTGACCAGAGCCCAAGACGCCACAGGCGTCCGAATACTCTGAAATCACCCATCCCATCACTTTGTGGAAGTTCCCTGCGCCTGTTATTAGAGCGGTCACCCCGCTGTTGTCGCCTGTGGGCAGGGATTCGGCAACCTCGTGAGTTGACAACGATGACATGAAGGAACTGATCCTGGCGAACTCGTTCGCGTCCTTCCAATCCTCCTTCGCGCTCACTCCAACGGCGTCACGGTCAAATTCAATGTCAGTCAATTTTCACTCCCCCTTGGAGTTTTGCCTACATTAAGTCTTGTTCACAGCTGGTAGCGACTAGGCGCTAGCAAAAGATTGCGTTGTGTTGATACTTCTGTGAATAAGTCTGCATCATGCAGCATACAGGATCAGGGGGCCACGTCCACAAGACCTGATGGCGGCATGTGTGTCAGGCTCTGGGGGTGGTCGTCCTGCTATGGCTTGCATGCCAAGCTTCTCCTGCGCTGAGTCTCATCGATCATCCCGTTGTGACATCGCCTCGCTGCTATCGTTGCGAGGGGGCCGTGCCGGGCTGGACCGGCTTGAGAACGTATAGGAGAAGATGATGAGTTCAGGCAGGTTCATTCGAGGTTTGTCCTTGGTGGCATCCCTGGTGGCGTTGAGTGTGCCGCTGTCGTCCTGTAGTCCGGGAGGTGGCTCACATCCTGGAGCGACTGCGACCGGCACCGAGAACCAGACCTCGACGCAGCACGTCGAGGGCGCAGTCAAGGACCTTGTTGACAAAGATCTGGTGTTGACGGACTACCTTGATTTGAACGACAAGCCTTTCCGGCTGAATGCCGACGGCACTGTATCAGGTCCCGATGAGACTCTGCTGCTCATGTCCAAGGCGAAGCGTTGGCGTTTCCAGGACGGCACCTTGGATCTTTGCACCAACGAGGCCTGTGAGAACTGGTCGTCGTGGACAATCTCCGAGGGGGAGAACGGTGCTCGGGGCAACGGCAAGGCCTACCTGCTGACCTTGAAGGGTGCGGAAACTGCGGAGGGGAAACCGGTGACCCGCAATATATCGGCAGCAGGATGACTGAGATGTGAAAAGTGTGTGGATGCAGGGATGTGGGGGCGCTGAACAGCGTCCCCACATCCTCTTGATCTAGGGTTACTTGCGATACCGTGGCGAGGTGCCGAACTCTGATTTGTCCGGGTAGCTGCGAACCAGGGTCTCATCCACTCCGCGATAGACGTAGGTGTCGTCGGTGGTGAGCTCAGAGGGGTCGGCAAGCCCATCTTTGTAGTCGGCTACGCTCTGCTGGTCGGGCTTCGCTCCTGGGCGTTTGTTCCACAGCGGGTTGGTGTCCTCCAGGGAGGTCGGATCGTTGTTCAGGAACTTTGCGGGGGAGATCAGCCCCCAGCCATACTCTGGCGTCCAGCCCTTGCCGTCGTTCGTCGCCGTGTCGATCAGCGACCGCAGCAGCTGATTGCCCGTGGCCTTGGGCCACCTCTGCTTTCCCAAAGCCAACAGCCCCGCGACCATCGGGGTGGAGAGAGAGGTCCCCTGGCCTTGCTTGTTTATGGACGTCAGCTTCCCACTGTCATCGGCTTGGCGCATGGTGATTCCCTCACCCGGTGCCATGATGGTCAGATAATCCCCATAGGATGAGAATTCTGAGCGAGTGCCCTGCAGGTTGGTGGAGCCGACAGCCGCCACGGTATTAGCAAGACCAATGCTACTGCTGTACGCTTCATTCCCTGTGTTGTCCGAGCCTGCCACAATCGGCACTCCTAGCAAGGCGGCCCTGGTGAAGGCGGGAGCACCTATTTTGTCTCTACCAGAATCTGCCATGGAGATGCTGATGATGTCTGCCCCGTCGTTCAGCGCGCGATTGATCTGATCTTCTATGGATGGCAGTTTACCATCGCACATATTGGGATATGCTAATTTGTCATCAACAGTTGGAGCTGTGTAGTTGATGATGGTGGCCTCGGGTGCCCACCCCCAATCCTTGTTCGCCAAGATGGAAGCCACAGTTGTCGAATGGGCATGGCCTTCGGGCACGAAGGACATATCACAGGGAGAACGCGTCTCGATATTCGCGCCCTGAAGCTCTGGAACGCTCATGTCAGGGGAAGCCTCAATGTAGGCGATGGTCACGCCCTTGCCGGTGTAGCCCTTGTCGTGGAGATCCTTTAGATGGAATGCATCTGCATAGTCCTGTCGGGTGATCGCATCGTCAGCCATCGCGGCAGGGGGGACTGACGATACGGGCAGCATGAGGGCTGCCAGCATCGTCAGCATTCCCGCGCGGCGAAGGCCTGTTGTGGCGCGTGTCACCATTTATCCTGATCGTCGGTCTTCATCGGCTTCAGGGATGAGGCATCACCCGCGCCGAAGGCAGAGGAATCAATGGCCTCAGTCGTTTCGTCATCAATGCGTACCGCCTTGTATCCCATGAGCTTGCGGGACTTCTTGTCATCCCTTGAGCGCCCTCCAGCGCCGCCATGCGCGCCGGCCATTCCCATGGGTCCAGCACCGCCTGCCCTGCCGCCGGCTCCACCTGGCTTGGCTCCAGCTCCGCCAGCGCCACCCGCGGAACGCATGGCCGAGTTCCGCATGCTGGCTGCCGAGCTGCTGCCGCGGATGCCGCCCTTGGCACCTGTGCCAGAACCGACGGTTCCCGCGGTTCCCATGCCAGCCCCTGCCGCTCCCATACCGGGGGGCATCATGACTCCGCCGGCCATCCCAGCGGCTCCGCCAACGCCGCCCAGGCCGCCCGCGCCGCGGGCTGCCAAAGCACCGGCCCCAGAGCCCACCAAGCCGCCGACGATGCCGCTGGCCTTGGTGGGGTTGGGCGTGCCGCCGAGGGCGGGGTGGGAGAAGTCAGAGCGCCAGCGAGGATCATCAATATCCGTCACGGGGGCAGGTATGTATCCCCCCACGGGGCCATCAGGGGTGACCTTTCCGCCGATGGGGTACTTGAGCGCATCCTCAGGCCACCGGGGTTTTTCCGAACCTGACCCACCGACTCCTGGGGAGGTGCCGCCCGGGGTGACGCCCCTGCCCTGACCACTTCCGACGCCAGGGCTGGGCTGACGGATGATCCCGCCCTGACCTGGGGCAGGCTTGAGGAGCCGACTAATGGCTGGAGCAGCGGCCCCAGCCCCGACAGCAGCGCCGACTCCGGCTCCTGGGGGTAGGGAACCGGCAGCTCCGCCTCCGGCTCCTCCGGGTAAGGAACCGGCAGACCCCGAGCCCCCACCGTAGCTGCCTTGACCACCGGCTCCGCCGCCTTGGCCAGGTCCATGCGTGCCATTTCCTGAACCTGAACCCCCTGAATTTGACATGTCAGAATCAGAATGGGGGATGCCATTGTTGAAGCTCGGGTCAGTTACGTCGAAGCCATTGCTCTTCAGCTCGTTATTCATTGTGTTCAGAGTCTGTAGCGCAAGTAGCTCCCGCTCCTGATTTTTCTGCTGCTCAACTCCCTCGAGGTATTTCTCCACGGGCATGAGAACACCCATCCAGTTCACCTCTTTGGTGACGTTGAGCAGGCCTGACTCCACGGGGGAGAGTAGATCTGGGGACAGGGATTTGTAAACCTCTGTTGCCTTCGCAATTGCCTCGCGGGCCTGCCTGTGGCTTTTCTGGAGCTTGTCGAGATCCTTCTCGTTCCTGTCGAATGACGCGATGTCCTCATCTAGCCGTTTCTCGATGGATCTTTTGACCTCTCCGGAGATGCCGGGGTTCTCCTTAACCTTGGAGACCAGGTCGCGGGCCTTATTGAGGTTGACCTTCACTGAGATCATGTATCCAATCAAATCGTGGAGGCCGTCTTCACTCAAGTTGGCCACGTCCTGCAGCCTGTTGTAGTAAGGGGTGCTTACCATGATCTGCCTTTCTGGGATCAGCCGAGGGGGTCGACTTCAGTGGAGGTGTCGTAGGAGTAGGGGCCGGGCTTGTTCGCGGTATATTCAGGCCCGCCTTGGGTCTGCAGCTTCTGTTGGATCATGACCTGGACCGCTTCAGTGTTCTGTTCGTTTTCCTCCAGCGTTTTTGCGCTCTCCGCCAGGGCCTCGACGAATTCCTGCAGCCGTTCCTCAAGTTTGAGGAAATTCTCGCTCAAGATAAGGAGATTTTTCTCGTATCTTGCCTTGTAGGTCAGGGCCCCGGATTCCACACCCCACTTGCGTTCGCTCTGCGAGGTGCCCTGGAGCTCCAGGTAGTTTGCTATATCGCGGGCTGCTGGGGCCGCGTCGTCGTGTATGATCGCCTGCGACTTCGCCGTTTGCTCCCGGTTGTATTCAAATTTCTCATCACCGCTCATCAAGAACTCCTGCCAAGGTAGAGATGCTCCCAGACATCATAGTTCGTCGAGGGGGTCATGTCGCGGGTCCCCGGCGGTTCGGGCGCTGTGAGGGGGTGTGGATGAACCCAACCGCCGGCGCGGGGTGTGGTGGTGTTCGGGGCTCAGGGGCTTGTCAGAGCGGTATCGCGGTGGGACGGAGCGTGGGCTGAGTCTGTGGGGAGGCAGCCGAACTTGCCTCTGGCTGGGACGGGCTCAGTGGCCTCGTCACTCGCGGCTGGGGGCTTCTGTGTGGGAGGCGACGGCCTGCCCTCTGGTAAAGTACGCGCACCAGCCGAGGCTGGACCGGAGGCTCAGGCGCCTCCCTGATGAGAAGATCGGACATGCCGTGCAAGTTGATTTTTCAAACATAGAGCTTGCGCGTTCAGTGCTTGAACGCCAAGCGAACGAACACTTACCAGCCTTGAAGAACCACTTCGACACCTGGGCGAAGCTGGAGTCCAGCGATCTGGGCTTGGTCCTCCAAGTGTTCAGCCCTGCGAACGATGCCGTAGTTGCTGTCGGCGACCAAGTCCTTGATGCCGTTCAGAAGGTCTATGCCCAGGGTGCCGCAAGCCTGAACAACGTGATCGAAACCTACGCGGATGCTGACCTGAAGGCTCATGAGCTGCTTGAGTCCTTGGCTGCTAGTATGGGAGAGTCCATCCCCCCCTTCGAGGATCCCAGAGAGAACCTGCCTGCTCTCGGGGCTGCCAGAGATGATGCGGGACCCTATTACCGCTCTGGGGATCCGAATCTGTTTCAGCAGGCTTATGAAGATGGTTATAAGGCGGGGGACACGATCAGGGGCGAACTCTTCGAAGACATGCCCAACCGCGTAGGCGAGGCCTTGGGGTCCAAGGCCAGCGTTACCGAAGAACAAGACGTCCAGTCCTATCTGGTGACACCTACCGGCTCTGCCAGCGAGATCGAGAATCTGCGCTGGAGCGCCGGTCTCATCCTGGGCTCTCTCGACTGGGTGTTCGAGAAGCTCTTTGGGTTCTCGGCGCTCAATGACCTCGTGTTCAAGCCCTTCGCTGGAGACTGGAATCGCGTCGAGTGCGCTTCGGGAGCCTGGAAGATCGCCAGTGACGCCTTCGGGGCGATCTCCGAGAACACGACTGGCATCTTGCCTGGTCTGGCTGAATGGACTGGCAAGGGGTCGGAGCAGTTCGCGCTCGCTGCTGCTGCCATGGCTGCCGTAGACAAGGCAATCTCCAGTGTGGCTGGCACCATCTCCACGGTGGTCAAAGGATTCGCATTCTTGGTCAAGGAAACTGCAAGCTGGATCGGAAACCAGCTCAGGGACATATCGTATGATCTGGCAGCGATTGCGGCCGAAGCCGCTATCCCGGTTGTGGGGTGGGCGGCTGCCGTGATCAATATGGCAGTTAAGGTCTCAAAGATAGCCGATACGGTCAAGACGATTTATAAATACATAAACATGATCTATGATTTTGTGTCGAACATCATGGAGGCGCGCGCCAAAGTCTTCGATACTTATCGCCAAGTCCTCGACGTCGTCGAGGCGCTCGGACGAGGGGCGGTGGCGCGGGTATGAGAAACCAAGAGATGGACGATGGCTTCCGGATCGCGGCACGGCAGTTCCCAGGCCTTTCCAACATGTTCGAGCAGCTGCGCAGTGTCGTGGAGGACTTCGAGCGTATGGAAGAGGAAAGTGCTCGCCAGGCACAAGCCAGAGAGGAAGCTGACGAAGCACGAGCTGAGAAAGCTCGATCGGGGGAGCTAGGGCCCGAATGGCAGCGAATCCAGAAGCGGATCGACCAGGGGCAGACCACCCTGCTCGATGTGTTCACGGGCAAGGACACATCCCCTGAGGCTCGAACCCTGCAAGCTCAGGCCAGCAAGAACCTGGGGCGTATCCATGACCAGTGGGCCAAGGAAGCTGAAAATGATGATGCCGAGAACCCGCTGACCGAGCTTCGTGACGCCAGGAAGACTCAAGAGGCCCGTGTTCATGACATTCGTGGCAGTTTCGGTCCCCCGTATGGCCTGTGATGGGAGGGGATGTGGGCCGTGGGAAGCAGATTCAAGCTGTGGGGTTTTCTTGAGACGGTTCCGACTGCGCGTATCACGGTGCCCGGCATTGATCCGGTTTCCCTGGTTGAGGCGGCAAGCCGGACGCTGACTAGTTTGAAGTTCGGGGCCAAATATCGTGACGCGAAGGTGCAATGGGATCGGGTCTTGCAGGGCAGGAACTCGCCGTGGACGGTGAGAATCTTGGAACGTGGTAGTGGGCTTCGTCCGCATTGGAGTGATCTGATTCCCCGTGATTTCGCGGCGGATATCCCCGGTGTCCGGGAGCATGTTGGCGAACAAACTGTTTTGCTGGCTGCCCAGTCCATCGGCCTGGCGATGAGCGACTTTGTCATCTCGGCTGAGCAGAGTGCCTCTGGTGTGAATTCTCAGATCTTTGCGGTAAAGGCTTTGGAGAGTATCTCGCGGGACTTGGAGGCGCGTGGTATCCATTTTGAGCACGTCGCCGCGGTCAGGCCCAAGGACCTGGAAGAAGCCTGCCCGGCCCATCAGATCACCCGGATCATGCTTCAGCGAGAAGCCAAAAAGCTGCAGAGAGAAACAAAGAAGGCGTGGAGGCGGCGCAGTGATGCTTGATCTCCATCCGGGCTGGTGAATTGAAGAATCAGGAAGTAGAGACAAATGGCCAATATGTTGAAAGTCGAGGATGGCGTCCTTGCTACGCTCTCAGCGGATCTCAAAGGCTGTGCTGAGGAGATGGACTCGTCTGTCTCTGAGTATGGACAGAGCATGGGAAGCGTCCGGGCGAGGTGGACCGGAGCGGCCTCAGACAGTGCCTCGGGCAAACACCAGCGCTGGGAGTCCGATATGAACCAGCAAATCAGCTACCTTGAAGAACTTGCAAGAGCCATCGAAAAAATTGATGAAATATACAAACAAGCTGACCAGGATGCCGCCTCTTTCTGGCCGTTCTGAACACGGCGTTTCAGGGATCTGTGGTTGTGGCCGGCTCCAAGGAGCCGGCCACAACCACAGTCAGTCTTCGTAGGGCAGGTCTGGGGGCCGGTTGGGTAGAAACTCCCCAGGATGTGTGGTCTCGCCGTCGCTGGGGCGGCAGCCGGAGCGGTATCCGAAGGTGGTGAACTGGCCTTCTCGGATGGTGACGTCGACGTATCCGCCGTTCTCGGTGTCATACCAGAACAGGCTCAGGCGTCCGGGGCCGGTGTCCTCCACCGGTGTTGTCAGCCCTGAGGGTGCCAGGAGTTTGCTCGCGAGCTTCTGGACGGTCTCAGCTGGGACTGGGGCGCCGCGCACAATCTGGCCCTTGACCTCATAGCCTTTGTCCTGCTGCTCGAGGCAGCCGTTGAGCTGTGAGGACTTCGTCAACGCGGTGTAGTCTCCCGCGCCTGCCTGGGATAGCTGTTGTCGGAATTCGAGAAGGACAGGTTCGGTTTTCCTTTGGAAATCCTCAATACTGACACGCTGCTCGAATGGAAGGGTTCCGTACCAGAACATGCTGGGTTCCTCCTGGTGAGTGGGTTTACCCGAGCCGTCAGAGGACAGCGAACAGGCAGTTAGTGACGACAGGACCAGCAGGGCAGTGGCAGCTGTCGGAAGAAAACGACGAATAATGCCCATCAGCGGTTCCCGGCCGCCACGTCGGCCATGTCGTTGAGGGTCTGGGTGTTCTCCTGCCAGTAGGAGCTGTGGTTGGCGAAGGGATCAAATATGCCGGGGTTCTTTTTGTACCCGCTCCAGCCTGTGGCGTCGTTGGAGAGATGGGTGAAGCCGTCCATCTTCATAGGGTTCTTGCCGAAGTTGTGGTCTGTTCCCATGCCCTGTACTGCATCCCCCTCCGGTACTCCGGACACATACATGTGGCCGGGCGGAATGTTGTATTCGTCTGTGGACTGGGCACCGGATCCCGGCGAGCCGAAAAGGACCATGTCATCAATGACCCCCTCGTTTACCTGTTTCGCGGCCAATCCCGAGGTGGTTGAGCCATAGGAGTGTCCCAGGACGGTCATGTGAGGATCCCAGTTCTCCCCGCCGGCTGCTTTCCGGGACTCGTGGATACCCTCGCAGAAGGAGGACAGGCGGTCGGCTCCAGCCTCCGCCTTGCCGGTTCCGATGACGGAGGGATCAAAACCGCCCTGTGGGGCGTCGTAACCCAGCCAGGCGACGGTTGCATAATCTGACTGCTTGCCTCCGCCATTATGGATCATCTTATCCCGGATATTATCCGCGCTGGCGGCGTAATCAGCGAGGCTGTCGTTGATATTGGTTCCTCTGCCCGGGACGAAGGTGGCGACATGTGCGGCTTTGTCCACGTCTCCTATGGAAACCGCTGCCTTGAGCCGATCTCCATTGGGGTCTAGCGTCAGCAGGTTGTAGTTCTTGTTGGAATTTAACACCTCGTCTACCTTGTGGAGTTCGGAAAGCAGCTCGCGGTCCTTGTCTGACTTGTCGGGCTTCTGCTCAAGCTCGTTGATCATATTCTCAAGATATTGTTTGTTCGCGGTGCTCCGAGAGGCTGCGTCGACGCCATCCAAGTTGCCGATGACATCAGGATGCTCCTGGATCATGCGCTTCTTCTCATCCTCACTGAGAGAGTGCCACCAGGTGGCGTTCTCCTTCGCGGACGCGCCCTCGGGCGGCATGTCGGGCAAACCGGGGGAGTTGCTCCTGTGCGTCTCGTGTGAGACATAGGTGCCATTGGCCACGGCCTGCAGTCGGCTGGTGTAGTCCGTGTCAACCCGGTTGGCCGCAGCCACTGCGCTACTCGTGGCATCTTCCACCTTGCCGCGGTGGAAGATGAAGTCGTCCACGTTCTCCAGCTTCCATTCCCACTGGACGCCACCGTCTGGTTTGAGGCTGAGGTCGTACTGTTCGGCTATGCGCTGGGCGTTCCTCACCAGGGTCTGAACCTCGTGAACACCATCGGCCGCATCGGCCGTGGCCATCATGAGCTCGCTGACGTTGTTGATCGATTTGTCGAGTTCCCTGAGACGCCGCTGGAGTTTCTGTCTCATCGCGGTGACGGCCTGCCCCGAGGAGTGCAGCGACCCTAGGGCATTTTCGATGTCCTCAGCCGCGTTAAGCAACGTTTCTCGCTGGGTTTTGAGATCGCTTGTCGTCTCCTCAAGGGGGCCTGGCTGCCACTGCTGGATATCGGACCACTGGGGCATGTGATCACCCAAGCCTTTCAACCAGCCGAGATGTCAGGGCTGGGGACTTGGAGATGGTGCTGAAGCTGGATTCGATGCGCTGCTCGTTTGCGGTGTATTCGGCGATCATCGCACGGGTGTCATCGACGAATGCGTCGAGTCCCTCTGTCAGGGACTTGATGTCCTGATCAACCGTTTGCCCGGCGGACTGCGCAGCGCCGATTGATGTTGAGGCGGGCATGGCAGATTCAACTGCTTCCAGGGGCCTGCCTACCTTGGCCGATGCCACATCCGTGCTGGCTGCCTTGACCGTGCCCGCGAAGTGCCGGAGCTCATTGGGGGATATCTCCATTGAATCCATACGGTCGTCCTTTCAATGGCAAGCGTAGGAACGAAGAGTGCAGCCTAAGTGTAACCTGCCTGAAGCTCAGCCCAGAAGGAGCCCCTGATGAAACCTCTTATCCTCAGGGCCTCACCTGCGCCAGGCATCTCGCAGGGAGAGGGGTAACGCCCAGGCTGGGGTGCTGGATCTCATGTCCTGACCGTCGTGGTGGCCCTGGCCGCTGCGCGGTAACGGTCAGTGGCTAGGGGCTCGCGTAAATGGACTCAACTCAGGTCCCTGCCTGAAAGTTCGTCTTCGCCGGTTTCCACAAAACCCGTAGCACTCCACCTAAAGCCTTCTGGTGTTCTAGCTTGGCGTGATTCAAGTCGTGATTGGCGTGGATTGTTGCGGTTGGGGTTTGTTACTGAATCCTCTGGAACCTCTTGGTGTGTGTGGTGGTTTTATCGTTTTCATTCGCTGCAGTTTGAATGGCGTGGTGTGTCGTCTTTTGATTCTACGCAGCAGTTCTTTCCTTTGAATACCAAAGGCTCGCATATCCAGGTTGCTTTTCCGAGTGCGTCAACCATTGCCTGAGGCATCGCTGGCACGTCATCGGAACCATGAAAACTGAAATACCATAGGCCGTCATGTCTCCACACTGACCAGGTCTGGACAAAGTCCTGTTCGGTGGGGACTGCGTATGAGTATCCTTTTGCGGTGGCGCCGCCGACGTCAAGATCGGGAAGTGGTTTCACGTCAACAATTTCTTTTATCTTTGCGGCGTCTTTTATTGATATATCGCGCATTTTGGTGATGCCGTCATCGGTGGGGTCGTCTGCGTAGAGGAGAAGATCGTCTACCCCGATCCTGGGTCGGAGGTATCGCACTCGCAGTCCAACCTCAACGGGGCCGTCTCCGTCTCCCAGTAGGTATTCATATTCCAGGGCGCGATGGACTGATTCCAGAGGGATCATCTTCCAGCCCTCAGGCAAAGAGAGCAGAAACACGTCTGAATATCCCTGGTCTGCGATCGATTCCCAGGTTCTAATCCTTCCGGGAGGCGGTGGTTGGGGTGCGGCGCAGCCAGCGGTCACCAAGACAATAGAAATCGCCGCCGCCATCAATGCGGAAAAACGACCAGACACAAGCTCTCACCTCGATATCAGGGTGAAGTTGTGCGTTTCTTGCGATGGCTGAGGCTGGAAGGTGCTGGTTGTGTCATCGGGTTCCCCGCGTTTCTTTGCGTGCTGGATCTATGGTGTTTCTGGTGTGATGTTCTAGCGTCTGCGTTTGGGGGGTTTGGTTTGCGTGAACTGGATGGTGTCGAGGGCTGTGATGAGTTCTTCAGGGACGGTGTTGGTGTTTTCGAATCCTGTGACATAGATGTACCAGAGGCCGTCCTCGCGCCAGAGTAACCAGTGTTGTGATGGGTAGGTTTTCTTATCGTTGAAGGTGAATTCTCCACTGTAGCCCCAGGCCTGGGTTCCTGCTATTTGCTTGGGTCCTATGGGGATAGCGTTTTTGGTCCGCCCGACCTCGGTGGAGTATTTCATGAAACTGTCCCGTTCGGCTTTGAGGTCTGCGTCGGGTCCGTGCATGTGAGCAATGGAAGGCGGCCGATTTGAAATTATTATTCCTTCCAAGGTGGAAAAGTCGTGACTACTGGAAACCATGAGATTCGGTTGTCTTTCCCTGTCTTCTTCTGTGAGGAGGACCCACCCATCGGGGGCTGTGATGGTGACGTCATCGGGTTCCTCTCGTTCTTCCCAATGTGGGCTGGGCGATGGGGTTGGTGTAGGGGAGTGTCTGGTCGGCTCGGGGGTGGGTGGCGTGTAGTCTGATGTGCAGCTGGGGGCTGTCAGGATGGTGGCGGCGATGAGCAGCCAAGCCAGTTTGGGCAGATGGTAGGGGCTATTGTCAGCGTGGTTCTTTTTCACCTAAAGCCTCCTGACGTTCTAACTCGGCGTGATCCAAAGCATAATTACCGTGAGTCAAGACTGGCCTGAAGACTCTCCGCAGTCCATCCTTGCTTGTGACATACTCCTGGAATTCCCTGGCTTGTTTCTCGTTCATCTGATCGTATGGAATGACATTGCCCTCTTCGTCCAGGAAGGAAGTGCCGTCTTTATGTTTGGCAAGGTATTCTTGAGGGGTGCGTGTTGGGTCATCTCCCCAGTAGTTACCCTCTGAAATTGCCTGATAGATGGAGCTCTGCATTGACATTTCCATGCCCTCGTGACCTCCGGTGTTCAATACCTTGAGGCCTGCTGCGTCATAATTGCTGAGCAGGGTATCCAAGGTCTTGGGTAAAGCAATCCCCTTTGACTGGTCGATGAGCCATTTTGCCACATTGTGACCATCTCCAATCAGATGGTTGAAGGGGACCATTCCAACTCCATGCTGAACCAGTGACTTCCAGTGATTGTTCGATTCCTTGATGGCTTGTTTAACCTGTTCGGAGGCCCCGTCAGGTGCAACTGTCAGGTCATTCAATATTGGGGCCCAGCGATCCTGAGCATCTTCCATCGCGTCGATATCGCCATTGGCTAATGCCAGGTCCATGTCATGCTTGTATCCTGCGTTGGAGGCCACCAGCAGTGTGCTGAGAGCTGGCTCGCGTCCAGAGACAGTGCGATTGCCCGCGATGTCATCCGGAGTGCCGTTGATATCACTCGGCTTGTCGAACGCCAAATCTGAGAACAGGCCGTTAGTGCCGATGATCCGATTTTTGAGGTCTGTACCAAGTCTGATTTGGTAGCCCTCGTCTCCCTGGGGGGTTCCGACGGATAGGCCAGGCTGTCCTGGTACCTGCAGTGAGTCTGTGATCCCCGAAACGTGTGGTGCTAAAATCGTCCCTGACCAGCCACGTAGAGCGGCATGGTTTTTCCCGAAAGGGTCTTCGCCCAGAATTAGATCATTCTGAATCTCAAGGCCCTCCTGGTAGCCGAGCAAGAAGTTTCCTGCGATCTCAGTCGACTTCTTATTACGTTCTCGCCAAGATTGATATTCGGGCGAATCGTGATCCAGTTCTTGTGGCGGTGGCGCGGTCGCAGAACTCTGAGCCAAAACGCGACCCAAACTATCGCCGCCATCCTGGGTTCCCGCGTAAAGCTCGTTGTCGCGGAAGCCCGTCAGGTAGCGTGCCATATTCATTGGTCCGGTTTCTGTGAAGGGTGGAACTCGCGGTGACTCATCATCTGGGTTGACCACGAAATTTGTATCCGAGGTCAAGAAGTCCTGTACTGCTTCGAAACGTTTCGAGTTGTTAGCTGTCGACGAACTCCACTCTGGGGAGTTCGCAGGGATTGTGCCGTCAGATAATGCTTGAGGCTCATCCATCAGACGCAGCATGGATTCCACTGGGTCGGTGGCATGTCGGTTTCCACCGGGTGGCGAGTATGGTCCCCAGCTCCCGTACCCCCCGCCCCGAGCGATCTCTTCACCATGGGCATGGTCAAAGGCCACTATGTTGTGTGCCAACGAGTCGTTTCCGGCGAAAAATTCTGGTCCTAAAGCAAGGTTTGGGTTCGCGTTGGCCGCGCTGGAGAGCAGGGTGGCAAGATATTCATGACCATAATGGTTTCCAGCGCGTGCATCCATTACCAGCGAGTCGGGGCCCAATGCTGCGCCCTCCCCGGTGAACAGGGTGTTTCCCGCGCTCTTCCAACGGTCCAACTGAGTGTTGATGAGCTGGTTGATCCCATCTCCTGTATTGGTTTTCAGGCCGTCCCGAACGAGTGAGAAATCCTCTTGCAGCTGGGCCATTGTGGGGTCTGCGTTCATGCCGCCGGTGGACAGCACCACCATAGAGCCCAATGATTGACACAGCTTGTCTAATGACTCATCTTGGCCCTGATTCTTGCCATGCTGAGCGAAGGCCAATAAGCGGGTTATCTGCTCTGGGGTGACGTGCTGCGCAAGGGCCTGAGCGAAAAACGGGTTGGAGCATTGGTCCCCATACCGTTGTTGAAACTCCAAGAGCTCCTCCAATGAGGACGGTGGGTGGGTGAAGTGCTCTGCTGCTTCCTTTGCCTGCTCCTGTGCGTATTCCCATTCGGCTTGGCCGTCGAGGACGGGGATATCGTTGAATAGGGTGGAGCCGACGGCAGCGCGTGAGTCCTGTTTGGTGGGGTCAACCAGTGAGTCCTGTAGCCCCTTCAAGGCGTTGGCTGCGTTCTGGGCCTCGTCGTCAAGCTGGTCCATGGCTTTGCGGTACTGGGCCAAGACTTCGTCCTGGGTGGAGCGCAACACCTCTGCGGCCTGCTGCCGCTGAGTGGCGAACTCAGTTTCCGGAATACTGCCACCCAGGCTGTGGTTTTCCAGCATGCGATGATTGATCTCAGCCAGCGCGTTGCGGTATTCGCGATCAGCCTGATCATACTGCTCCCACAACTCTGGAACCGTGGCGGTGATCATCACCCCCACTTGATCACTCCACTGCTCCAGCACCCCCACGGCGGAGGCGAACACCGGCGGCACCCCGCGGGCATGCTCACCCAGCTTCTGAATCGAACCCATGTAGGCGTCTGCGGACTCGCCAACCCACCCCGGAACCCCATTGGGGGGATTCTCCGCCACCTGGGTGTGGGAGATCGCTTTGGCCACAGTGCGGTAATCCGCCACCAGCTGCCCCACGGCAGCCCGCACATCCGGCGGCAACGGCATCACAGTCTCACCCGTCATGACTCTCAACCCTCCATGCGTGCCACGAGATCACCGAACCCAAAAGCGTTCTGGCCCTCACCGCGGGCGTAGCCCGAGATGGCAGCCTCCCGCCCAACCTTCTCGGCCCTCACGCCGACAGCGTCACGACTACAATTCACATCAGCCACGTGTCTTCACTCCCCCTTGGAGTATTAACCTACGACACGGACCTTACACGCCCCATGGGTCACCCGTCAGCACAGTCCCGCGATCATCCCGCGGCGTACGCAAGGGAAAGCCCGGCAAACCGGCACCATGGAACACTTCGAATCAACACGGGGCTCTTTGCCCCGTGGGGTGGAGCAACGCTCCCCAGCTTTCGGGGAGCGTGACCGGGATCTGGGGTGGATCGGCGGCGAATCCTCTGACACAACGAGGGTCCCTGCCGCCTGAGCGGCAGGGAACCCTCACGGAAGCCCGAGTGTGCGGCTACCTGTTCTTGCGTTCGTCGATGATGATCGCGATCACGATGATCGCGCCCTTGACCACCATCTGCCAGAACGCCGAGACATTCATCAGACTCAGGCCATTGTTGATTACGCCGATGATCAGCGTGCCGACCAGGACACCCCAGACCGTGCCGATGCCACCGTTGAAGGAGGTGCCGCCGATGACGGTGGCGGTGATCACGTCCAGCTCCAGCATGTTGCCCAGGGTCGGGCTGCCCGAGCCGGTGCGGGCGGTCAGGATGACACCCGCCAGGCCTGCCAGCAGACCGATCAGGGCGTAGATCTTGAACTGCGTCTTCGGAACCGAGATGCCGGACACCTTCGCAGCCATCTCGTTGCCGCCGATGGCGTAGACGTGACGACCGAACCGGGTGCGGTTCAGCACAAACCACATGACGACGGCGACAACTGCCAGCAGGATGATCGGCATGATGCCTTCGCCGAGCTCATTGAACCTCGGCGCGGTGTTGCTGATGGGGCGGCCGTCGTTGTAGATGTTCGCGAAACCGCGGGCCGCAGTCATCATGCCGAGGGTTGCGACGAAAGGCGGAATCCTGAAGACCGCGATCAGACCGCCGACGACGGAGCCGACCAGCGTTCCCATCGCCAGCCCCACCACCACCGCCAGGGCGACCGGAAGCGCCGGCAGGTTCGGGAAGAAGGCGTTCGGACCGGGAACCTGCGCCAGGGAGGCCGACACGATGGCGCACAACGCCACTGTCGACCCCACCGACAGGTCGATGCCCTTGGTAATGATGGCGGCCATCATGCCGAGGCCGATGATGCCGATCGGGGCAACCTGCACCACGACGTTCAGAAGGTTCTGCGTCTGCAGGAACCGGCCCGAGGTGATGATGCTGATCAAGATCACGAACGCGATCAGGATCAGAACGATCGAGTACTTCTTCAGGAACTCCCCGAAGTCGAAGCTTGGACGGGTGGCGATGGCGGGTTCAGTCATTGGGGTTTCCTTCGTTTGCGGCGACGTTGTCGCCACCGGTGGCCAGATGCATGACGGACTCCTGGTTGGCCTCCTCGCGAGACAGCTCCCCGGAGATGCGTCCCTCATGCATGACGAGGATGCGGTCGCTCATCCCGAGAACCTCAGGCAGCTCGGAGGAGACCATGATGATCGCCTTGCCCTCCTGAGCCAGCATCGACATGAGACGGTGGATCTCGGACTTCGCGCCGACGTCGATTCCACGGGTCGGCTCGTCGATGAACAACACCTCGGGCACTGTCAGCAGCCAGCGGGAGATCAGCGCCTTCTGCTGGTTGCCGCCGGAGAGGTTCTTGATGAGCTGGCCCAGCGACGGGGTCTTGATGCGCAGCTTCTCGCGCTGAGCCTGCGAGTCCTTCCGCATCTCGCCCATCTTGAGCACCCCGCCCGGGCTGTACCGGGGCAGCGCGGCGACTGTGATGTTGTCCCCGACGGACAGCACCCCCATGATGCCGTTCAGCTTCCGGTCCTCCGTCAGCAGGGCCAACCCCGCTTTGATGGCGTCCGAAGGCTGCTTGATGGTCAGGGACTTGCCGTCGAGGATGATCTCGCCGGAGTCGGCCTTCTCAATGCCGAAGATGGTCTCCAGCACCTCGGTTCGGCCGGCACCCATCAGCCCGGCGATGCCGAGGATCTCGCCGCTGCGCAGATCGAAGCTGACGTTCTTGACCACGTCTCCCCGGTTGAGGTTCCGCACCGACAGCTTCACGTCACCGATCTCGGCCTTCAGCTTCGGGAACAGATCGGTCAGCTCGCGGCCGACCATCAGTTTGATCAGCTTGTCTCGGTCCAAGTCCTTGGCGGCGTAGGAGCCGACGTGTTTGCCGTCACGGAAGATCGTGATGTCATCGGAGATCTTGAAGACCTCGTCCATCTTGTGGGTGATGTAGATGATGGCGACGCCGAACTCGGTGAGGCGCTTGATCATCCTGTGCAGGTGCTCCACCTCGCGTTCCGGAATGGCCGAGGTGGGCTCATCCATGATGATGATCTTGGCGTCATAGCTGATGGCCTTCGCGATCTCCACCATCTGCTGCTTCGCGATGGAGAGGTTCTTCATCCGGGCCCTGGGATCAATATCGATGTCCCATTCCTCGAAGAGCTCGCGGGTCTTGCGGATCATGATCTTCGGATCCAGCAGGCCCAGCGGACCGCGTGGCTCACGCCCCAGCCAGATGTTCTCCGCCACCATCATCTCGGGCACCGGCGACAGCTCCTGATGGATCATTGAGATGCCGTGTTCCAGACCGTCCTTGGTGTCTTTGAAGTTCATTTCCTCACCGGCCAGCTCCACGGAGCCGGAATCCGGCTGGTACATGCCGATCAGGCACTTCATCAGCGTGGACTTGCCGGCCCCGTTCTCCCCCATGAGGGAGTGCACGGTGCCGCTGCGGACGTTCAGATCGACCTCGTCGAGTGCCACGACGCCCGGGAAGGTCTTGCGGATATTGCTCATCCGCAGAATTACCTCTTGCATTGGTTCTCCTGTGAACGGTGCACCGGAGTCGCCTCCGGCCGCTTGATCCTCATCGGTTCTGGAATTCGGCCATGTTCTCGGGAGTGACCAGCTGGTACGGGACGTTGATGACTCCCGGGACCTCCTCGCCGTTGATCTTGCGGATGGCAGTGTCCATGCCGGCCTGCCCCTGACCCTTGGCGTCCTGGAACACCGTCACGGCGAGTTTCCCAGCGGACATGGCGGCCAGGGCGTCGGGGGTGGCGTCCACGCCGCCGATGCGCACCTGGTCCAGCTTGCCCGCGTTCGTGAAGGCCTGGATGGCGCCCAAGGCCATTTCGTCATTGTTGGAGCAGATGATGTCGATCTTCTCGCCGGACTGCAGCAGGTTCTCGGTGATCGCCAGCCCCTTGTCGCGCTGCCACAGGCCTGGCTGGTCGGCGACAATATTCATCTCCGGATGCTGGGCGACGATCTCCTTGCAGCCCTGGGTGCGCAGCTGCGCGGCCTCCTGTGTCGGATCACCCTGCAGGATGGCGACGTTTCCCTTGTAGTCGGTGAGCTTCGCCAGTGCCTCCATCTCCAGGTGTCCCGCGATCAGCGAGTCGGATCCCACATAGGGCACATCGGACGGCAGCTGATCCGGTCGGCGGTTCACGTACACCAGAGGGATGCCTGCAGCCTTGGCGCGCTGAGTGATCGGGGCGGTGGTGGCGGTGTCCTGCGGGATGACGATGAGGGCGTCGACGCCGGAGGCGATCAGGTCCTCCACCTGGCTGAGCTGCACCTCCGCCTTCTCCTGAGCCGAGACAGTGTTCACCTCAACCCCAGCCTCCTCGCCGCGGGCCTTGATGGCGTTTTCGACGTTCTGCAGGAACTGATCGAGTACGGGGAAGCTGGCTCCGATTTTCAGCTTCTTCCCGTCCTTCGGCTTGACGACTTCCGAAGGCTGGTAATCCTGCGTGGTGGCGGCTCCGGGCTCTCCGTCCGCACCGACGACCCCGTCGGTCGTCATGCCACATCCGGTCAGGACGAGCAGTGCGCCCATGGCCAGCGCGGTGAGCTTGGGTACTGGCTTCATTCCTTCTCACTTCCTCGTGTTGTGCCCCACGCGGGACCGTGGAAGTCGCCTCTGCGCGACCTGCTGATCCTGTCGCACAGAAGGGTCAAATGTCAATACAAATGATCAGAAGGTGGGCGACATGGCCCTCTGCCCGGGGTCGACAGCCGCGTCAAGGTCGTTGCATCGGAGCGGATGGCAGAGGGAATTTCGTACGGGAAACCTCACTCGTAGGGGAGATAGCCCTCGCGGTGGATCTCCTCCAAGTCCATGCGGGCCCGCAGGATCCGGGCTGTCTCGTCATCTACCCGGTGCTCCCGGACGAGCTGCCTCAGGATCTCACGTTTCCGTGCGATCACCGCGACGTGCAGCCGCTCCAGAGCAGCGAGCTCAGATGCCTCGCCCGTCTCGTCGTCGCCGGAATTCATGTGCGCCGCGATGGTGTCGATGCGATTGGTCATCTCCTCCGCGACTCGCGGGGAGACCCCTGCCCGCTCCGCCAACGCTGGAAGCTCGGGACGCACGATGGACAGGATCTCCAACCGCGCTTCGCTGATCCTCTGCTCCTCGGACAGCTCTGCCTCCTCCTGATCCCCCGCGTGTCCTCCGCGCGCTGCCCAGGCAATCACCTTGGGCAGCAGCGGTCCCTGCACCGTGATGCCGATCACGATGGCCAGGGCGGCTATCAGGACCACCTCGTCGCGGTAGGGGAACGGCGACCCGTCGTTCATGGTCAGGGGGATCGACAACGCGATCGCCAGGGAGACCGCTCCCCGGAAGGCGGACACGCCGCTGACGAGCCGCGCCCGGTAGGACATGCGACGCTGCCGCTGCTCAGGGCTGCGGTCCAGAGCCCAGATGATCGTCACCGTGAGCTGCAGGAACAGGAAACGTGAGACCACCAGTGTGGCCGCCACCGCCGCGGCGACCCCTGTCAGCAACAGCAGCTTGCTGAGATCGAAGCGGAAGACCAGCAGATGCGTCTCGACGCCGACCAGCAGAAACAGCGCCCCATTCAGCAGGCTGGTGGCCAGAGGCCAGGCATGCTCTGCTTGGGTGCGGGACTGCGGTGTGCTGAGCCTGTTCGACAGGGCCGAGATGATCAGGCCGCACACCACGACGGCCAGAACCCCGGAGGCGTGGATCAGCTCCGCCGCCAGATAGGCGGCGTAGGGGGTCACGATGAGAGCCATGTTGATGACGATGGGATCGCTGAGCCGCGAGAACACCGGGTAGGCGACGGCTGCCATCGCGATCCCGATGAGGATGCCGCCCAGGAATGAGACCAGCGCCATCCGTGTGATGTCCCAGGGGGTGTAGTGCCCGCCGAGTGCCAGGCCGACGGCGATGGAGTACACCACCAGGGCGGTGCCGTCATTGGTCAGGCTCTCCGCCTTCAGCAGCATGAACTGGCGTTGCGGCAGGCCCTTCGCCAGCGCTGCTGCCGCGGTGGCGTCGGGCGGGGCGACGGCTGCGCCCAGAATCAGGGCTACCGCCCATGGGATGCCCAGCGACGACGCCATCCAGGCGACGGCGAAGGCCGTGGCGACCACCAGCACCGTCGAGGTGATGAGGATGCCCCGCAGATCCCGGCGGATGGCGTTCTTCGAGGTGGTGAGGCTCTCCCAGAACAGCAGCGCGGGGAGGAACAGCATCAGCACCACCTCGTGTGGCATGCTCAGGTGCTCCATGCCCGGCACAAAACCCAGCAGGAAGCCCAGCAGCACCTGGGTCAGCGGAACTGGGATGCGCACGATGGGTGCCAGGGCATTCCCCGCCACCACCGCCACGCCGATGCCGACCACGACGATGAGACCTTCCATGCGTTCTTCTCCAGGGTTCCGGTCCGGGCAGTGAGATCCGGCCACACCCATTATCCCGGATGAGGCAACCAGGGGTGTCCCCGACAACCCTGCGAAGGTTTCTGGAAACGTGGGCGGCACCCGCCCCTGCCGTGGCGGTGAGCTCCCACCAGCGACTCGTGGACGCGAAGGATCTACCCCTTCTTCGTGAGCTCGTTCTCCAGGCGCTCGCGCATCCTCACGTGGATGGTGTCGGCATCCTCCTCCCAGCCGAAGACGCACACCGACAGCGGGCCGTCGTAGTCGATCTCCCGGAGATACCCGAAGACCTCGTCCCACGGCACCTCGCCGTTGCCGATCTCGTTGTGCTGGTGGATGCGGGCATCCACCCCGGGCGGGTTGATGATGTAGCGGTTCCCGACGTTCGCGAGATGGTTCCACACGTCCGCGACGTGCACGTGCCGCAGCCTCGGGCCGGCGTATTCCATCATCGCCCGCGGATCCCCCCGGCCCCCGGACAGGTGGAACATGTGCGGCAGGCAGAACTCGTAGTTCAGCCACGGCTTGTTCACCCCGCGCACGATCTGCACGGCACGCTCGTTGGTCTCGACGAAGTCGTAGGGGTGGGCCTCGATGGTGCACTCGATGCCGCGTTTCTCGAAGTCCGGGATCAGCTCCTCGATGGACTTGTAGAACTGGTGCTCCGACTTCAGGGGTTCGTTCGGGTCGCCCGAGAACTCGGTGGCGATCAGCGGCACCTCCAGCTCCTCCGCGATCTCCAGGAGACGACGGAAGTTGCGCACCTGCGCCTGGCGTTCCTGTTCGTCGGGCGAGGACCAGTTGAACACCGGGTTGAAGGTCCAGATCTTCACGCCGGAGGCGGCCATGGCCTTCCTGACCTTCGCGACCTCCGCGTCGTCGACCTTGGGGTAGTGGTGCCACTCGTGGAAATCGGCGCGCGGCGACAGCTCGATGTACTCGTAGCCGAGATCAGCGGCCTTGAAGCATTCCTCGGCGACGCTGAGGTGAGGGTGGTACATCGACGGATCCAGCAGGATTTTCACCATGGGAGTCCTCCTCAGGCGTAGAACGCGGGCTTGGGCATCATCTCGACCGCCACCTCGCCGTCGGCCTCAAGGGCCTTGACGCCGGCGTCGCAGACACAGGCGGCCGCGTAGCCGTCCCACGCGGTGGAGCCGGTGTGACGGTCCTCGGCGACGGCAGTGATCCACTCCTGCACCTCACGCACGAAGGCCTGGCCGAAGCGCTGGTTGTGGTCCATGGTCAGCCGGTTGCGCCGCCCCTGCAGGTCGGCGCGCTGCACCAGTTCCTGGTCGCTGAGCCGCACCGCACCGTTCTCGCCGACCAGCTCGCACTGGATGTCGTAGCCGTACTGGCAGTTGACGAAGATCTCGTCGTCGACGCGCACCCCGGAGGTGGTGGTGAGAATCAGCACCAGCGGGTCCTGCAGGTGCGGGAAACGGTTCTTGGTCTTCTTCGGCTTGTCGACGCGGGCCGAGACGAACTCCTCGCCGAGCAGCCAGCGCATGGTGTCGATCTCGTGGATGGCGGTGTCGTTGATGGCCATATCCCAGGTGTAGGACTCAGGCACCGTCGGGTTGCGGTGCGCGTTGTGGACCATCAGGGCCTCGCCGATCTCACCGGAGTCGAGGATGGCCTTCAGCTCCCGGTAGGAGGCGTCGAAGCGGCGCATGAACCCGACGGTGACCAGCTTCTTCCCTGCCTTCTGCTCGGCCTCCATGATGCGGACGCAAGCGTCGGCGGTGGGGGCCAGGGGCTTCTCGCAGAAGACGTACGTGCCGGCCTCGATGGCGGCGATCACGTCGGGTTCGTGGGCCGGGCCGTAGCTGCAGATCATGATGGCGTTGATGTCTGGGGAGGTGATTAGATCTGCTGAGGTGGGGAACGTCGTTGCGCCGATCTGCTTGGCTACGGTGGCGGTGTTGTCTGGGTTGATGTCGGTGATGGCGACGACGCGGCCGCCTGTGATGACGCTGTGGATGCGTTCGATGTGTGCCTGCCCCATGCTGCCGGGGCCGATCATTCCGATGCGTAGGGTCATGGGAAGTTCCTCACTTTATGCCGAGGCCGATGGAGGCCAGGTATTCGCGGACTGTGATGGCGTTGGGCAGTGGATAGGCCGGGTCGCAGCCGTACATGTCCTGTTCGCAGATGACGTACAGCTCCTTGTCGAGGTTGGCGAGGGCTTCGACGAGTGATGGCATGTCGGGCTCGCCTTCTGGCGGTGGCACGGAGCAGCCAGCCTTCACTGCCTTCACGAATGGCCAGTCCTCGTCGTGGGCCTGTTTGACGAGTTTTGGGTTCATTGCCTTGATGTGCACGTAGGAGATGCGCTCCGGGTAGTCGCGGATCAGGGCGGTGTTGTCGCCCATGCCGTAGACGATGTGGCCGGTGTCCAGGCAGAACCCGACGTATTCGGGGTCGGTGGCCTGGAAGATTCGGTCGATGTCCTGGCGGGTTTCGATGTGGGAGTCACCGTGCGGGTGGAGGACCATCGTGAGGCCGTAGTCCTGCTTCATCATGCGGCCGAGCCGGTTGGCGTTGTTGATGTACAGATCCCAGGCCTCGCCGTCGAGGTGACGCACGTCGGTGAACTCGCCGGTGTGCTCGTCGCGGAACATCGGTGGCAGGTGCACCACGTACTCGGCGCCGACGGCGGCGTGGGTCTCACCGATGGCGCGGAAGGTGCGCTCCGTGTCGGGCCAGGCTTCGGCCTTGTGGAGGATGCCCCAGCCGGTGCCCGCGACGACACGGAATCCGCGTTTGCTCATCTCCTCTGCGAGGCGTTTGGGGTCGGTGGGGAAGTAGCCGAAGGGACCGGTCTCCATTACGGAGAATCCGGCTTCGGCCATCTGGTCGAGGGCTTTCTCCCACGGAATCTGTGCCGGATCTTCGGGGAACCAGACGCCCCACTGGTCGGGACAGACGCCGATGGTCAGCTTGTTGTACCGGGGGTCGGGGTTGCGGGATTTGTCGGCCATGAAGGTCCTTTCTGGCGCATCGTTGGGCACAAATCAGCCTAGATTCGAGCATATGTCCTGTCAATTGCTCGAGGGCACTGATGTGTGTGATGAAAGTGATTCTCAACGCTGTGTGGCGGGGCGTGGGCGGTGGTGGCCCGGGCCCAAGGAGTGGACAGCACATCCGGTCTGCCCGGAGGCCGCGCCAGCTAGGATGCGACCCATGGACACTGCCTTGTTCGAGGAACGAGTCAAGGAGATCCCGAGGCTGAGAAGCTGCCTCTGCGGCGGTCGGGTCGAGCGCTGGCCACGAAAACAGGCGCTGCGTGACATGCTCTTCGACGTCGTCATTGACTGCATGCACGAAGGGCCTACGTGGACGGAGCGTGAGATCACCCAGGAGCTGGCCGCGATCACGGCGGACCCCGTGACCTTGCGGCGCGCCCTCATCGACGAGGAACGGCTGGTGCGCTCACCTGACGGAAGCCAGTACCGGCTGGCATCGAAGGTTGCGTCCGGACAGACGCTCCCGGAGAGGACCCGCCTCAACTAGGGAATTCGCGCTCGACCCGCTGGTTGTGAACAAGCTCGTGGGTTCGCCCCAATCCGGAATCACTTCTCAACCTCAGGGTCCGCGTCGCTTCCGTCCTCGAACCGGTGGTCGTGGCGTCCGGTCAGGGGTGTTTCGGGCCGGACCGTGTCAAGGCATGCCTCATCGGTGTTCCTTGTCATGTAGAGCTGCATCTGCCTCACGGCCTTGCCCAGGTTCGAGTACCGGGTGGCAAACTCTCCGAAGGCCGGTTCGAGCTGGGAGGACAGGCGCTGGTTGACATCG
>ERZ773077.298-NODE-298-length-37793-cov-3.530579_pt1 | contig 37793 bp, 41 predicted proteins | sample MGYA00580612_ERZ773077 | MGnify/ENA primary metagenome ERZ773077 (study PRJEB29015, sample SAMEA2737971) | human oral metagenome | biome: human oral; feature: human-associated habitat; material: dental | place: China | collected 2021 ...
CACCCACATCCAGGAGGGCGAAGGCCCCGCCGAAGAGAAGCACCCCTACCACCAAGACCTGGACCGAGGTCGCGCCGCCCTTCATCAGGCGGTTGACCTGGGTAGTGACGAGCATCTGGGCCGCCACCACCAGCACTGCGTTCACGGTGTAGAACCCGGCGCGCAGCAGCGGCTCCGCGGTGGCTTCGTTCACCATCACTGCGAAGCTGGAGAAGAACTGTCCATACAGGAAGCCTCCGGCCAAGACCACCGCCGTGAGCCTGCGCAGTTTCGGGTCCACGATCAGGTCCCGGACCAGCAGAAGCTTCAGCGGTGGCCGGGTGGCTCCCTCGGCTAGGTGGGAGCCCCGAGGTGTGGTGCAGGGCACGACCACTGCGGCGACGAGAAACAGCCCGGCGCTCCCCACGAGAGTCATGCGGAACCACGCGGAATCCAGCAGCAGGTTGGCTATGATGGGCCCCACCGCGGCCGCCACGTTGACCACGATCTGGATGATGGAGAACGCTGTGTTCTGAGCCGCGCGGTCCTCCAGGCGCAGGGCCACATAGCCGCGCACGGCAGTGCCGTTGATGCTAAAACCCAAGCCGGCGAGGATCAGGGCCACGAGCACGACGATCGGGCTGGCCGAATAGGCCGTCACCGTGAAGCCCAGGGCTACCAGGATGGGGCCGACGGTCACGAGTCGCCGGACACTGCTCCGGTGCATCCACCCGGACACGAACAGGGACCCACCCCGCATGCTCAGCGACAATGCGCCCAGACAGAGGCCTATCCACGTGGCATCCTGTGCCTCCAGGGATGCGGCCAGCATCAGCGGGAGGACCGGCATCACCACGAAGTAGCCGATATGGGTTAGTGCGTAGTCGACAACGACTACCGGCAGGACGGCTCGCACCCTCGTGGTCGCGCTCATGCGATTTCGACCCTGAGGGAGGCGATCGCCAGCTGAAACGCCTTCTCCACATCCGCGAGGGTGTCTCCGTCGGCCACGATCACGGCGTGCCTCCCCTCCGAGGACAAGGGTGGAGACAACACGGCCCCAGGACCGACCAGCATCTCGGCCGCCAGCAGTCCTCGCGTTGCCTCCTCCCAGTTTTGGACCTGCCGTAACACCCCCGACGGAAAGGTGAGGTACTGAGAGCCCGCCGCCCGCATCTGGGGTGGAATGCGGATGGGGTGCCTCCCCAAGAGGTCGTCCAGGAGAAGCCCGAACAGGCCCAGCCCGGGACGGGACGCCTCGACCAGGGCATGGATGAAGTCGCCCCCTGGGCGTGCGTGCAATTCTCCCAGGGTCAGGCCATCGCCCACCCAGAACTCGACGTGGAACAACCCGTGCGCGACCCCCAGGGTCCGGAAGGCGAGCGTCAGAGCCTCCTCCAGTTCGTGACGGACGCCAGGCGCCAGTCCGGCTGGAATACGATGCCCGGTCTCGACGCAGCGACTATCGATCTGCTTGGCCGTCAGGGACAAGATACGGGGAGCGCCCCCCAGAAAGACCCCTTCGCAGGAGAACTCATCGCCGTTAACGTACTGTTCCACGAGCACTTCGCCGTACGCCCGCGATCGGCTGATGGCTGCGGCAATGCCCCCGGCCCGTTCGACGACGAGCACCCCGGCGCTGCCCATACCCACCCGGGGTTTGACGACCCACGGACCTTCTCCCAGCGCATCAACGACCCGATGCGCGGCCGTTTCGACCGGCTCGTCCCACCGCAGAAGGCGGGGCTGGGGTAGCCCCGCCCCCGCCAGCATGCTCCGGCATCGCGCCTTGTCCTGCATCGCCCGCACGGCGTCGGGGTGATTCCCGGGTAACCCCAGGAAGCCCGCCAGGAGCGCTGTGGGCAAGACGCACCGTTCCCGGTGGGTCAAGACGCCGGCAAACCGCCCGCGCCGCTCGTCGGCCCATGCGGCAAGGGCTGCGTTATCGTGCCAATCAACGGCAGCGACATCGAGCAGGCCGTCAGGCCGCCAGGCGCCCCGCAACGCGTCGGGAGTGTCCAGCCCGACCACGGGGATCCCTCGCACTGTGGCGTCGGCCACCATTCGCCCGAGCGCATGCCTTCCGTGGGGTGTCCCAGACGTGGCGCCGACGACAAGAACCGGTAGCGTCATGCGATGACCGGCACGAGAGTAGCGATCGCCGTATCGAGGATCCCCTCCAGTTCGACGGCGGTTGGTGCACTCGCTATAACCGCTCCGATTACGACCGATGCGAAGTCCTCCGGTGGGAGCCTCACCGTGGCTCCCCGCTGGCGCTCAAGCACCACTTTCTCAACGCCGGGAATCCGCAGCACCTCGTCCAGCCCGGTGAGTTCCTCGAACCGGCCTGCCCGGGGCGCCATGACCTTGCGCACACCGGCCACGACGGTGGGGGGAACCGTGCGGGGCGCCTCGCCTAGGGCGACCCGCAGCACATTCGTCGCCCCAGACTCGCCGGTGGCCAGCCCGATGAGGTCGGACACGATATAGTCGCCGGCTCCGCGTGCCGCACACTCGATCAGCCGGGCTTTCCCGTCGTGGCCCACCATGCACTCGAGGTGGAAGGCGGAGTCGTCCAGCCCGAAGGCGCCCACGGCCTCGACGACCAGTTCGTGGATCGATGCCAATGCGGCGTCGGGGAGTTGGCTAGGGAACACGTGCCCGACTTCCAGGCGATAGGGCTCGGTGGTGCGCTTGTCGGTCACACCAAACACCGTTAAAGCGCCCCCCTGCACGACGCCTTCAACGCTGTGCTCGCTGCCTTGCAGGAACTCCTCGACGATCAGGTCGTCCTTGTGCCCGGTGAAGATCGGGTCCCGCGCGGGATCCACCAGGGCGGTGAGTGCCTCGTGCGCCTCGCGTAACTGCGCGGCATCCTCCGCCCGGTAGATTCCCTTGCTTCCGCTCCCGGCCACCGGCTTGAGGATCAGCGGGAAGGCCATGCCTTCCGCCGCGGCCACGGTCTCCTCCCAGCTCGACACGCGCGCGAACCGAGGGCAGAGATCGGCCCGGCGCTCCGACAGCGCCGCCCTCATCAAGGCCTTATCGCGACAGATCTTGGCGGCAGAAGGCGATGCCGTCGGCACACCGTATGCGGCCCCCACGGCTGCCACGGTCTCCACGGCCGCATCCGACCAGGTCACCACACCGGCTAGTGGCCGCCCAGCCAGTTCCGTGGCTAGCACGCTAAGCACGTCATGGGTGTCGAATATCGAGGCGACCTTGCGCTGCGAGGTCACCAGCGAGGTGGGTAGACCCGCCGGTACGCCGTCGCCGATCAGGATGACCTCGACCCCTGCGCGCAGGGCGGCCTTGAGGGGCCCCGCCTGTTCGGTCGGTGTGCGACGCATGTTCAGGTATGCGACAACGGGGTGGATGGGTTTCATCATGCACGTTCTCCGATCTCTGCGGTTCGCAGGCGGTGCCATGCGGAGTCAAAACTGGTGATGGCCGGCGCGGAGCCCTGCTCGCATAGCACCGCGTACTCCTGAAGACAGTCGGCCAGGAACCGGGCAATCACAATGACCGCGGCTAAATCCAGGGTGGTGAAGGACTCGTCACGTGTACGGACTAGTCGCAGATCGGTCAGGCTATGGAACGCCTGCCCAGCCACCACGATCCGCTCAGGGCTCCGCAGGGTGTGACGAATCGACGATACGAGGTGACCTCGGTGGAACAAGTGCATATTGTCCGCGATGTCGGGCAGTGTCTGCGGGGCAAAGTAGTCGCGGGGTTGCTCGGCCGCATCCTGCGGAAGGTTGCCGGGCAGCACATGCCATGTGTTGTATTGCATCCGCGCCGACATAGACCAGACTAGGTCCGCCACTTCGGTGGCCCCGCCGGGGAGGGATTGGGTTAGGGCACGTGAGGGGACGACGCAGCAATAGTAGGCGGGCAGTTCCGACCGGATGATCTCCTCAAAGTCATGGGTCCGCACCGCGTGGACAAGTTTCGGGTAGTCGCGTAGCCCCCGGCTGAGGGCGTACTCGGCCCGGAAAGCCTCCACTGCTGTTCGCACCGTGCGGGAAATGATGGCTTCTAGACCCGTCGGTTCGGCGGCGTGCGGCGAGATGAGCCACGAATCGCCCTGGAGCCGGTTGCGCAGATCCTCCAGAGTCGTGCAGCCTTCCGCCCCGGGTACCGCATTTCGGAGCGCCTCAAGGACGGCCGCCTCCTGAGGCAAGATGCCTTGGGGCTCGGGAAGCGCGAACTCGCGCTTAGCGCGCGTGGCGCCTACGATACGGTGGGCCAGCGCGCGCCGACCCACCAAGGGGGTGCGCGCCTCGTTGAGCGCGGTTGCGATGTCGCGCATGGCGTGAATATCCGGGCGCGCCGATGGAAGGTCCGGCAAGCCGACATCGACGAACGAACGTTCGTACTCGGTCACGATGGCTCGGAAGTTGTCCCAGACCCGATCCAGGTCCACGTGGGCCCCGTTCAGACTCTCTATCCGGTGTGCCCCACCCGACAGGTAGGTGATCCACAGGCTTGCGATCACCACTACCTCGTCGTCGGACCATAGCCGTAGGGGCAGATGCTCCAGATCCGTGAAGTAGCACTGGGGACTGTGCGGGGAGAGGGTCTTTCCCGTGAGGTTCGTCTCGTCGCGCAAGTTGCTGAGAGTCTCTCGCCCTCGATTGACCTGCACGGGGGGAACCGACAGCATCGCGTTCCGCAGCGTCCCGATCACGTCCTGGAGCTGCTCATCGGGGACGGACCGCAGGAACGCTCGGCACTCCTCCGCCTCGGCTTGCTGCTTCTCCTCAAGGCGCACGACCATGCTCTCGAAGCGAGCCACGGTCGCCTTGGTCCAGGCGATGCGGAACGCCACGCCAAGTCGACGTGCGCCCGCGTCCAGGAACCGGCGCAGTGGCGAAGTGATCACCACGCGGCCGACTTCGTCGAGCCCGACCTCGGAGACGAATACCGCCGCACCTACCTCGAACCGGTCGACGAGAACCCCGCCGGGGCCGGACAAGAGGTCGAACACGGCCATGTCATGGGAGTCGAGCGCGCGAAGGCCGTCAGCTCGGGAAAGGTCTCCGTCGAGCGTGACCAGGCGTTCCAGCGCCGAATCAACCGAAGTCTCGGATCGCGCCGCTTCGAGCACTTCGCCCAGGCGATGTAAAAAGGCGGAGCCTTGGGGATTCTCGACCGGCGGGGGAGGGTCACTGGTGCCGGCGGGGATACCGGCGCGGCTCGGGCGCTTGGATTCGCGGCGCCTAGCCATCTGCTCTCGGCGGGTGCTGGCGGTAACGTTCTCACGCCCGGACACGCGCTATCTCCTGCGTCTCCACATAACGCCACAGCGAGGGCGAGGTTACCGCCCAGTCCGGGTCGAGGTAGATACAGTCGACAGGGCACGCCTGAACGCACTTACCGCAACCATTGCACATCTCCGGAACGATGACGACGTCGAGGCCGTAGTTGTAGACCGCGTTGAACTGGGGTGGGCAGGCGCGCATGCAGCTGTCGCAGCCGATGCATTCGATCAACTCGATCCTGCGGGGCGGTTTAGTCCATTCGTGAGGGCGCTGATGGGTGGTCAGGGGTGTACGGAAGCGCAGCACATCTCGGTCAGAGATCGGCATGCTGCGCGGACCAGAAGTCAGCAAGAGCGTCTCCTAAGCGTTCAGCGTAGTGGCACTAGTAGTGGCCCTATTGTAATCGGCCGCGTGGTGTCTGAAGGAACGATCCTGGTATCCGATCCGACTTGGGGAAACCATCGGGCCGTCTCCGGCCGGGCTGGCCTGCGCGTACCGGATTATCGGTACTTCGACGATTCGGTACGCTTTGTCGGCATTGAGGGGATACCGGCGGGCCCTAGGGGCGCCGGACCGGGCTCGGTCGTTCTGCCGGACCATGCCGCCCGCAATCCAAGCGGCTACGGCATTGATCTCGGCCAGTGGCGCTGCATCGTCGAGGTGTCCGAGGAGTGTGGGCTCGCGTCCTTCTTTGACATAGCCTACCAGGGATTCTCGTGGGGCGTAAAAGAGGATGGCGCTGTCGTCCGTGCGTTCGTGAAGACCAGCCTGACCGTATTGGTCTCGGCGTCGTTTTCCAAGGCCTTCTTGCTCTACGGGGAGCGCATAGATGAGGAGGATGCAGCCCGTGCGCGTAGCCGTCTAAACGTCAACGTGTGCATCAAAATAACTCCAGTCCGCCCACGATGCCACCGTGGTGGTCACTATCCTCTTCGATCCGATTCTACGTTCTGTCTGAGAGCGCGAACTTGAGGGCGTGAGGAACCGAATCCGGGCAATGCGAGTCCCACTGCGCGAGGGTTTTCTCGCCGAGGAAGTCGGCGGCAACCTCTCCCACATCATCCGGTCCCGGATAGATGCAACGTTTTTGCTCCTAGGTTGCCGTATACGGCGCTGACCTGGGATGATTTATATCGCAAGTGCGCAGCGAGGTTAACCTAGCCCGTGTGGCCCGCTCAATGGCCGCGATTATGCAGAAGCGTTAAGGCGAAGGTTCAGTCCGTCCTGCGGCGCAATAGGAGCCACCGATTGGTGCAGCCGCCGGCACTGCGAACTTGCTCACCGCGTGTTAGGCCAGATCATCCATGGGAAGGGGCGGTGCGGGCCCGGGCGCGTTTGCGTCACCGCGACTGGGTCGGTAGCCCGAAGCAGGGCGTATCGACGAGTCTCGCTGTGTACTGGTCGTGACTGTGCTCTACCACACCACAGATCGGGCAGTCCATAACCGACTCCGCCGACTCCACGGTCACAGTTCTCGCAATAGTAAGGATGATCGTCATGGCAGCGCGCATCATACGTCGTAAGCTCAGGCGCAGCCGAGGTTCTCGTGGGACAGAAGCTGGACACTTCTGATCTTGAGGACCTCGACTCATACCTCATCTGACCTCTACCAAACGGCGTGTCGGACCCACTCTCACCGCAAGGTAGAAGAGTCGGTTTACATTCCCTAAGCGAGGTGCTAGTCTAAGCGAAGTTAGTAACGTTGCCTCACCCTCTATGTTGTTAGAATGGCTATGAATATTCCTAAGTACTTCTACAGTTCGGGCTAGTGCAGAATGAAATCTTCAGTCGTGCGTCAAACGGTCGTAGTCACTGGAGGAGCTTCTGGAATTGGTCAGTCGGTCGTGCGTCAACTCGTTCGAAATAGTGGTCTTGATATTATTGTGCTTGATCGCAATGCTTCGCTTGGCGCGGCACTTGTTTCGAGACTTGACACCCCCAGACTCACTTGTGCGACTCTGGATGTTATGGATTCCGCGGGACTTACAGTGATCCGTGACAAGATGATCGAGGCTGGTCGGCAGATCCAGGCCGTTATCCACTCCGTTGGCTCGTTCGCATCGACGAAAGTTCTCGATGCCTCCGAAACAGAATGGCGACATTCTCTCGAGATGAATCTCGATTCGGTCTTTCGTGTGAGTCGCATATTTCTTCCGACTATGTTGGAGCAAGGCGTTGGGAATTTCGTGGTTGTCGCGTCTGCCTTTGGTGGTCGCGGGCCCGTATCCGGCTTTGGCGTTTACGGTGTGGCCAAGGCGGCAGTGATTTCCCTAGTCAGAGAGCTTGCTGCTGAGGCGGCTCCGTTCGGAGTTAGCGTCAACTCGGTTAGCCCAGGCGTCTTGGCTTCTCCTCTGTTGAATGCGATTCCAGACTATGACAAGCATGCTGACGAGATTGGTCGGCTCTTTCCGTTAACTAATCAAGTAGGTGATCCTGCAGAGATAGCTAAGTGGGTATGTTCTTTGGCTACGGGCGAGTTGGGGTGGATGACCGGGCAGGACGTTGTCGTTGATGGAGGCTTTGGTTGCATGCCACTGTTTGAGTTAGCAGGGATTATTCCGTGAGTAAGGTGAGGACTCAGATTGAGCAACACGCGACATCTCTTTGGCATCCATTCACGCACATGGCTGAATATGCTTCGGATCCGTTGGTTCTTGATTCCGGCGAGGGTTCACTGGTACGAGAAGCTGAAGGACATACCTTTATCAATTCCGTGGCTGGATTGTGGAACCTGAGCTTGGGTAGTGGCGTCGCCGAGATCGCTGATGCCGTTCATGAGCAACTTCTCAAGTTGTCCTACGCAAGTTTGTTCAGAATGGGTCACTCCGCTGCAGACCGCTATGCTAACGAGCTTGTCGAGGTACTCCCTACGGGATTGCGACACGTATTCTTGACAAGCAACGGCTCTGAGTCAGTGGAAACAATGATCAAGGTTGCAAGGCAGTTTCAGAGAACGCAAGGGAATCCGCAGAAGACGGAGATCATCTGCTTGCAGCGCGCCTATCACGGAGTTTCGTATGGCGCGTTGAGTGCTTCAGGTTTTCCCGAGGACCAGGACATGTACCGGCCACTGGTACCCGGTTTCCATCACGTGAGTCCTCCGTATTGTTTGCGTTGCCCCTTTGGTAAGGATCCCGCCACCTGTGGGGACGAGTGCAGCCAGCAGATTGAGGACACGATCCTGGCGCGAGGCGAAGATCACATCGCTGGGTTCCTGATGGAACCCGTCCTTGGGTTCGGGGGCGTTATCGTTCCTCCGGATCGGTACTTCCAGAACCTGAAGCGTATCCTCGACCGATACGACGATGTGTTATTCATGCTTGACGAGGTTACAACCGGGTTCGGACGGACAGGTTCGATGTTCGCAGCTGAGCACTGGCATCTCCAACCAGACATGATGAGCATGGGCAAGGCGATTAGCGCTGGTTATCAGCCCTTGGGGGCCGCGGCCTTCACATCGGAGATCTTCTCGGCCTTTCAAGGAGGCGCGTATAAGGATCGGCTGAATCACGGGTCGACCAACAGTGGTCACCCGGCGGCCTGTGCAGCGGGTAGCGCTGTCCTCGCCATCTACAGACGGGATCGAATCGTCGATCAGGCTCGTGAACTAGGCGAGGCGTTATCAATGGCTTTCAGCCGCCTGCGCGGTCATCCCCTAGTCGCTGAAGTACGTCAACTCGGTGCCCTCGTGGGAATCGAGTTGGTAACAGACAGGGAAACATTTAATCCCCTGCCAAGCAAGACCATGGAATCAGTGGTTAAAAAGCTGGTGCGTTGGGGCATCCTAGTGCACCTCAGCGGAAATAACCTGATCTTCGTCCCACCCCTGGTGCTGCCGACAGCCCAGGCAGAACGATTGGCGGTCGGCGTCGATCTCGTTCTCAGTGACGTGCGATTAGGAGAAGATGATGATAGTTAAGCAGATCATGGACAGGCTTCCGCATCGATACCCCTTCCTGCTCGTCGACCGAGTCGTTGCGGTTAAACCGGGGGTCAGCGCGCGTGGTTACAAACTCGTCTCGTTGAATGAACCCGTATTGCAGGGCCACTTCCCAGGAAGGCCCGTCTTTCCTGGGGTGATGCTATTGGAGGCACTGGCGCAGGTCGGCGGATTACTCCTCGTGGTCGGCAAGGCCTCGCCCGAACGGGCCAACGAAGTACCCGTTATCTGCCGCGTTCATGACGCGAAGTTCCTTCGTCTCGTGACACCGGGGGACAGAGTTGATCTGCAGTGCACCTTCCGCGAAGCATTTGGCAACTTCGCCACCGTTGACGCGGTCGCCACCGTGGAGGCTGACAAAGTCTGCACCGCGCGCATCACCTACGCCTTGGGGGTACCCGGACCATGATGCTGAGGAATCCTGTAGTTACCGGCGTCGGGTTGGTTTCGGTCCTCGGCTCCGACCCGGAGGTCTTGCTCGATCCAGATAAAACACCGATCAGATGGGATGCCGAGTTGATATCGGCCGCGCACGTGGTCGATATGGAGCCAAGCCGGTTCTTCAGTGCGAAGTCCACCCGGAGGGTCGAGAAATACGGCCTATTCGTTATGGTCGCCGCTGCACGTGCCTTGCGATCCGCTGAACTCCTCGATCCGGATTCCAGATCTCCGGACAGGATAGGTCTGCTTTTGTCGACCGACTACGGGCCCAGTGACACCGTTACGCGATACATGAAGCAGTTGTTGGCCGGAGGCGTCGAGAGCGTGAGCCCGAACTTGTTCTCACAAACGGTGATGAATGTCGCCCTCGGGTATCCAAGCGTCGAATTGGGTCTTCGCGGCGTCAGTTCTTTGATCCAGGGCAACGATTCGATGTGGTTTGCAGTCCGGCACATCCAGACCGGGCAGGCGGACGTCGTCCTCTGCGGTGGAGTCGACGTTCTCAATCGGTACACCTTTGAAGCGTACAAGGCTATGGGTTTGGTGGCCCAGACCCCGTCGGCCTGTCGCCCACGGGATAATGCCTCCGAAGGTATGACGATGGGGGAAGGCTGCTGTCTCCTTGTGCTGGAGAGCGAGGAGCATGCCATCAGCCGTGGATGTAGGCCGCTTGCCCGCGTCGCAGGCATAGGGAGCATGTCAGATCGTTCCCGGCCCTTGTTCTTGGGACACAAGGATTCCGAAGGAACAGGAATTGAGGGCGCCATCAAGCGTTCGCTGACCGCTGCCAGATCGGGCCCGGAACAGATTGATGCCGTGTTCGGCTGCGCGAATGGTGTCGTGGCCTTGGATATCGCTGAGCGGGCAGCACTGGCGCGTTCATTCGGAGAACATCTAGTGGGGTTACCGGTGGAAACGATCAAGGCGCGCACCGGCGAGTGCTTCCAGGCCAGCTGGATGATGACCGTGGCTCAAGCTGTTCTCAGCCTTGATGCTTCGTTGGTATCTGGCATGACGATCGACGGTGCTCCCATCATCGCCCGGGCTAATCCTCACATCGTCTTGTGCAATGGGGTCAGCACGAATGGAGCCAACACCTCCGCGGTTCTGGAGGCATGGAGTACGCGATGAGCACACGTGTCGCATTGGTTACTGGGGGGACCCGAGGCATCGGTCTGGCCATCGTCAAGAAGTTCGTGAACCTGGGCTATGTCGTTCACACGACCTACAGCTCGGATGAATCTTCAGCTCGTGCCCTGTCCAATGCCATCGGCGGTTCGAGATTGGGTATCCACCGTGCAGACGTACGTGATGCTGATGCGGTGGAAGCCCTCGTGGGACGGATTGCCGACGAGAACGGTGACGTTGACGTGCTGGTCAACAACGCCGGCATTACTCGCGACCAGTACTTCCTGCTCATGAGCAGAAACGAATGGGACGAGGTGCTTGGTGTCGACCTCGACGGCGTCTTCAACTGCATCAAGGCCGTCGTGCCGATCATGCTCAACACCGAAGGCGGCCGGATAGTCTCACTTAGTTCAACAGGAGCGATCCGAGGAGCGCCGGGGCAGGCGAACTATGCGGCTGCCAAGGCCGGGATCGTGGGGATGACGGCGGTACTTGCCCGGGAGCTTGGACGCTACGGGGTAACGGTCAATTGTGTCGCGCCCGGGTTCATCGATACCGGAATGGTTGACCGACTTGATCCCAAGCAACTTAAGGGGTACCTCGACAGCATTCCGCTGCGACGCATCGGGTCGCCAGAGGAGGTGGCCGATGTGGTGGCCTTTCTCGCTGGGCCGGGTGGTTCGTACATCAATGGGCACACTCTGGTGGTTGATGGAGGCCTGACATGCTGATGCAGTACGACGTTGCCGTCATCGGGTCTGGCATCGCGGGATTGGTAGCGGCCGCCAACCTGGCTGCACGCGGTCATCGGGTTGGCGTTTTCGAGAAGAACATGTCGGTGGGCGGTTGTTGTTCTTCGTTTCGGCGTCGGGAGTACCTTTTCGATGCCGCCGTGCACTGGTTCTCGGGTTGCGGTCCCGGTGGTTTCATCAATAGGATTCATCGTCGACTCGGCATTGACATCCCCTTTGTCGAGTATCAACCGATGGATCGGGCGCATTACCCAGATCTGGTTCTCGAGGTACCGGCATCGCTCGATGGCTACGCGGAGAAGTTGGGAGACATCTTCCCGCACGAGCGTGAGGGAATCAGCTTCCTTCTCGGCAGGTTCGCCGATCTGAGCAAACTCATGCTCCCCAGTCTGGACATGAGTACGCAACGGGATCTTGAATCGCGGAATGTCTCACAACTCGATCAGACTTACGAGCAACTACTGGCTCAGTACGTTACCGACCCGGGGCTTAAGTCACTTCTGTCCCTGCAGTGGGGCTTCGTCGGGTCAAGACCCAATGAGGTTTCGGCGGCTGCCATGGCTGCGATGCTGCATTCCTACTGCTCCGGCGGCGCCTACTACCCGATGGGCGGGGCACAGCGGTTCGCCGATTCCTTGGCCGATTCCGTACGTGACAACGGGGGAGACATCTTCGTGCGCAACGAGGTAGTGGGCCTTGATTGCAGTGGTGGGCGGGTTTACCGAATGCGGGTCGTACGAGACGTGGAAGTGAGCGCCAATGTCTTTATAAGCAACATCGACCCGCACCTGCTCGACTCCCGAATTGTGAGGTTTGACTCCCCTGACCCAGACTGGACGCGATTTGCGTCGGGCCTGAACAAGTACAAGCGCAGCATGTCCATGTTTGTTCTGTACCTGGGCGTGGATATTCCCAGCGACGAACTGAGACAGGCCCCTGGATGGTTCAGCGAGTACTCCTTGGCTGATATCTCCGCAGGGGTAAGACCTTGGTTTGCAACAGGCTACCTGGTCAACGTCCCATCGCTCCTGGACTCCAATATCTGCCCGCACGGTAAGAGCGTCGTCATCATGTACACAGATATTGATCCTGAGGACGTGGGGGAGATACACGATCGGGATTGGCGTGTCCTGCGCTCGAAGTACGAGCGACGCTGCTTGGATTTCGCCGTTCACAGGGTGCATCCCGCCATCAGAGAGCGGATGGAGGTGAAGGTATCGGCGACTCCGAGGTCCATCTTCCGATTCACTGGTAACACATGGGGCTCCGCCTACGGTTGGGCGATGACACCCGATCAGATCGGGAGCCGTCGTATGCAACTCGAATCACCGCTGGAGAATCTATTATTTACGGGGCATTGGACGCTACCTGGTGGCAGCGTCCAACTGACCACGGTATCGGGATGGCTCGCCAGCATCAAGGCGGCGGAGCAGTTGTCATGGGGGGATGCAGCACATGGCTGATCGAGTCGCTATCACGGGCATGGGAGTGTGCTGTGCCATTGGGCGCAACGTTCCCGAGTTCGCTGAGGGATTGAGGTCTGGTCGAAATGGCTTCTCCACGGTCCGGTCGGTCGACACGACCGGCTGTCGCACCAACCGCGGAGCAGAAGTGGCGATGCCCGCGATGTCGGGTGACACCGAAGGTAAGGCCTCTTCTTTGGCGAGGAAAGCTACGCAGGAGGCCCTGGAGCAGGCGCATTTCGACCCGCGAGGTCGCGATGTGGCTCTGGTTCTGGGCACCAGCCTGGGAGATTTTGAATATCTGGAAGGTACCCTAAAGCGGTGTCGAGAGACTGATCGCATTGAGGAGCCATCGGATGCGGAGACCTGGCAACGCGGGTGTATAGGGGTGGTTGCCGCGAATCTGATTCGCGCCTTTGAGTTGAATGGTCCTAGCTACTCCGTTTCAACGGCCTGTACCGCAGGAGCGAACGCGATTGGCTATGGTTTCGAACTGGTATCGGCCGGGGCATGCGAGGCAGCGATCGTCGGCGGTGTGGATGCACTGCAGTCTATCTCGTTCACCGGATTTTCGGCGTTGATGTCGTTATCGGAAACTGACCTCCGTCCCTTCGATGAGGATCGTGACGGTCTGCTGCTGGGTGAAGGTGCAGGAATGCTGATCTTGGAGACTGAATCCCATGCGCTCCATAGGGGTGCGCGGCCGCTTGCAGAGGTGACTGGCTGTGCCCTGATCGACAACGCGTATCACGTCACCTCGCCCGACCCGGACGGCGAGGGGGCCGCGCGTGGCATGCGAATCGCCATGGAACAGGCTCGACGCTCCCCGCAAGAGGTGGACCTAGTCAACAGCCATGGGACAGGCACCCGGGCTAACGACATCTCCGAGTACCGAGCGATAGCCAGGATTTTTGACTCTAGGCAGCCCATGGTCACAGCAAACAAGTCTCAGTTCGGCCACTGTTTGGGAGCGGCAGGGAGTATTGAGGCGATCAGCACGGTGATCTCGCTGACGCAAGGCATCGTCGCGCGGATACTGGGCACATCGTCCCCGGTTCGTGAGAAGAAGTTCGGCGACGTCGACTTCGTTCTTGACGAGGCCCGTCATAGCCGGATCGATTTCGCCCTGAGTAACTCGTTCGCATTCGCCGGCAACATCGCTGTGCTCGGATTCGCGGGGTACAGGCCGTGAAACGCAGCGAGTTGCTCACGTTGGTAACCGGCGGTGAGTTCCCAGACTTTCACTCGACGGTGTGTCTGATCAGGAAGGATGGACGGTTCATTCTGGTTGACACCGGACATGAGAGCGACGCGGGTATTGTGCTGGACCAGTTGGCCGGGCACGGGATTCGCCCGGAGCAGATTGACACTGTGGTCCTGACGCATTTCCATATCGACCACGTGGCCAATCTGGGGCTGTTCCGGCCGCAGGTGATCTACATGGGGGAAGCAGATTTCGATACCAGCCTTCAATTGGTCGAGGCCATCGATGATTCCGAGCGGCTGGGGCAGATACTCGCGGCATCGACACACTCACTCTCGGACCGCTCTTTGGCCGGGTTAGCCCGCATGTTTCGTGCCCACCGAACAAGCATCCAACAGCTGATGCCGTTCCGTGACCGAATCGTCGCCCTGCGGACGGCAGTAGAGGTCCTTCCTGGTGTCTCCATCGTCCCGGCTCCGGGCCACACCAGGGGTCAGTTGGTCGTGTGGCATGGCCAAGAGCCGTCCACCTGCATCGCTTCTGATGCGATTCCAAGCCGGGCAGTGACCGATGTGTCTTCGCCGGTTGGCAGGTACTTTAATTTCGACGACGCAGCTTTTCGTGAGGCCATCTCGCAGATTCTTGGGCGTGCTGACCGGGTAGTACCGGGCCACGATACTGCATTTGATGTCAGTCGTGTCATCGAGAGAAACGGAGTGATAAATGATTGAAGATCAAGTCAAGCGGCTGATCATTGACCGTCTGGATCTGGATGTCGATCCAAGTGAAATCAGAAACGATCAGCCGATCTTCGGCGACTCAGAGAACTCAGGAGGTTTTGGTCTCGACTCTATCGATGCGCTTGAAATCGTGGTTGCTTTGAACAATACATTCAAGGTGAAGATCACTGACAAGGACCTCGATATTTTTGAATCGGTTGACACTATCGCCGCATTCTTGCGGCGGAACAGTCCTGTGATCGAGTCGTAGCCATCATGAGTTCGTGTCAGGACCACATACCACCCATGAGAGCTGCCGGGATCCGCGGCGTCGGCTACTGCGTTCCCGACAAGGTGTTCGTGAATTCAGACTTCGAGCAGTATGGGCTGTCCCCAGAATTCGTCGAGTTCTACTTTGGCACGAAAGAACGTCGTCACGCGGCTGAAGAGTCCTACACTGACCTCGGTATGCAAGCTGCCAAGCGAGCCATTGAGGATGCGGGGATCGGGGCGTCTGACATAGACATGATCATTTCCAACTCTACCACTAATGATCATTTCGCCCCCAGTTCTGGGACCCTGCTGCATGAACTTCTGGGCCTGCGGAAGAATGCCATGACTCTGAACACCAACGTTGTGTGCTGTGGATTGATATATGCTTATTCGATCGCCTCGGGTTACATCGCCACTGGAAGGTTCAAGAACGTGCTCGTCGTGACCGGGGACGTCATGTTTCGCATGGCTTTAGGGCAGACCCCGTTCGCAGGGATCTTCGGTGATGGCGTGGGAGCTGCCGTCATCAGCATATTGCGCGAAGGGCGCGAAGGAATTGTGTCCGAATCTTTCGGAACCGCCGGTGAGTACTACGACGTTATGGGCCTGTACTCGTTGGGTTCGCGCGACAACAACTACGGCCACATCTACGAGGGTGAATTCGACATCAAAGTCGATACCAAGCGTGGCGCCGATATTCCGATCCAAACGGTTGAGTGGTTTCGCTCGACTTTCACCGGTTGTCTGTCTCAAGCGGGTCTTAATGTTTCAGACATCGATTTCGTCTCGCCACATCAAGTGTCTATTCCACAAATTCGTGCCCAGTTGGAATCGATGGATGTCCCTGAGGGGCGCACGTTGATGGTGAGTGAACGATATGGCCATTGTGGGGGAGGCACGACACCAATTGTGCTGACCGAGGCGAAACGGAACTCGCTGGTAACCGACGATGACCTGGTCTTTGCCTTCAATTGCGCCGTTGGGTATCAGTACGGCGGAATGATCTTTCGCTGGCATGACGGGGAGGCATTCGAATGAGCGAGTTGCGTGATCGGCTCGCCAAATCAGGGAAAATGCTGATCAAGGCTGGCCATCTCCCGGCCAACAAGGAGAGTTTGACCGTCCGTTATTGCATCGGCGCGGATGAGTTCCTGGTGGGCGTTGACAGAACTGGTCTGTTCTTCCCAGCGCCCAACAGCTATCGGCGGGAAGATGCTCAAGTCATTTGTGAAAGGCCTATCTTTGAAAGACTTCTTGGTGGGGATATATCTTTTATGGATTGTCTCACCCATGGTGAAGTCAAGATGACTGGTGACCGGCAGGCGGTTCTTTTCATTGCTGAACGGAACTTGTTATTCGAGGCTGTAGAACATAACTCGCTATCCCCATTCGAAGTTATTGAGGAGTTGCTGAAATGATTGGTCCTGTTATTCACCTGACCAGCATTTTTTTGCTCCTGGCAGCTTCAGTTCTGGGACGTGTTGTCATTACACATAAGTCAGACGCACAAGTAGTGAGGAATACTTCTCAGATAGTCCTGTTCATCCTGAATTTGTGTATTTTTGTTGCCTACTTTATAGTACTATGGGTGCCCGGCATTGAGGCCATAGCTAACGCGACAGGGCTTGGGCCCATCCCACTGACCAGGATGCTGGAGCTAGGTTTAGGCATTGTTCTCGTGGGCTCCGGAAGTTATGTCTACTACATCACTGTTAGTCAGCTGATCAGTCAAGGCAATGGGTTCTCGTCATACAAATTCACTGATCAAGTCGTCAGCGACTCAATTTATCGACATGTCAAGAACCCTATGTCGGTCGGGTACTACCTGTTTGCTCTGGGAATGCCGTTCCTGCTAGACTCGAGTTACTTCTTAATCGTATCGATCCTGGGATTCATTCCAGCTCAGATGCTCTATGTTCTGCTTTACGAGGAGAAAGAGCTGTCAGTGCGATTTGGTTCTTCCTATAAGAACTATGCGAGCGATGTTCCCCGTTTCATTCCAAGATTATCGAGGGAGATGACTGTTCGTGAATGAGTCCAGGCGCATAGTTCAACAGTGTTGGACCGTGATTCCACTTTTTTTCATTCTCATTCTTGCGTTGAATATTTTGAACGGGCTTTATCATGATAACTTACCCGTCTGGTTTGCCCATGAACATCAAGAGACAGTCTTCTACAAGTGGGGACCCTTCTTGGCCGTACTATTCCTGGTTTCTGTGGTCATTTCCCTGACTGACGCAAAGGCTGTTCGTCTGGGGGCCCTGGTTGTCAGTGGTGGATGGACGTTCATGCTGCTCGTTGCGCCGGTGGTGGAATACGCGCAGGGAATCATTCCCGATTTCACGCTGATGATCATGGTTGTTCATGATGCTATTGGAGTGATTGCAACCTACCACGCATTCAAGTGGTGGCGGGCGCCATGAGTCGTGTGGCATTGCTGAACGGGAACCAGATGTTGGCCAGCGGCGCCCAGGCGTCAGGGGTCCAGGTGGTCACGGGCTATCCTGGTACGCCAATCACGGGCGTTCTGGAGGCGATTCGAGGTTATCCCGATGTCCACGTGGAGTGGACGGTCAATGAGAAAGCCGCTTTCGAGGTAGCCCTCGGGGTAGCAGTGGCGGGCGGCCGTGCCTTGTGCGTGATGAAGACGCTCGGGCTGAATGTTGCGGCCGACGCGTATCTTCAAGCTGCAGGTGGATGCTTTCGTGGGGCCCTAGTGCTTGCGGTCGCTGATGACCTCGGTCGCGAAATGGGTGATGATGAACAGGACGCTAGGTTATATGGGGTGATGGCGGGCCTACCGGTTTTGGAGCCGGGCGACGGGGAGAACGTTCGGGCGCAGGTTCGCATCGCCTTCGCTATGTCCCACGCGTTCGGGGTTCCGGTCATGGTGCGTATGACGACCTTAACCTGCCACCAGAGCGGGTCTTATCCGCTTGAGCCTCCTGCGCTTGAGATCACCCTTCCGGCGCCACCGCTCGAAGCTCCCCAGGACGGCTTCTTTGGGCAGAAGACCGTTGCCAGCATCGTCAACGCTTTGGCGCGTTGGGCGGAGCCGGGTGATGTTGCGCGGCCACCGGACTACGACGACAGGTTTCGACGGTTGGCGTGCTGTAGCAGACATGAGTCACTGACTTTTACGGAGGGACCCCCTGAAGCAATTCAGGTTGTCACGAGCGGTTCTTTGGCGCAGGTGTGCTGCGAGGTTCTGCCCAACGCTAGGTACGTGCGACTTGGTCAGATCTGGCCATTGGCTCCAGAGGTCTTCGACCATCTGGACCGACATCGGACAGTGTTCGTTGCCGAGCAGCACGCGCCCGTCCTTGAGCGGGAGTTGATTGCCCAGGGATTCGTCGATGTCCGAGGCGTCACCCGCTACCGAGAGCGGTTCGGGGGACAACTCATGACGGCGAGTCGTTTGCGAGAGTGGATTGCCTCGGAGCTTGGCGAAAATGTGGACCAGATGGGTTCAATGGACGTTGATCGGCCTGCCGTGGACTGCGCCCCCAGGCTGCCGGAAAATTGCCCGGGGTGCCCACATCTGTCGACCTACCGGCTTCTCGCTGAATTAGGATGCTTAACCGTTACCGGAATCGGCTGTGGGGGGCTCGCCGCTTTTCCGATCATGGCTTCAGCGAAAATTGTGCAGAGCATGGGATCTGCGCTGAACATCGCACGCGGTGTTTCCATGATCAGCCCTGATGATCGGCCGGTTGCGGTCATGGGAGATGGCGAGTTCTGGCACTCCGGTCTCTTGAGCCTCGTTGACGCGGTGGGTACGGCGACCAGCAGTCTGCTCGTCGTGTTGGACAACGATATGATCGCGATGACTGGTGGTCAGGCTCATCCGTCGTCGGTCGCACAGCCGAACAGGCTGGACATTGAGACGGCATGTCGCGGTCTGGGCGTGCAGCACGTTGTCAGCGTCGATCCTCTAGATTTCCGACAGTATCACCGGATTCTTGGGGAGGCGCTCGCCCACGAGGGGCCAGCAGTGGTTATCGCCAAGAGCCCTTGCATCAAATTTGCCGGTCAGGCGGCGCAGTACGCACCACTGGTCATAGACGACGACCTGTGCCTGTCATGCGACTTCTGTTTTCGTCTGGGCTGCCCGGCAATCGAGCTGACTCATCAATCATCCGATTGCGGATATCGGATTCGGGCGGATTTGTGTACGGGATGTGGGCTCTGTGCAGAGATATGTCCGGCAGATGCGATTGAGGTTCGTCGATGACTGAACGGGTTGTGTTGTGCGGTCTGGGTGGTCAGGGAATCGTACGCGCTGCGGCGTATCTCGGACGCATCGCGATGGGTGCGGGTTATGTCGTTCGCTCCCAACCAAGCTATGGCGTGAGTCAAGCGGCGGGGTCTGTGGCATGCCAGGTGCGATTTGGCAGGGATCTGAGTTCCGGACTGGTTGGGTCTGGTGAAGCGGACTGGGTTTTGGCGGCCGAGCAGTTCGAGGGGGAGAGACTGCAGGGGTTGCTGCGGCCCGGAGGACAGTTGGTGGTTGCGGATCGTGTGCATCCACCGAATTCGCTCTACTTCCGTGCCAATGCCCGTGCTGAACCGTCACTGCTGAACCCGCAAATTCAGGTCCCTGTGACGGAACTGCTCGCGGCACATGACCTCCCGATGGCGTGCAGCGGGCTCGTCATGCTCGGCTGGATACTTGATCGGCTGATCAGCGTCGGAGATTGGCCGGAGGAACTGGTTTCGGAGTCAGCCGTCAGTACCAGTGAGACGTTGGCCATCCAGGTAGGGCATCAAGCGCACCTGGCTGCTCGTATCGCGCCACCAGCAAAGTAGAAGGGAGCATCCCATGAACATTTACATTCGGGGAGTGGGAATCTACGAGCCTCCCGAACGGATCGTCATTGATGACATCAAGGATAGCGAGCAACTGGCGTCGTACGCGGATTACCTGGGCATTTCCGAGGTTCGGGTGTCACTGGATCTGATGCCGACGGCGATGGCGGTGCGGGCGGGGCTGGCTGCGCTGAGCGATGCTGGGGTATCCAGTTCGGATGTGGACGGGATCATCTACACCAATGCCCTTGTGCCCGAATACTATCTGTGGGCTGACTATGCACACGTCCAGCATGAGCTGGGCATCAATGGATTCGCGCTCAAGGTGGACATGGCATGCGCTTCCGCCATAGTCGGCCTGGATTATGCCAAGAACAAGCTGATCGCTAATGATGACATCGACAACATACTGGTCACCTCGGGAGAAAGACAGGACCCACAGATCACCGATAGGCTGCGGTCCGCACAGAGCTGTTTCTACGGCGACGGTGCGAGCGCTATGCTTATTTCTCGTTGCGGTGAGTTCCAGGTGCTTGATGTGCTGACTCATACCGATGGCGAGTATGCAGATCTGCACCGCATACCGGCAGGCGGTCAGGCGAAACCGGCTACCGTGGACGATGTCGCTGCCGGCCACCTGCGCTTCGAACCGGCGCAGACCGCGAGGAAGCGGTTGCGAACCCCTGAACTGCGCCAACAATTCTGGAACAAAATTTCTGGGATGAGCCGACAGCTTATGTGGCAACTGCTCGAAAGGAATGAGTACACGAGCCAGGATGTAGATTGGCTTGTTTGTTACAACATGGGTCGTGAGGTAGTCCGGACCCTGGTGGACATGTGTGGGCTGCCCATGGGCCGATCGACCTGGCACATCTCGCGGACGCATGGGCATGTCGGGTCCAGCGACATGGCGTTCAACCTCTGTCAGTTGCGCGATTCAGGACGGCTGCGGGCTGGCGACCTCATTCTTCTCTTGACATGTGGAATGGGCTTCTCATGGGGTCTTACGTTGCTGCGCTACGAAGGGCAAACGCCATGTTGATCGATCTGGGCGACGGGACCCGCAGGCTTGGTATCCGCGCAGTGGCCAGTGAGCTGGGTACAAACACCATGAGCAACTTCGCTCTCGCCGAGTTGTGCGATACCTCCGACGAATGGATTCAGGAGCACGCTGGCATCCGCCAGCGCCGCATTAGCTTGCCACAGGAATCGACCTCGGATCTGTTAGTGCGGGCGGCGCGGCGGGCACTGAACCGGGCCAGGTTGGAACCTGCGGATGTTGACCTGCTGGTGGTCGCCACCATAACGCCGGACAACCCGATGCCGGCCACTTCGGCCAAGATCCACGCTACGTTAGGCCTAACCAAGGCTGTATCGTTTGATATGAACGCGGGTGGCTGCGCCAATGCCTTGTATGCACTGGTCAGTTCGGCCTGCCTCGCCAAGGGATCGCATTTCCGCAATGTGCTGGTCGTCGTCGGGGACAAGATGAGCGAGATGGTCGACTGGACCAACCGCAACTGCAACTATTTCTTCGGCGATGGCGCTGCTGCAGTCGTGCTAAGCCCCGTAGACGAGAGTGGACTGCGGATGGGGCTCCTCGCCACCGATGGTAACGAGTACGAAACTGCGTGGATACCGGATGGTGGGTCTGCTTCGCCGCTCGACGCGGAGTCCTTGATGCAGGGGGGCAATAAAATTATCCTTAAGGGCCGACGGATCAAGCAACTCTTCTTGAGTCGCTTGCCGCAGGCAGTGTATTCGCTCTTGGACGCCTGTGACACCAGTGTCTCCGATCTCGACGCAGCGTACTTCCACCAGGCGAACCTGCGTGTTCTGGAGCAGGTCTGCGAGGCGATAGCTCTCCCAGTGAGCAAGACGGTCATGACCGTTCAGGACTACGGAAACACGGGAGGATCATCGGTGCTCATCGCCCTTGAGCACGGCGTGGCCTCAGGTCAGCTTAGGCCGGGGGACACCGTGATGCTGGCTGCAATGGGGGCAGGCTTCCAGTGGGGAGCTATGGTGCTGGATTGGGTGGATGCTGATGCCTTCCACCACTGATGACGTCGTCGATCTGGTCGGTGCGGGCGGCGTGGGCCGGTCCTTTGCTATGCGACTAGGTATGTATGGACGTCGGAGCCGCCTGTGGACTCGACGCGCGAGAGCCGACATTGAGCGTCAGCTCAATCGTGATCTGGAATCGTTAGCCCGGGCTCGTCCGCGCTGCGACACCGCTGGGATCGCGGGTTTGATCGAGATCCATGATGGCGGGGAGGTGAGCATGGCAGATGCCTGGTTGGTTATCGAATTCGTGGAGGAGTCCATCGTGACGAAGCGTTCCGTGCTCCGCACCATTTCTGATGCGGTACAGCCCGATACGGCCATTGGTACGGGCACGTCGACTCTGTGCCCTAGCGAACTCGCCGCCTACGTCGACCATCCACACAGACTCTTTGGGATTCACCCGTTCTCCCCGGTCACGTTGAGCAGCGTCATTGAGTTCTGCCGTCCGCAAGGAGCCGATCCGGGCGTCGTTGGCTCGATTGCGGCACTGCTTAGCAGTCTCGACCTCCATGTCGTAGAGGTTCCTGATCGGCCTGCCTACCTGTTCAACAGGGTTTTCCTCAATTGGATGGCCGGGGCGATCAATGCTGATGAAACCGGAGAACGGTTTGCTGACATCGATTGCTTGGTTCGATTGGGCAACCATGTACCGAGGGGACCGTTCGAGTTGATGGATCTTATCGGTCTGGACACGATTCTCGACTGTTTTCAGAACTTGTCCCGATTGGGCTTCCCGGGCTACGAGGCGGCTAGCACAAGACTGCGAATGCTCGTAGCCGAGGGAAGAACCGGAGTGGGGCATGGAGCGGGCTTTTATCTCTATTCACTGAGGGAGGACCGGTGACTGCTGTTGTTAAGATAAGTTCCGTATACAAGGATTACCGCTTGGGGAAGTCGCTTGTCCAAGCGCTCACCAATGTATCCTTGACCTTGGCTCAAGGAGAATTCGCCTGTTTGAGTGGGCCATCGGGTAGCGGCAAATCAACGCTGCTGAATCTCATGGGTGGACTGGATGTTCCCACGTCAGGATCCATTAAGATCGGAGAAGTGAACACGTCCCACCTTCGTGACCGCCGTTTGACGGACTTTCGAGCTAAGGCCGTGGGGTTTGTTTTCCAATCCTTCAACCTGATGCCCACATTCACCACCTATGAGAACGTCGAGTTAGGCTTAATCCTAAGTGGCACACCGCTCAAACGAGCGGACAGACGCTGCCTGGTCATGGACATGCTAGCTCGGCTGGGTATCGAGGAATTCGCCCGCCATAAGCCAGACGAGTTGTCTGGTGGCCAGCGACAGAGAGTTGCCATTGCCCGAGCCCTCGTCAAATCGCCGCAGATCGTGCTGGCGGACGAGCCAACGGCGAACCTCGACACCGTTACCGGACATCAGATTATGGAGCTCATGGGCTCTCTGAACCAGTCCGAGGGGATCACTTTCCTCATCTCATCTCATGATCCGCGTGTGACGGCCATGGCCAGTCGTGTGATTCGGCTCGAGGATGGGAGGATCAGGAATGAAGAGCATTGAGTTGTGGTTTAGAATTGCGACGAAGAATATACTTAGCGGACTTCCAAGATATATTGCCATAGTAGTTTTATTGATATTCTCCAGTTTTACCACGGTAACATTCTTTGCGTTCCAGCAGGAGAGCTATCAGAACATCAAACGTTCACTCGTCGACGTCCTCATGGGTGATGTGGTTGTGATCGCTGACTCTGCTTCACCGAGCAGCTATTTGGCAGAAGATCTGGATTGGCAGGGGCTTACGGCATTGCCCGGCAAATCCGGTGACTACGAGAGCGCTATAGAGTCGGTTCCCGGGGTAAGTGCAGTGAGTAGCCGGGTGCGATTTGGTGCGGTGACCGTGGATGATGCCCATCAGATTATGCCTATTTTCGCCATCGGTATCGATCCGGACCAGGAATCGCATGTCGTACCGGATCTTCAAGACCAACAGGGGCGGCCTCTGCGTCCCGAGGGCAATGGTGTCTATGTGACACAGCACTTGGCCGATAGGCTCGGCCTGGCAGTTGGGGGACGGTTCGCCGTGACCACCGACGACATCCACAAGCAGTCGGCGTCGTCGGAAGTCGAGATCGTGGGCATCGCTAGTCTGCCTGGCCTGGAGAAGTACGAGATGGACTACCTGTATGTCAATGCGGACAGGGCACGCGAGATTCTTGGCTTTGGGCCAGGCACGGCGCTCGAATTCGTTGTAAACTGCGATGAGCATGCAGACAATCGTGAGGTTCGTAATGAAATACAGAATACCCTTAATCGCGAAGGCCTGTCTGCCAATGCCTATAGATGGCAAGATCTTGGTGGGTTGCCGGTATCGGTCATTAGAGTTGTTCAGGCTATTTTCATAGGAACGATGGCGGTAGCCCTGCTGGTCATATTCATGCTCATTGCTGTAACGAACCACACCCTAGTCGTCGGCAGAGTTCGCGAAACGGGTACTCTCAGAGCGCTAGGGATGCAGCGGCGTGATATCGCGGCAATGCAGATCCTAGAAACCTTCTTGGTAGCAGTTGTCGCTGCTGGATTCGGTACGATTCTCGGGGCTGTCACAACGATTGAAATGAGCAAAGGCGAAGGCGCTCCTCAAGTGGATGAGATGATGGAGTTCATCTTTGGGGGAAAGTCTCTGCACCCGCAGATACATTGGTACATTACCGTGATCACGATCATCATGTTCATCGGGATATCGGTGATTGCTGCTTGGCGGCCAGCGTTTCGGGCAGCGAATATGCACCCTGTTGACGCTATGGCAGGGAGGTGAGTTTCGTGCAACGATTTTATTTACTTGTGAGGGAAGCAAGGGTTTATGCCTTTAGGAAGGGTTCCCGAGGCTTCCTGCTGCGCGCGTTCATGGTCGTGTCCGTCGTGCTTGTCCTGTTCACGAATGCCATGGCGAGTGGCATTGACCAGGCAGTCTTCAATGGTCAGATCTACATAGATTCTGGACATGTGGTGCTCACCTGGGACCGCGATGGTGCGAACACGCGGCTAAGCGATGACGACCGACGACAGGTTATAGGGGTCGTCAATGACCTGGAGGCCGCCGGATATGACTCTCACATGGAATATGCGCGGCAGCTCTCCGGGCAGTTGAGCAACAGCCGATCCACACAGTTCACCGTTGTGGGAATTGATTTCGAGGGTGAGCGTACGATCCTCGACAGGGGTCTCACCTACAGGAATGAGCCGCCGGGCCTGAGAGATAGTGCGGCCATCGTGTCCCAACGAACCGTCGATGAGTATTCCTTGGTTGTCGGAGATGAGGTTGTGTTCAGATACCAGGATGCCTCCGGAGCGGTTGCGGAACATCCGATTGTGATAGCGGGGATCTTTGAGAACGGGGCTCCTTGGCAGGAGAATCACGTCTTCATCTCGCGGCCAACGTTTGAGGAGTGGTTTGGCACTCAACGATCCGACGTTCGCGTCAAGGTATATGCCGATACCAAGGAGGACAGCGCTGAGCTTCGCCACAAGGCAGATAGCATAATTCGGGATGCAAATGCACCGCTGGTAACCAGTACGTACCTAGATGAGGCGAGTCAGTACAAGGGATTCAGCCAGACGGCTCGTACCCTGTTCAATTCAATGAATATAATCGTACTCATTGTGCTTTTTATCGGGATTCAGGTTCTGATCGTCCTGCGTTTGTCCTACAGGCAACGAGAGTTTGGTGTGTTGCGGGCGATCGGCCACCATCGCTCAGACATATCCATCCTAGTTATGCTGGAATTTGCAATGATGGGATTCATGTCCCTGATCATCGGATTCGCTGTTGCCATTGGCTTGGTTGAGTTGGTTCGTTGGATGGGAATCCCAGTCACGTCGGATGTGTTGCGATATCTCTTTGGAGATTCCTATTTGAGGCCATATATCGGGTGGAACGATGTGACGATTACCTTTGTTGCGATGCTGGCGATGATAGTGCTGTCGGTTGCTCCACATGCTTTCCACGGGAGGAGGCTGAGGAGCCAGCCTCTGAATTGAGGTGTTCATGATTGCCTCGTACAGTCAACGGTTGAACTATGGAACGTGCAACGAGGACAGTTGCAGTGAGCTTCGTGCCGTAGGCCCTCTGACTGGAAAGACTATCGTTTGCGTCACCGGATCTGGTGGGCGGACGCTGAATCTCTTAACGGATCGGCCTGCGCGGATTGTGTCCGTCGACGTGAACCCGCTCCAGAGCGCGTTGCTGGAGCTCAAGTTGGCCGCCATCAGAACGCTCAGCTACCGAGACTATCGCCGCTTTCTGGGGCTGGATATCTATGCCGACAGGGTTACGTTGTATCGGGCGGTTGCACGGAGGCTTGGCCGATCCACTCGCGTCATATGGGACGGCAGGATGGGGGATATTCGGCGAGGGGTATTATACGCAGGCAGATTCGAGAAACATTACGCTCAGACAGCTCGTGTCCTCAAGTTGTTCAAGGGGAGAACGATTGACGCTTTGTTCGAATGCCGTGATCTTGCGCAACAACATCAACTCTACTGGCGTCAATGGAATGACAATGTGTGGCGGGCCCTGCTGCGTCTCGACGGACTGCGGGCGAACTACCGGTACAGCCTGCGTGACCCTGCGTACTATTACGACTTGCCTGCTGATTTTGATTACGCGAACTTCTTCGCCGACAGCATGGAACGGATGCTGCTCGGTGGCCTTGCGTATGACAATCACTTCCTTGCTCTGACTCTGGACGGAAGTTACAGAAGGGCTAGGTTGCTTCCCCTGTGCCTTCGCGAAGAGCATTATGCGACGCTGCAGGAATGCGCGGACCGGGTGGAGATCGTGACTTCCGGTCTGGACAGCTACCTGGCATCGCAAGGTTCTGACTGGGCGGATGGATTTTCCCTGTCAGATGTCAGCTCGTATCTCCTGCGCAGCGAATTCGAGTCCCTGCTCACCGAGGTCCTTCGTTCAGCGCGTCATGGAGCCATGATCTGTGCCCGAAACTATATGAGGACCCGGAACATCCCGGCAAGCCTGGCAGATCGAATGCGTCGCCGGACAGGCATTGAGGAGGAACTGCGACGAAAGGATCTAAGCGCGGTCTATGAGTTCGTCGTCGCTCAAGTGGACAAGACCGGCGGTTAGGGGAGTGAGGATTCATGGAACCCGTTGACCTTCGATACTGCCCTCGCGGGGTTCGTATCCGGGGCATGGGGTATTACGTGCCTGAGCGAGTAGTCGATAACCACGAGTTGGCGAGGCGCGTCGATACCAGCGATGAGTGGATCAAGGGCAAGATCGGGATCTCGGAGCGTCGGATCTGTACACCCGATCAGACACCCGTCGACATCGGTTTGAAGGCTGCTAAGCGAGCCTTGGTCGACGCAGATCTGGATGCCGAGGAGATTGATCTGCTTGTGATGACGACCATGCAACCGGATCACCTGGATCCCATGCCGAGCACCGAGCTGGCCCATCGCCTGGGCGCCAACCGGGCCGCCGCGTTCAACATGGCTGTTGGGGGATGCCCGGATTCCGTGTTCTCCTTGGTGACTGCGGTCCAGTACCTCCTGACCGGGGGCTGTCGGCGGGTGTTGCTGGTCAATGCTGAAGTGACAAGCAGACTCATTGATCCGTTGGATCGCACGACGTGCGTATTCTTCGGCGACGGGGCCTGCTGCTGGGTCCTGGAGGCCTCCCAGGCGAATACCGGATTGCTCGGTTATGTGTTGGGCACCGATGGGTCAGGATTCGGTGCCGCTCACATACCCGCATGCGGGAGCCGACTACCGTTCGAGCCGGGGATGGATGAACGCTTACGTTACTTGTTCATGGATGGGCGAGCCATCATGGACTTCGCTACCCGCGTGTTCCCTAGCAGCGTGCGAGTCTTACTCGAGCACCTGGGCCTGGATCTGGATGACATTTCGATGTTCTTCGCACATCAAGCCAACTGGCACATCATCAATCGTTCTTTGGCTCACCTGGGTGTGGGTATGGACAGAACACACACGAACATCCACAAGTACGGGAACACCTCCAGTGCATCCCTGGGTATAGCCATCCATGAGGCGCGAGAGCTCGGGAAGCTGAATGCCGGCGACCTCATCACCATGTCCTCCTTCGGGGCTGGGCTGGCATGGGGCAGTGTTGTCTGGCGCTGGGGGTAGGCCGACGGTGATCATTATCCATAACGAGGATTCAGCTCTGGGACTGGCGACCTGCGAGCCGCCAACGAGGCATCAACAGCGACTCACCGTTGGTGCCGTCGTGGATCACATGGGCTCGGCGGCTCTCATCCCGGCCGGCAGCAGGGTTGCTCGATCAGAATCTGGGCGTCCATTTTTGTCCGTAGCATCGAAGCTGAATCTCAGCATCTCTCATTCGGGTCCGTGGGTGGCCGTCGCCTGCTCGACCCATCCCATCGGCATCGATGTGGAGAAACGGTCCCAGGTTTCGCCCGAGGCCTGGTCGCTGTTTGCCTCACCCGCCGAACTGACCATACTCCCACCCGTGCGTATCTGGTCGATAAAGGAGGCTTCTCTCAAGTGTTGGGATGCCGTTGGGCAACTGTCGATGCGGGAGATCTACGTGAATGCTGACGGAACCGTTGGCTTGCTTGGTTTCCCACCCCTTCGATGGATCCTGCACCGACCACCACATTGGCCGGAGGTGGTTATGGTCGTTCCACAACAGGTGACAGCGTGATTACGAAGGCCGGTGCTGCAAGCGCTCTCCCTGTTGTCCATCACGCCTGCCTAGTTACAGGTGCTTCAAGGGGCCTGGGCGCCGCGGCAGCGTGCCGATTGGCTGGCCCGGGAGTGGACGTGATCATCGTCTTCCACGATGATCGTGACAACGCACGGGCCGTAGCTCGAGCAGTCGAAGGTCGCGGCGGCATCGCCTGGGTGCGCCAGTGCGATGTGGCGTCCAGTGAGGAGGTCGGCGAGCTCTTCCGGTTCATCGCAGATCAGATCTCCGCACCGCTCCGAATCGTCGTCAATAACGCCGGGGTCGTGTTGGATTCCCTGATCACGACGATGACGGATCAGGCGTGGCAGCGAGTGCTCGACGTCAATCTAGGGGGGGTTTTCAACGTCACTCGCGCTGCGATACGAATGATGGCGCCCTATGGTTACGGGAAGATCATCAATGTATCGTCAACCAGCGCCATGATCGGAATTCCCGGACAGGTGAACTACGCGGCATCGAAGGCTGGTGTGCTCGCCTTGACAAGGGTTGCCGCGGTGGAAGCGGCTCGACACGGGATTCGAGTCAATGCTGTGTGTCCCGGAGTGCACGAGACAGACATGGTGGCCGGGATGCGTCCCAAGTACCGGGATGCCCTGGTTGACCGCATCCCGCTGGGCCGGATGGGAACCCCCGAGGATGTGGCAGCGCTCATCGCTTTCTTGGCCAGCGGTGAGTCCGATTACATCACAGGGCAGGCCGTAGCCGTGAACGGGGGATTGGCGATGTGACCTGACCGTCAGTTCGTGGCGCCCAGGTGACGGACGGCAGTGAGAATGATCAGGACGTTGACGGCATAATCGCCGATCAGCGGCGCCCACCCGAGGCCGCCTTGACCGCCGGCGCTGTGCACCATGAGCGGCCACCAACTCGGTAGCCAGATCGTTGCCCACAGCCACGCACCTCCAAGGGCAGCGCCTACGCAGGGCAGCAGCAGGGCCGCCAGCGCGAGCTTCACCAGCGCAAACCCCTGAATCTTGTTGGCTGCTGCGGCTGCGAGCCCCATACCGAAGCTTCCCGCCAACGGGGCGCCCGCCAACGCGGTCAGGAAATCCCCCAGCCCGCCAGACGAGTTCAGCCCTGCGATCGGATGGGTCACGGTCACCACGACGATGGTGAACAGTCCGACCGCGGTGGTGCGCCAGGCCAGATAGGCACCCACTGACACCGGGGTCGCCCGGATCGCGGTCAAGGTGTGATTGTCCTTCTCGTCGAGCAGCATGAATCCCAGCACGGCACCCATCACCAGAGGCAGCACGATGGCGAAGAAGGCCCCGTCGATGATGCCCAGCCATCGGTTGGCCTCGTCGGCACCGCCGACGGCGCCACGAATGGGTTCCGCCAAGGATCGCAACGTCAGGGCCATCGCCAGCGGGACCACGGCCATCCACCCCAGGAAGGCATCACGAGCCACGCGCCGACCGTCTGCCCACACGAGGCTTCGGAGGGTTGCCCAGTTCATGACCAGCCGTACCTTCCGGCTGCGAACCGGTGGTACCTGGCGGTCGCCAGCTTGAACCCGACCGCCATCCACACCAGGGCCGCGCCGAGGGCTGGAGCGATCCACAGGGCCTCCCGGTCATCGAACGCCACCTGAATCAACGCAACGACGGGCTGGAGCGGGTGCAACCACATCCACCACCCGGTCGGGAAGCCGAAGATGGGAAGCATCGGGATGGCGAACCCTGCGGTCCACGCACCGGAGGGTAGGAGGAACTGGGTGATCGAGCGGTATCGGGACACGGCGATGAACCCATAGGTGACGTACAGGAAGGCGGTGATGCCGACTGCCGCGAGGTAGACCGGCCAATTCAGTCGCCAACCGAATCCGATCAGCACCAGCACCGACATCTCCACCAACGAGAGAATCCCCAGGGAACCCGCTAGGCACAGCAGGTACTCCCAGGCTCGCAGGGGAGTGACTACCTGCGCGCCCAGGGTCCCCTCGGAACGTTGCATGAGTACCTGGATCGCCGCGAAGTAGAATGCCGTGACGGTGAGATCTGCCAACACGATCAGTGGCCAGAAGGTGGCCCACCCGACATCGAACGCGCGAAGCACGGATGCCACGAGCAGGGCGACCACGACAGCCACGAGCCAGAATCCTTCCGTGATCTGCCTCCGCAGGTCGATCGCCATCGTCGCTGCCAGTCTGCGAGTCATGTCAGCCTCGCACCGGTCAGGCGTGTAAAGACATCCGCCAGATCGGCCTCCTGGGAGTGGACCGAGCGCAAAGAAGTGTGCCGGAGTGCCTTGTGGAAGTCGGGGTTGTCCGCTAGGCCCGCCATGGGGAAGGTCGCTTCCCCGCCGGCCCATGAAACCTTCACGGTGTCAGCCCCGTGCTGGCGGCGCAGTTGCTCGGGGGCTCCGATCCGAGCGATGCGGCCTTCGATGATGAACGCCACCCTGTCGCAGATGCGTTCGGCCAGGGACATGTCATGGGTGGTGATGATCACCGTGTGCCCGGTTGCGCGCTCGTCGCCGATCAGATCCATCATGCGCCGCACGCCCACCGGGTCGAGCCCGGATGTGGGTTCGTCCAGGAAGATGAGCTCCGGCCGGTGGAGCAGAGCGCGGGCAACGTTGAGGCGTACTCCCATGCCCTTGCTCATCTTGGAGGCGGCTAGCCGGGCATCGTCGGCGAGCCCCACCCGTTCCAGGAGTTCGATGGGGTCAGCGGTTGGCCCGCGGTAGAGATGCGCGAAGTACGCCAGATTCTCGGCCAGCGTCAGCCCACCGAACGAGATGGGGGTCTCGAAGCCGACTCCCACCCGTTCGTAGTATTCACGGCCCCAGGCCGAGATCTCTCTGCCGAGTGCCATGGCGCTCCCGGTATACCCGCTGAGTAGTCCGGTGAGCAGGCATTGGGTGGTGGATTTACCCGCGCCGCTCGGCCCCAGGAAACCGAATACCTCGCCGTGCGATACGTCGAAAGTCATGTCGTGGAGCGTGGGGGTGAGGTTGCCCGGGTAGGTGAATCCCAGACCCGATACGGCGATGGCGGTGGTCATCGGTCGTTCCTGGCGGTGAGGAAACGACCGGTCATGCCCAGCACCGTAGAAACGGTTCGCTGTGCTTGCGCCCGGATCTCCTCAGCAGGCAGGCCCGGTGCGGTGAGGTTGGGGAGTCGGGCGATCCGATCTACTGCCGCGGCCCGGAAATCTCGCTGGGCGAATTCGGTTTCCAGGACGGTCGCGAGCCGGTCCCTCTCGGCCGGCGGAAGGTTCTGGAACGTCAGGGTGAGCACGACGACTCCTGCATGACTGGACAGTTATATGACTGATGAGTCATAATTTAGCAAGGCAGCCCAGCCCGATCAAGGCAGATGATGCGCGTAGCTGGGGTCGTCGGCCTGGCGATTGAGGGGACACGAGTCATGCGAACATTTCTTCTGGTCCTTGGGAATTCGCTCGTCGCCAACACAACCACGAACATGGTGTGGTTCGGCCTCATGTTCTGGGCCTATTTAAGCACGCGTTCGGTGTTGGTCACCTCCCTGCTCGGAGGCATGTACATGCTGCTGGTTTCCGCGTTGAGCATTCCCTTCGGAATTTTGGTGGATCGCCTGCCTAAGAAGCTGGCCATGAGCCTCGCCACCTCGGTCTCAACGGTGGCCTTCGCCGTGGCGTGGATGATGTGCCAGTTCGTGTCTCCAGACGCGCTGATCGACATGTATGGCTGGGCCTTCTGGGCGCTCGCAACTGTAGTGCTCCTGGGCGCCGTCGCTGGCTCCGTCCGGGACGTGGCTCTCGCAACGTGCGTGTCTATTCTGGTGCCCAGCGAGGACCGTCCAAAGGCTAACGGCTGGGTCGGGATCGTGCAGGGGGTCGGTTTCTCGGTAAATACGGTCACGAGCGGACTGATCATCGGTTATCTCGGTTTGCGGTGGCTGCTAGGGCTCGGTGCTGTGCTGATCGCGTTGAGTCTCGTACATCTGGTCACGATCCGACTGGTCGATCCCGTGTTTTCCGAACTGGGCGAGGAACTTCCTCGAGCGAGGTTAGTCCAAGGGCTTCATCTGGCTCGCACCGTCCCGGGACTTATGGGCCTCATTGCGTTCTCAACCTTGAACAATCTGCTCGCAGGGGTCTACTTAGGTCTTCTGGATCCCTACGGTTTACAGCTTGTCTCGGTTCAACAGTGGGGAGCGATGTACACCGTGCTGAGCGTGGGTTTCGTCATCGGCGGCGCATTAATCCAGAAGACCGGACTCGGGATAAACCCCGTTCGCACGCTGTTGAGCGTGAACTTGGTTATGTGGGCATTGGGAACGGTAATGACGATCCGTGAGTCAATCCTTCTGCTCGCCATGGGCGTTGTGCTGTTCATGGTGCTCGCGACCTACGCTGAGGCGGCCGAACAGACGGTGATGCAGAAGGTGGTGCCCTTCCGGGAACAGGGCCGGGTATTCGGTTTTGCGCTCGCCGTAGAGCGCCTTGCTGTCCCCGTCAGTACGTTCATCGTAGGACCACTGGCGGAGTTCTGGGTCATGCCATACATGGATTCCGACGCTGGGCGTCAGGCCTTCGGCTGGCTCCTCGGCGAAGGGACGACTCGTGGCATTGCGCTGGTGTTCATGATCGCTAGTGCAAGCGGGTTGCTGCTCATCGGTCTGGCTTTCCTTTCACAGCCTTATGCCGTGCTGTCACGGACATACGCGGACGCATCCGTGAATGACCGTATCGTTGCCCCCGGCGCCGGGACATAGCGGTCTCCCGATCGAGTAACCAGGGAAGACGCCGCTCTTGCGAACGCCAACAATCACGTGTCCATGATAGGCTCGCCGATACATCATGCTATGCATATGGTCACGCTTCGCGCGCCATGGCCATTCCCCACGCACGCGCGGACTCGGTCTGGTCATCTTTGAGTGCCGGCACCTTGCCGCTCACGACGAACCTGTGCTGCTCCACCTGAGTTGGACCTCTTTAGTGCCCTCGTTGGGGGGCGGTGAGCAGTTCGGTGGTGTCGTCGGGGGTGGTGGGTTCGGCGGTGAGGTGTTGTTCACCGAGTTGGATGGTGAGGTGTTGCAGCGGGCGTAGTGCGCGGATGATTGTTTTCAGTGGCCAGCCGCTGCGGGCTTGGAGGTCGCGGGCGATCGCGAGGGCGGTGAACACGATGGTGAGGTGGGCCTCGATGGAGTCCTTGAGTCGGTGGTGGATCGGGCGGGCGGCCAGGTCGTTCTTGGGCATGCGGAATGATTGCTCCACATGCCACAGGTCGTGGTAGCTGGCGATGACCTCGGCTGCTGGCATCACGGTGGCGGTGATGTTGGTGACGTAGCCCTTGAGCCCGATGAGGGCTTCGGCGCGGCGTGGGGAGGCCTCGTCCAGGGTCGCGTGTTGGCCGGTGGTCTTCACGAACCGGGCCTTCTTGGCGGGCTTGTCACCGTCGACGACGGCCTGGGCGCGGTTGCGTTGCAGGGTCAGGGTGCGGTTGTCCCGTGCTGCTCGCTTCGCGGAGTACGCCCAGACGGCCCGCCACGCGGTGGGGTGCTCGCCGGGATCCCACACCGGCTCGGCGCGTGTCTTCACCCGGTCTGGGTCCGGCGCGGTGGAGCGCATCGTGATCGTGTCGATGATCTGCCCGTCGGTGAACGCGGTGCCGTGCCAGCGGAAGTGTTTGGCCAGGTCGTGCGGGGCCTTGACGACGCGGGAGCCGACGATGAACCGTAACCCGGCCTCATCGATCGCTTTCAGGTTCGCCGTGGACAGCATCCCGGCGTCGGCGACGACCACCATGTCGGTCACACCGTGGCGCTGCTGGAACGCTTTGATGACCGGGATGATCGTGTGTGTTTCGGCCTTGTTGCCCTCGAAGCAGGCGATCTCCAACGGGAACCCGCTGCGGTCCACGAGCAGACCCACCACGATCTGTGGGTCGACCCGACGTTCCTTGCTGTATCCGACCTTGCGTAAGGCGTCTTCGGTGTCGGTCTCGAAATACAACATCGTGACGTCGTACAACAGCAGGGACACGTCACCGCCATGCTCGGACCACACATGCTGGAAACACGCCTGGGCGATCTTGTCGCGATAGTCCTGGTCAGCACAGCGTTTCAGGCAGCGTTTCACCGTGGACAGGTGCACCGGCGCCAACCCGAGCTCCGCGATGACCCGCAGGCTGTCCACCTTCGAGGTCGGCTCCACCACACGCGCCAGCACCAGCTGGAAGAACGCCTCATCCTCAATCGCGTCGAACCCGAGCCGCTCCCACGAGTCACGAATCACGTCGACCAACAACTGGGAACGTTTCCCCCCGATCACCGCCACCCCCGGACGCACCCCCCGCTGCCCGGGCAGCTCAAGCATCGGCTGGTTCGCGTGCAGCCTGTCCTGCCTGATCCGCAACAGGGCCGCCAACTCGGCCTCATCATGGGCCGACCCGAGGTGCTCCAGGATCGTGCGGACCCCGCCACGCTTCTCCACGATCTGCACCGCAGTCGCCCCCGAAGCGGTCTTCACCTTCCTCAGGAACGGGCTCACCCACCCGATCCTACCGGCCCCTTAGTGCCCCGAACCCCACACCCAAACACGACTGACTACCCGCGACACCTAGCCCAAACCCCGAAATCCGCTCCAGAGGTCCAACTCAGGGCATATGGTCACGCTTCGCGCGCCATGGCCATTCCCCACGCACGCGCGGACTCGGTCTGGTCATCTTTGAGTGCCGGCACCTTGCCGCTCACGACGAACCTGTGCTGCTCCACACGCACACGCTTCCTACCCGCCACAGCCTTCTTCGGGGCGCGTGCCGCAGATCCGACCCACAGGCCGTCAACCACAGTTTCGAAGACCGCCACCTTCAGGACCGAGGTGAGATCCGCCCTGGACAGCCACTCCTTGATACCCGTAGGGGGTACTTCCGTAGCCCCTCTTGCAACCGCCTGCTCCCTTGAACGGGGAGACGGCAGTCCGCCATTGTGCGTGGGCGCTCCCAGCAGCAACAAGTCGCTCGTGACGGTCTCAGGGGCCTCGAAGGCGGGCACTACGACAGACTCGGCGTCAGCGCTCCGGAGACCCTCGGCGATGGCCTCTAGCCGCCCCAAGACAGGAATCGGGCATCGAAGAGCAGCCGAGCACGGCTGTGACCGGGGAATCAGCGTTGTGCGGCCTCGACGGCGTCCGCCCAGGCGGGTAGGTCGGCGCGATGACGCTCGATCTGGCAACCCGATCCGTTCGCTCGCTCGGCGATTCCCTCCTCCGCCCACAGGGCACGGGCCATGCCGCGCAGCCGGGGCGGTAACTCACCGGATGCGTTCACGACGCGCCACCAGGGCAGGTCTTCTCCGTGATCGCGCATGAAGGCTCCCACCTGGCGCGGCCCCGTCCCGACCAGGGCGGCGACGTCGCCGTAGCTCACCACCGACCCGGCGGGAACCAGCGAGACCGCCAGCCGGATCCGTGCGGCCAGCTCGTCCCTCACGGGCCGGCTCCACCGCGGTCGCCGGAGCCGGTCTCTCGCGCCCGGGCAGATCGCCCACGATCCTTGCCCATGGCCCGGGGGCGATCTTGGCTGGGCGACGAGAGAGCACCTAGCCGATCGGCATCATTACCTTGGGCGTCCGGACCCCGCCGCTGCGCACGCCGGCCGGCGAGACAGCCCGCGGCCGGCCCGGCGCCGGGCGGGTTTAGCGCCCTCGGCAAGAAGACTCTCAGGTGAGATCGATGCATAGCCCATGTCTCGTCCCGGCGTTCCGCGGAGTGGAATGGGCCCGATCCAGGCTGCTGGATTGTGTCGTCCCCATTCGGCGCTGACCTAACTGGGTGCGCTGTAACCGGCCGCCTGGTGAAACCATTCCGCAATGGTATCCCGATGCGATCCAGGCCGGTGCTTTCCGGCTCGGAGCATGCCGCCAGCCGGCGCCGCCGTCCCGGCACGCGGCAGGCTATAGCGGATCGATCCAGTCCAGGAATGGGCGGGTGCGGTCGGTGACGGATTCGAAGCACCCGAGCCCCCGGTATCCGATGATGGTGCCGGATTCGCTGCGGAGTTCGCCGTGGGGGAAGAAGAAGTCGGGACGGCGAGCCGCCTCGGCCAAGGCTCGCGGTACGATGTAGCCCACTTCGGGGATCATCGGCGGTGAGGGCTGGATACGGCCATGCCGGACCCGGGTCACGGGGATCTCCTGGCCGCAAACCCGGAGAGTTGGCAGTTCCTCTGGCGTCGTTTGCCGGTCGATCCAGGCGTCCGGGGAGTCCGGCGCCCAGCTGAATGGGGTGCCGGCCTCGGGAAAGATCGTGACCGCGTGTGGGGTCAGGTTTCTTAGGGTGCGTATTCTGTCGATCTGCGGGGTGGCCCGGGCGTACACCTCGGTGATCGGGAAGCGGTTCCCGGCCGCCATGCGCAGCACCCGGATATAGCTTTTGGCGCCGAGCGAGAAGTCCCCGAGTTCGTAGAAGTCCATCGTCAGGGTATTGCACTGCCTGGCCGTCAGCGCGGCCAGGGCCACCGGGATTTGGACGGCGAGATGGATGTTGGCTCCGTCGCCCAGGTGCCGCAGGATCTCACCGGTCTGTCGGGCCAGCTCGGCGCCCTCGCTGTGGTGGATCATCTTCTTATCGTGGGCATCCGGTTGAGTGACGAACTGGATCAGCAGTACCGGTGCCGGGCCGATGGATCGGGCCAGCGCGGTGAGCGGCTCCCGCAGGTAGTTTTCCGTGGTCAGCAGCACGACCACGTTCCTGCGGCCTTCTCCCAGCGACAGGGCATCGCGCAGTGCCTTCCCGTCGGCGGCCACGGGGACGGGGCCGCTCGCCTCCCTCTCGGGAGCAAGGACTAGGCACTGGATGGTGGTCTTCTGATCCGTCGGCTTGTCGGTGGAGCACCAGTCCTTGCCGTGCACGTCGCGCCAGGTGAAGGTCTCGATCCCATCCCGTGACTTGGGGAGGGCCGTGCCCAGGGCCCATGCGAGGCTCGGGTGGCAGCCTCCCCGGAAGAGGACACGTCTGATCCGGGCCGCGTGGAGTTCGTCGATGAGCACCGGCAGCGCCTGCTGCAGGCAGCGGTAGTCGAGTTCCTCCGGGATCTGCGTGG
>ERZ773077.303-NODE-303-length-37181-cov-30.427813_pt1 | contig 37181 bp, 46 predicted proteins | sample MGYA00580612_ERZ773077 | MGnify/ENA primary metagenome ERZ773077 (study PRJEB29015, sample SAMEA2737971) | human oral metagenome | biome: human oral; feature: human-associated habitat; material: dental | place: China | collected 2021 ...
CGCCCTACCCTAGTGGTAGGGTTTTATTTTCTGACATTATAATGACAGAAAGGAAACTATAATGGTTGAAACTCACTTGACCTTCCGGACCATCGACTTCATCGACACCTTCCTCGACGGCCTTGAACGGCTGGCGCCGAACCGCTACATGTACAGTCATCTGGACGCGCTCGACGCGTTCAATGAGCTGCTGTTGGTTCGCGCCTCCGGAGAAGCTGCGAGGCTGCGTCGACGTATCGCTCGCGTCCGTGACGAGGTCTCGGAGGCTCTCCTCTGACCTCTTCTCACCCTACCCTAGTGGTAGGGTTTTACTAACCCGGATACGAACAGAATGGTGTTTTATTTCTTCACGGCCACGTTGTAAAGGAGTTCAAAATGATCAAGAAAGAAGTCACTGTCGATGGATTCGACGGCCCCGAAAAGCGCACCTACTATTTCCATCTGACCAGGTCAGAAGTCATATCCTGGGTGAAAGAGTCTGGCGGTCAGCTCCAGAAGGACCTCGAGCGCGTCAGCAAACTTGATATCGAGGACGACCTTACCGATCTCTTCGAGATGGTTGGGCGTGTCCTTCACCGCGCAGTGGGGGAGCGCGCGGGCGCGCGCTTTGTCAAGAATTCTGAGATCGCCGACGATTTCGTGTTCTCTGGAGCTCTGGACGCGGTCCTGGCGGATCTCCTTGAGCACCCCGACGAGATCGAGAAGTTCACGGCTGGGCTTCTCCCCGCAGGGGTGATGACCGAGGCAGCCAAGCTGACTGCGTGATATATTCAGTTCCTATAATGACAGAAAGGAATGTTGTGAATTTCGAACTTTACGCAGAGCGGCCCTTGGCTGAGTCCATCGCCGTTGAGACCGTTGCGGCCGCAGTCGGCGCAACCGTTGCGTGCATGAGTGCACGCGCGCTTATCGACAAAGAAACGCGCGAACTCTCGCCTATGCGCACCTTGGTTGTAGCGGCGGCGGCTATGCTAGCCTCTTGGGCTGCGGCCTCGGCCACCCGTCGCTCTGCAATTCGACTCAACCCCTGACCCTTCTACAGCCCTGCCCTAGTGGTAGGGTTTTCGTTCTCTCAGAAAGGTAATCAGGTCTCCAACAGAGATTCTCCTGATTGTCGTGCTGTCCGTCTGTGTTGCGATCCAAATCGGTATCATACTTTGGGAATGATGTTTATATACAGTTCCTATAATGACAGAAAGGAAAGAAATGGAAACTTCAACCGAAGCTGTAACGATCGACGATCTGATTAATGCCCACATGCGCAGCATGACCGAAGACGGTCTCGGCTACGAGGCGTACCACCAGATGATAATGGACCTCGACCGGCTGGCCGCGACCAAGGAGCGTGTCGCTCCCGCGAAACGGCCACTGTCGAAAGACGCAATTCTGGGCGCTATCGCCAGTGTCGGGACTGTGATCGTGATCGTGACTGCGGAGCATGTCGCCCCTCAGCTCTCAAAAGCGTTCAGCTTTGTACCTAAGTTGTTCCGCTGACCCTTCTACTACCCTACCCTAGTGGTAGGGTTTTCGTTCTCTCAGAAAGGTAATCATGGGTTTCTACGACTTCATGTGCGTATTCGGGGTGGCTACTCTCGTGACTTTGGTAATTTTCTTCGTGCTACTTCTCACTGAGCGATGAGTAAGAGAGGCTTCAAGCGCCCAGAACGAGTGCTTCACCAGTGGTGCGAAGAGATACACACCAAGCAGCCTAATGGGCCGGTGATCATACATTTCGACGGACCGTGGGTGCTTGAGATCAATCCTATCGGTATCGTCAACCAGCCAGTCAACACGCTCACCGACTGGCCGCTGTTGGGCCTTCGGATCCGCGATCTTGTCTCCTGGCTGGTGAAACAGGAGGGATTTGACGGGCTCGGAGGAGCCGAAGACAATTTTGAATGGAGGCTGTACCGTGGCGCTTGCTGATATGCCACAGCCTAACTCGAGAAACAGTAAACAACCCAGACAGGTCACGCCCGTCGCCCAAGCTCGCCTTGCCGAGAAGCGCGGTAGTCGGCTGAAGAGCGCCCTTGTTGCAGAGACAGGGCGGGCGCTATTCGAGTACGCGGTGTACGACGTCGTCGTGCCAATGATTAAAGACGCTGCGGCAGCAATGTTCAACCGAGCATTGTACGGTGACGGTCGAGGCTATCCCGTTGGGCGAGGTTCGTCGTACGGCCGCACTGACTACGGCGCATATTCTCGCCCCCGTACCGACGGTTCGGTTCGAGACCCTCGACGGGAACTCTCGCCCCGCGTCAAATCGCAACACAACTTCGACGAGGTTGTGTTTAATGACCGAGCTGAAGCTGACTTGGTACTCGAGCGGCTTATGGATTTGATTGACACCTATGGCTCCGCGACTGTCGCGGACTTCTACGACCTGGCCGGGATATCCACCGATTATCCCGACAACGACTGGGGATGGGAGCGTCTTGGAGGCGCTGCTATTCGCCGAACTCGGGCCGGTTATATTCTCGACTTGCCCAGACCTGTTTCAATTGACCCGAGGAGATAGAATGAGCAAACGACAATTCAAATTTGTGAACGCGGCAGAGGCACAGGAACTGCTCTTTAACGAGGTCTGTAAAGTGCTGGAGATAACAACCGGTCCAGCACTTTACCAGTTCAACGACGTCCGCCTATCGATTCAAACCAGGCATGGCGAGCCCAAGGGGTACGCGTTGGAGCCTCCCCCCAACTGGGAGGATCTTGTCTACGCGCTGACTGTCCTGCAAGTTATCATCGGGGCTGAGGGATGGGAACGCGCTATTCAGCGCGAGGACGGTGAGATCTTCACCGTTGATCTTGAGCGCATTCAGCGCGAGGGGGTGTGGTGTGACTGCTGATACATATGAGCCCGACGCCCTCGGCATGATCGAGGCCGATCGAGAGTACGCCAAGCATCGCCTGGAGATGGTCTGGGCGACGTCTATCACCACTATCGAATCGTCGGATGATATTGTTATCCGTATCAAGAAGTTCAAAGAAAGTGCCTAACATGGCGACCAACCAGATGGAAGAAATACAGATTCTCAAGGCCCGCGACAAGGCACTCGGCGCGATCATTGAGCGCTACCCGTTCGCCAACCTCTGCGTCGAGGGTGATGGTATTGTTCTCCAAGTCGTCGTCTCCGAGGGCTCGACTGAGGCTCTCGCACTCGATGCCCAGCAACTGGGGCCGGATTGGGCTGAGCTCATTGAAAGCCTGAAAGACTTGGCGCACTATGCCATGGCGGTACCTGATTACGGGTATCACTGGATCAATAAGACTTACCGGCGAGACTGGTTCCTGTCGCGCAAAAACTGACCAATACGAACATATTCAGAAAGGACCTAAAAATGACCACTTGGCAGCAAGATCAGATCGACAAGCCCTGCCCGATCACCAATGAACTCGGGCTCAAGATTCTCGATAGGACTCGCAAACCCACTCGGTACGTGAGCGCGGACATCGAGGTGCGGCTCGAACCATGGGAGAACCGCAATCCCGTGTACGTAAACGAAGCGCTCCCGCTTGATGAGGCCGAGGAGCTTCGAACGAGCATGGATGACTACGAGCAAAAGACGGGCGAGACCAGCTACAAGGATTGCTTCTGGAAGCGTGAGCCGTGGCGCATCACTATCACGCGCTTGCGTCCTTCGAAAGCGACCCTCACTCCGCCGAAACGTGCAGAGTCGATGACCAATGAATCGGGCACGTTCGAAACCCCAACCGTTGGCGAGACGACTGTAGCCGTGCGCAACTACCCCGCGGGTCGTGAGACTATTGTCCGCGGAGGGGCCGTGCAGGTCACCGAGCTGCCGGCAATGACCGTAATTACGGTCTGGAAAGAGGCCCGATGAGCGACATGACTGCGGCACTGCTGGCAGCATCCCGCCTTGAGGACGTGGTCCAAGACTTCCTCGACGCCAGGCTCGCTGGTCAGCGAGATCTTAAGGTGATCGGGCGCGGCGTCACGCTTAGCGTGTTCCGAGGCGACGGGCTCGTCACTCCTTGGAATACCGATTGGGCTTACTGGGGCTTCGCGGGGGGCACAGTTCTCGCTGCGTTCCGCGTGCTCAAAGGTATGGACGTTACTTACCACCGAGGGTTCTGGATGTCTCCAGGCCACAAACAGTTCAACTGGCTTATTCAAGAAAGCAAAAACTCATGAGTATATTCTCCTCCGCTGCCAAGTTCAGCAGCAACCTCATTCAGAAAGTAAAGTTCCGCAGCCCCGAGCTCCTTATTGGAGCAGGGGTTGTGGGGCTCGTCGGAGCGGCTGTTGCGGCTGTTCGGCGAGGTGTCCGGTGGCACAACGCAGCCAAGGCTGAGGTCCTCCACGACCTCGAGGTGATCAAGAAGGCCGAAGGATCGCCCGAGTACTCCCGCGAAGACAAGGTCCGGGACTACGCCCAGGTCATCGGCAAGGGCGTCTGGTCATTCACTCAGATCTACGGCCCCTCGATCGCTGTTGGCGCAGCATCTGTGGTGTCGGTCCTGGCGGGCACCGGTATCCTCCGCGGTAGGCTCGCAGCGGTCACCTCTGCGGCTGCGACCGCACAGGCTGCTCTGGATCGCTACCGCCAGCGGGTTCGCGAGAAGCTGGGCGACGACGTGGACTCGGAGTTCGCGCACGAAGTCATTGGCCGCAAAACGAAACTCAAGCACGAGGACGGAACCAAAGAAAGCCTCGTGACGTACCATCTCGTTCCCTCAAGTGGCGAGTGGATGGCCGCTTCGCCATATTCTCGTCTCTGGGATGAAAACGCAATGGAGTGGTGCGCGAACAGGGACATTCAGTTCCTCACACTCCGAAGCCTGGAGAACCACTTCAATCGGGAGCTAGACGCTCGGGGTGTCGTGTTTCTGAACGATGTCTACAAGGCCCTTGGGCTGCCCATGTCCAAGGACGCAGCCCTCGTCGGGTGGATCAAGGACTACGAGAAGCCCAAGATGGCGAAACTCGCAGCTGAGCTCGGGCGTGTTCCGGGTGACGGTGTAATCAGCTTCGGCGTGTTTGAGAACGAGTCACCATCGGCTCGCGCATTCCTGGCTGGCGACGACGATCGCGTCGTGCTGGATTTCAATGTTGATGGGGTTATCTACGACCTCATCCCCGCCCTTTGACACCTATACTGAGGGAGAACCCCTGTGTGGACTCATATTCTCGCCTTCGTGGCGGGTGTGGCTACTGGCGTTGCCATTGGTATTATCACCCGACCGAAGGATGAAGACGCATTTGAGGGGCGCGTGGCCGAGGAGGTCGCAGCCTTCAAGCGCCGCTACAAGGAGCTTCACGAAGAAGCTTCTGCCGCCCCCGTGAACGGGGAGCCCCAAAGGGAGGAGGTGAAGGACGTGGCGGAAACCAACGAAGAAGCTGAAGCCCGAAAAAGTTATGACACGGTTGAACCGGAGGCTGATGTTACCGTTTCTCCCACCGGAAGAGGCGTCTTCGAAATCTCGGAACGGGAATTCATCGACAACCCCCAGCCCGAGACCGAAACCCTTCTCTATTACACTCTCGACAAAACCATCGCGACCGTCTCTGAGGACCTTGTTCCAGAGGCTGACTCACTCATTGGGACCGGTTACAGGTCGATGGACCCGGACGACTACCTCTACATCCGCAATCTGGACGTAGGAGTGGATTACGAGGTCCAGGCCGTGCCTTACTCCTATAAGGAGTACGTCCTGGGGGAATGAGGCGCGTGGGGGACCAGTCCTATTTCGACTGGCTATATGGTAAGGTCGCTGACCCGGGCGACCTTAATCCTTGCCGCAGTAGGCGGTGTTTGATCGATCTGCTCGCCCATGAGGAGTTCGTTCCGTGTTGTGCAGACGATGAGAATCGACGGGACGCCGTTGATGAGATTCGTTACCGCGCGGCGGAAGAGCACGGGGTTACAGCGCATTGGCGGGAGCCAACGTGGCTGGAGGTTCTCCTGGAACTGGCTGAGCAAGCGGAATTCTGGGCGTCAGGTACCGACGCGGAGCAACCCCTTGCCGGCTGGTTCTGGGAGTTCCTCGATAATGTAGGACTGGCTGAGTTCTCAGACGAGGACTGGCCGATTGTATACGAGGACGCCCGGAAACGGCTGGACGATGCTGTGGCCGGGACAACCTCATTCTTTCTTGCGAGCCAAACGGCGTGTCCGCTATGGGACCAGCTCGGCGGCTATATTCTCAATAGGACAGACCTGATTTAGGAGGAACCATGGACTTCTTCAAGGTCTGTCACAGAGAGAAACAGAAGAACGTCGGCGGAGAGCGGCAAACAATTGTCGAGATCTTACCGTCGTTCTCTGTTCTCCCAAGCCAGGACCTCATGGTCCGGGGCAAGGAGTTCTTCGCGATCTGGGACCCAGACGCGGGCTTCTGGTCCACGGACGAGTACCGTGCACGAGAACTCATTGATGCGGAGCTGTGGGCGTACCGTGACAGCCTGGACCTCCCTGAGGAGGTTCCGGTCACCGTGCACTCACTACAGAACTTCTCGTCCCAGGCGTGGAGTGGTTGGCGGCGATATTTGTCGAGTCTGCCAGACAACTTCCACGACCTTGACGGGGAGCTCACGTGGGCATCGGACAAGCGGGAGCGTTCCAAGTTCGCGACACGGGCGCTCCCCTACTCCGTTGAACCTGGCGAGACAGCAAGCTACGACACGCTGGTACAGAAGCTGTATTTGCCCGAGGAGCGCGAGAAGTTCGAGTGGGCAATCGGGGCCATCCTTGCTGGCGAGGCCCGGGAGATCCAGAAATTCCTGGTATTCTACGGCCAAGCCGGCACTGGTAAGTCGACGATCATAGGCCTCATTGAACAACTGTTCGAAGGCTACACCACAACTTTCGAGGCCAAGGCGCTCGGTGCGAACGGTAACGCATTCGCGGCGGAGGTGTTCAAGAACAACCCTCTCGTGGGGATTCAACACGACGGGGATTTAAGCCGCATCGAGGACAACACCAAGTTGAACTCGATAGTGGGGCACGACATCATGTCGCTCAACGAGAAGTACAAAGCTCCTCGTGACATTCGCCTTCGTGCGTTCTTGTTCATGGGGACGAACCGCCCCGTCAAGATCACGGATGCCAAGTCGGGTATCATCCGCCGCCTGATCGATGTTCATCCGACTGGTAGGCGTCTGTCCGTCGCCGAGTATCACCAGGCGGTGGCGCGTCTACCGTTCGAGCTTGGTGCTATTGCAGCACACTGCCTCGAGGTCTACCGACGTCTCGGTAAGGACTACTACTCCGAGTACGTCCCCATGGCCATGATTGAGCAGACCGACCCGTTCTTCGACTTCGTCCGGTCATATTCTGACCAGTTTGTTGGAGCCGAGGACGGTGTTTCACTCAAGCAGGCCTACGATTGGTACAAGGAGTACGTAGATGAAACCGGGTTGCAGTTCAAGATGCCTCGGTATCGATTCCAAGAAGAACTCAAGGAGTACTTCGACGAATACCGAGAACGAGGCATCGAGCGCGGCGACAACCGACGCAGCGTATATGTGGACTTTAAGCTGGAAAAACTCGAGCGAGCTAAGCCCAACGTGGCTTCCCGATCCCGGCTCGTGTTGGATTCTCGTAGATCGGGGCTGAGTGATATTTGTGGTTTGGCGCCAGCGCAGTATGCCAGCAGCGCTGGAACCCCCGCTCGGAGATGGGATGAGGTAACGACCAAGCTCGTTGACCTGGACGAGCGACAGTTGCACTACCTCATACCTCCCGACAACCACATCGTCATTGACTTCGACCTCCGTGACGAGACAGGCGAGAAAAGCCGCGAAATGAACCTCGAAGCTGCTGCTGAGTGGCCGACCACTTACGCCGAGTTCTCTCAAGGCGGCAACGGGGTTCATCTGCATTACATCTATCACGGCGATGTCAGCAAGCTGAGTCGGGATTACGCGCCCGGCATCGAGATCAAGGTCTTCACAGGCAAGGCGTCTCTTCGCAGGCGCTTTACATTCTCGAACGGGCTACCGATCTCACCTATTAGTAGCGGATTACCAGAAAGGAAACAGCGTGTGATACGTGACAACATCGTGACCACCGAGCGAACATTGAGAACCTCGGTGGAAAAGGCGCTTCGTAAAGAAGTGCATTCCGCGACGAAGCCTTCGATTGATTTTATCGAGAAGCTCTTGACCGAAGCGCACGCCTCCGGTATCGAGTACGACCTCAGCGATCTCGAGCCGGCAGTCATATCTTTGGCCGCTTCGTCGACCCACCACGCGCATGATTGTATGCAGCGCGCGATGGGGTTTCCATACAGATCCGAGCACGAAGAGCCGCCCAACACTGATGGCGCGGATCCAATAGTGTTCTTTGATGTGGAGGTTTTCCCAAACCTCTTCATCGTTTGCTGGGAACGAGAAGACTCGGACCAGACGGTTCAGATGATCAATCCATCGCCGCAGGAAATAGAGCCCCTGCTTCGTATGAAGCTGATTGGCTTCAACAACCGGAAGTACGATAATCATGTTCTTTATGCTCGATATTTGGGGTATGATAACGAGCGACTATACCGATTGTCGCAGCGTATCGTTTCTAACGAGCGGTCGGGATACTTCCGGGAGGCATATAACCTCTCGTACAGCGATATTTACGACTTCAGCAGCGTCAAGCAGTCTCTCAAACGGTTCGAGTTGGACCTTGGTATTCACCACCTTGAACTAGGGCTGCCCTGGGACGAGCCTGTTCCAGAGGAGCTGTGGGCGAAGGTGGCGTCGTATTGTGTCAATGACGTCAAGGCAACCAAAGCCGTGTTCCACACCCGGGCCGCTGACTTCAAGGCGCGCAAGATTCTCGCGGCGCTGTCGGGTCTGTCGGTGAACGATCCGACGGCCAAGCATGCGGCAAAGATTCTCTTCGAGGGGGATAGGGACGCGGTTAGCAAGTTCGTCTACACGGATCTCTCCAAAGAGTTCCCGGGCTATAAGTACTCGTTCGGGAAGAGCACGTACCGCGGAATTACCACAGGCGAGGGCGGTCTCGTGCTGGCCGATCCGGGCGTATATTTCGACGTGGAGGTGTTCGATGTCGCGTCGATGCATCCAACATCGATTGAGAGGTTGAACCTCTTTGGCCCGTACACGAAGAACTACACCGCGATCAAAGAGGCTCGTCTTGCTATCAAGCATGGCGACCTCCAGAAGGCACGTGGGATGCTAAACGGCGCCCTTACGCCGTTCCTGGATGGCACACCCGAAGAGCTCGACGACCTCGCGTACGCGTTGAAGATCATTATCAATATCGTATATGGTTTGACGGCGGCGCACTTCGAGAACCCGTTCCGAGATCCCAGGAACAAGGACAACATCGTCGCCAAGCGCGGGGCGTTGTTCATGGTGGATCTTGTGAAGGCTCTCGAAGAGCGCGGAGTGCACGTCTTGCACGTCAAGACGGACTCCATCAAGGTCGCCAGGCCGACGCAGGAGACACGGGACTTCATATTTGAGTTCGGGCGCAAGTACGGCTATGAGTTTGAGGTGGAGGATCGTTACAAGAAACTCTGTCTTGTGAACGACGCCGTCTACATCGCCCAGGATTACGAGGGCAAGTGGCACGCAACCGGCGCCCAATTTGCAGAGCCGTACGTCTTCAAGACGCTCTTCAGTAAAGAGCCGCTCCAGTTCGAGGATCTGATTCTGAAAAAGACAGTGACCACCTCGATCTGGATGGACACAGGAACAGAAGAGGAACCCGACCGCCGTTACATCGGCAGGTCTGGCGCATTCATCCCCGTCACAGAGGGGGGTGGGACGCTGTGGCGTGAAAAAGATGGAAAATACTCAGCCCTCGGAGGCACGAAGGGTTACCGTTTCGTAGAGGCGGAGACTATGAAGGAGGTGGGTCTGAATGGCCCGATCGACTATACGTATTACAGAGCCTTGTGCGACAAAGCGCGCACTACTATCGAGAAGTTCCCCGACGGTTCTACGCTATTCGAGACCGGGGACGAATGACGAGGTCTTTGAGTTGTACGATCCTGAAGAGAGCGTGGTCGAGCTCGTCAAGGCTGTCGCCCGAATGCTGCCCCGCAGCGTCGAACGGGAACCCACAAACGAAAAGTTTGAGTTCAACCGCGATACTCATCGTGGGAAATGGCGCTGTGATCTAAAACCAATAGGCTACGTCGATGAAAATCTGATGGCGCACTTTGGCCAAGATGCCATCACAAATCTTGGACCAGAACGGGCCAACAACGCAACAGAAAGGAACACCAATGGGCGTTAAGCTGATCGAACTTGAGCGAGCAATGCTCGCGGAAGAATTCCTCAAAGAGGCGTTGCCGAACGCGACACGCAAGGAACGCGCGATCGTAGCACTGCGGCTGGAGTACTTCGACCGGGTGGGTGTGCGGTTGCACTACCAGGCTCGCGATATGTCCAAATACGGGGACGAGCCAAGCAAGCGCAAAGAGTTCTGCGACCTGTCGTGCGATCTTCTGGCCCTTGCCTCGCTGATCCACCCGTACCACCGGGCTGAGATTGAACCAGAAGACAAGAACATTCCTCTCTCGCTCGACCGAGGCGAGACGCGTGTTCGTTGGGCGATTGGGAACCTCTTCGCCCTATACAAGGCGGCGGAGGCGCTTCTCGCAGGAAATCACGACGAAGCTGCGTCGATGATCGAGGGTGTCAAGAGCGGGGCGAAGCCCGAAGGGTGGGGCTCGAGATTTTCGCACCGATTCGACAAGCAGCTCAAAGGGCTTATGGACGCGTCGGCGAGCGAATGAGTCAGCATCTGACACGGCTTGTGGAGGCGCGCCTGTATTATTTCGCGAGTGTGGGCACCATCCTCGCAGAACGCCACTTTGATAGGCCCAACTGCTTGATGGATGCTGTTCTAGGCCACTGGACTCGCATCCGTGAGATTGCGCACGCTGCCGAAACCGACGAGCAGCTGCGATACGCTGCTAAACTGCTGAAATACGCAGGGGCTACAGCTGATGGATTGCTAGAAGGCAACAGCGATGCAGCGTGCTGGACCCTCCAGGCGCTACGTGAAACACTCGAAGAATCGGTAGATTAAGGAGAAACATAATGTCGAACAAAGAAACATACGCCGAGTACACTGAAGCCTTCCCACAGATGATGCAAAACTTCCGCGCGAATCCACCGCGGGTGGAGGGCTGTGAAGACTCCGTGAACTTTCTACTGGAGAATGAGATCCGCGTCATTGAGAAAGCCCGGCACTTTGCAGGTCGAGGGAACTACAGCATGGCATCTGAGATTCTTAGCGCGAGCTGTGAGCTTATTGCGAACTGCACGCCGGATGGTAAACACCGTGCTTGGGCGAATCTGTTCTACATTCAGCAGTTGATAGCATGGCGGGGTCGCTTGAAGAAGAAGCATTGGCGTAAGCTCGCCAAGGCGCGCGTCGAATACCTCAGCCAGGCGCTGGCGATTGTCGGCGACTCAAATCTGGACTGGCCTGTTTTGTCAGAACTGCGCCAATGGCAGCCTACCACCGAGAGGATGCTTCAAGAGGCCAAGTCTTACCGAGACTACAGTTGTGCTGCGGACTTTGCCGCGCGTCTCGGTTTCGCCTTGGATAGGGTCATCCTGGGCGAGGGCGTGTACTCTAAGACCCTGCTTGACATGGCAATCGCGTCGCTGCCGGTGGCGGATGACGATGCATGAGCCGAAAGCTAATAAGCCCCGCTTTCCCGATATTTCGGAGGACATGATACGAGCCCTATTCATGGGCCCCAAACATCCGCGCAGTATCGACGAAGACGTGCGACGTTTCATTGAGAAAAGGAGTAAGAAATGACAGACCAGCGCAAACGCCCTGACCCAATCATTCTGGAGGGCGCGGTCATCAAATTCAAAAATTTCACAGGCGAACAGCGACAGTACAACCCCGCTGGTCAGCGTAACTTTGTACTGTGTCTGCCAGATGAGTTGGCGCAGCAGCTCGCCAGTGAAGGCTGGAACGTCAAATGGAAGCCCGGGCGGCATCCGGAAGATCCTGACGAAGCCCAGCTTACAGTCAAGGTCAAGTTCAAGGAATCCGGGGATGAGCGAGGCCAAGATCCAATCGCATATTTGGTCCAAGGGCGTAGGAAACTCGCGCTGGACGGGCGGACCATAGGTATCCTGGACCGTCTTGCGCCGGTCAACATCGATCTCATCGTGAGGCCGTATGTCTGGGACATCAACGGCAACGTGGGTATTACAGCCTACCTGGACGAGATCTATTACACAGCGGTTGAAGGGCTGTCGAGCAAGTACGCGGATTACGAGGAGGTTCGGGGATGAGCAAGCAGTGCCCGTTCTGCATTGAGGCCCGGACCGAGGCTGCAAAGCAGGTCTACAAGTGGCTGGTGAGCACAAAAGACCCCATCCCTCAAAATAGGGCCAACTACTTGCAAGCGTACGTTCGGCTCGGGCATCGCATTGATCTCGCGGAGGGACACACTTTGGCGGGGCGGATTCTCGAGAAGATGCTCGACAGTCACGAAACGCGGGGACTGTACGAGGACCTTCCCATCGAATACCCTGGGGATATTCAAGCGCTGCTCACCATGATCGAGAAGAAGGCGGAGACAGATGAGTAATACGTGTCGTGGCTGCACCAACGCTGTGAATGACGCCTGGGATACGGTCACCGACTTTCTGCTTCATCCGCCAAAGCTCGTGACTCGTGAGGATGTGGAGCGACTCAAAGCGTACGTTCGTCTTGCTTGGCGGGTCGAGCAAAACCCCGATCATGATGACGCGGGCTGGATTGTTCAGTCGCTACTGAGCGGCGGGGGTGCGCCCGAGTATGACAAACAGGTCGCAGAGTTCGAAGAGGACCACCCTGTGAATTATCCCCGTCATCTCCGAACAATTCAAGAGATCATTGAGAGAAGGAGTTGGATCATTGAGCCCGACACGTGAGGACATACAGCGCTACCGGGGCATCCTGGACGCGCTCGTAGCCGAACTGGAAGAAGACGGTGCCTTGTAAACTTTACAGGGGCCAAGTAGAAGCACTCGGCTCTCTCCGCCCTGGCTCCATCCTTTGTGGTGGGGTCGGGACGGGGAAGTCGAGAACATCCCTGGCCTTTTTCTTTTGCTCCATCGGGGGCGGAAAGATCGACTTTGAGACCGGGGAAATACTTGAGCCTATGCGCAATTCTAAGCGCCTCGTAATACTAACCACAGCCAGAAAGAGGGACACGCTCGAATGGAGCCGGGAGATGGCCATATTTGGCCTCTCAGAGGGGTCAGAGGGGGCGTGTGAAGTCACGGTCGACAGCTGGAACAACATCAAGAAGTATGAGGCCTTGAAAGGGGCGTTCTTCATCCTTGATGAACAGCGTCTTGTGGGATCCGGAGCCTGGGTGAAGGCCTTCTACAAGATTGCAAAGGCCAATCAGTGGATCTTGCTGAGTGCTACGCCTGGGGATACTTGGCTGGACTATGCGCCGGTGTTCATCGCCAATGGGTTCTACGCGAACATCACAGAATTCAGGGCGCAGCATGTCATATACAAGCGTTTCAGGAATTACCCTCAGGTCGATCGGTATGTGGGAGTGAAGCATCTTGAAGCGCTGCGCAAGAAACTGCTTGTAGATATACCCCTTGAGCGGGGGATACGGCGTCATCATGAGTATTGTGTGGCTGAACACGATCGCATGGCGTTGAAAGAAGTTTGGAAGACGCGCTGGAACCCGTTTAAGAATGCGCCGATCAAGACAGCCAGCGAGCTGTGTCAAGTCTTGCGGAGGTTGGTGTCGACAGACCCGTCTCGCCGCGCGGAGCTAGAAGCGATCTTGGCGAAGCACGATCGGCTGATCATTTTCTACAATTACAACTATGAGCTTGACCTGTTGCGGGAGATCTTGCTGGAGGATGGGCGCGAGTTTGCGGAGTGGAATGGTCAGCAGCACGACCGGTTGCCGGAGGGAGAGAGCTGGGCATATCTCGTGCAGTACACGGCAGGGGCCGAGGGGTGGAACTGCACGACGACTAACGTGATTGTGTATTGGAGTATGAACTATTCGTACAAGGTGATGGGGCAATCGGCGGGGCGGATTGACCGATTGAACACCGAGTACACGGACTTGTACTACTATTATTTGACATCTCGTGCGCCGATCGATTTGAAGGTGCGAGCAGCGGTTGCGGAGAAGAAAAACTTCTCCGAGGCAGCATTTGCGAGGTCGTCGGCGGGTCGAAGGTTAACAGAAGGTTAACAGTTTATAACGTTTTGGTAACAAATGTTGTCAAAAAACCAGTTTTACCCCCCTCAAAACTGGTTTTTTGACGACCGAACGGCGTGTCGCAGTAATTTTTACCAAAAAATGAAGTTTTCCTGAGAATTTCTCAGGTTTTGGCAATTTTGGAGGCCTAGACGCTGTTTGGGCGCCCCTCGAAGCAGTCACGCCGCTCAAAGTGCTGCTTTTTTTCAGATGTTATAGTGAGAGGAGAGAGCTATGCTCTCTTTTGGGTTGTTACCCCTCTCACTCTTACAACCCAAGTCCTCTCTTTTATGTTAGGAGGGATATGGCTTTAGCTAGTATTGGTACAAACTACGCCGGCAACGATGCGAAGCTCGAGGCCGACGTCGCAGCCCCCTGGTACAAGCTGTGGTACGCCAAGTTCAAAGAGGACCATCCCGACATTCAAGTCGTCGTGGTCCAGGCTTATGGTTTTGCACGCGCTTCTGCCGGTGTACACTCGGGCGGTTGGTGTGTGGACTTCCAGATCTGGCATCTCACCACAGCCGAGATTAGAGAGCTGATCCAGCACCTTAGAAAATGGGGCGCCTCGGCGACCTGGGAACGCGACAGTCGTGACGGTATGGAGCCACACATCCACGCAACCATCGATTCCGAAGGCCGCGACAGCGCGTCATACTATCAGATCGATGCTGTCAAGAGAGGCCGTAATGGCCTGGTGAACAACGGCAAGGACCGGTATGCGGACCTCAACCCTGCAACCTGGCTTACGGCAGTCCAGGCAATTGAGCAACTGCAACAGATTGGAGCAAATGTGGCATCTGCCAAGGAAATCGGCGACTACATCTTCCACGGCGTTGATTGGGGCGGCGAAGACTTCTCGGACCGAACCACGCGTACGCTCACCACAGCAACCCAGGCACGAGACGCCGCGCAGGATGCGAACCTTCGCTGCCAGGACCTAGAGCGAAGCGTATCCGGACTGAACGGACGGCTCCAGAATATCGAGGCGGATCTCGCAGAGCTTCAGCGTGGCATTTACGATCCCGAGAACCCCTATGCTGACGATGCGGGGTACGTTTCGCTGCATCGTTGGTTGGTTCATCTGCGGGATGAGATTCGGGCAAAGCGAGTCTGACGTGTTGGAACGGGATTTCGAGCGAGGCCTGAAGAAACGCCTCGAGTCGATATTTCCCGGCTGCCTTTACTTGAAGTTGGACCCCACGGCAATCCAAGGCATTCCCGATCGCCTGGTCATCTGGCAAGACCGCTGGGCAGCGCTTGAACTGAAGCGCTCTCCGCGGGCCAAGAGGCAGCCCAATCAAGAGTATTATGTCGACATGATGAATGAATGGTCATTTGCGGCTTTTGTTCATCCCGAGAACGTAGAAGAGGTATTGGATGCGCTTCAACGAGCATTCCGATCTTGAGGGCGCACACGCCTTTCTGAGCGCCTCCAAGGGCACGTGGGTGGGATACACCCCGGAGAAGCTTGAAAGCGTCTACACGAGCCGTCTAGCGGTTCTGAGGGGCACGGAGCTCCACGAGTTGGCCGCCAAATTGATCAAAATGAAGATCAAGCTGCCTCGGAGCAAGAAAACGTTCAACATGTATGTCAACGACGCCATCGGGTTCCGCATGCGACCGGAAGTTGTCCTGGCGTACTCGCCCATGGCGTTTGGCACAGCCGACGCTATTTCTTTCAGAGACGGTTTGCTGCGCATCCACGACCTGAAGACCGGAAGCCATCCGGCCAACATGCGCCAGCTGCGCATTTATATGGCTTTCTTCTGCCTCGAGTATAGGATTCATCCTGGCAACATCGACGCAGAGCTCCGTATCTACCAAAACGACGAGATAACCAGTGAACGCCCGGAAGTGGAAGAGATTCTAAGACTGATGAGCGTTACCGAGGAACACTCGGCGCATTTAGAGAGGCTACGCGGACACTATGAGTGAGCTGTATCACTACGGAACAAAGCGGCACTCTGGTCGTTATCCATGGGGGTCAGGCAAAGAGCCCTTCCAGAGCGAGGGGCACTTCCTGGAACGCAACAAAGAGTTGCGCAAGGCGGGCATGTCTGAGCGCGAAATCGCAACGCTGCTTGGGATGTCTGTTGCTGATCTTCGCACTTACAAAACCATTGCTCATGAGGCGAACAACGCGGAGCTGGCGTCCCGAGCGGTTCGTTCGAGAGACGCCGGAAAATCAATTCGCGCCATCGCAAAAGAAATGGGGGTGTCCGAGACCAAGGTCAAGGCACTCCTCAACCCTAGCGAGAAGTCGAAGAGCGCCGTTCTCAAGACGACTGAGAGTACGCTCAAAGAGCTCGTCAAAGAAAAGGGCCCCATTGACGTTGGTCTCGGAGCCGAGGCCCATATGGGTATCAGCCGTGATCGCCTCAACACCGCTGTCAAGTCGTTGCGGGAGCAAGGTTGGGAGCTGTACTACGTCAAGACAACGCAGCTCGGCACGGGTAAAGAGACTTCGGTCAAGGTTTTGTGCCCACCGGGTATGAAATACACGGACCTCGCCAAGAACCCCGAGAAAATCGGAACTGTCTACCCCGTGTCATATGACGGCGGCCACAGCTTCCTTGGCATGGGCGCCAAACCCCGTGGATTCGATCCTAAGCGCCTCCAAGTCCGTTGGGCAGAAGAGGGCGGCACCGACCGTGACGGCGTCATAGAAGTCCGTAGAGGCGTTCCTGAGCTGTCTCTAGGGGCGGCCAACTACGCCCAGGTGCGCATTAAGGTCGGCGACAAGCATTACCTCAAAGGTATGGCTATGTATGCTGACGATATGCCGCCGGGTGTGGATCTTCGGTTCAACACCAACAAGAACCGTAAAGCCAATAAACTGGACGCTCTCAAGGAATTGAAGGACGACCCGGACAACCCGTTCGGCGCCACGACCCATCCGCATTATTACCTCGATAAAGAAGGTAAGCGCAAGCAGTCGTATCACAACATCGTCAACGAAGAGGGCCAATGGGGGCAGTGGAGCCGCAACCTGGCATCACAGTTCTTGTCAAAGCAGTCCCCCGCCTTGGCGAAGAAGCAGCTTGGAATAGCTGAGGCCAACCGCCGTGCAGAGCTCGAAGACATTTTGTCGCTTACAAACCCCGCCGTCAAGAAGAAGCTTCTTCAGTCTTATGCGGATGGGTGTGATTCAGCGGCTACCCATTTGAAGGCGGCTCGCCTTCCCCGCCAGGCTACGCAGGTCTTGCTGCCGCTACCCAAGATCAAACCTGACGAAATCTACGCTCCTAACTTCAAGCATGGCGAGACTGTTAGTTTGGTGCGTTACCCCCACGGCGGCATCTTCGAGATTCCTACCTTGAGGGTGAACAATCGTTATCAACTGGGGCGCAAGCTCATTGGTATCCTGTCAAAGGACGCTGTCGGTATTCACCCAAAGGTGGCCGAGCGTTTGTCCGGGGCCGACTTCGACGGTGATACCGCCGTCGTAATACCCAATAACCAGGGGCGTATTCGAACCAGTCCCGCGCTTAAAGGGTTGAAGAACTTCGATCCCAAACGCATGTACCCGGAATACCCTGGCATGAAGGTCATGTCAAAGGGCGATACCGGGAACCAAATGGGCCGGATCTCTAATCTCATCACCGACATGACAATCAAGGGCGCCAGTCCTGATGAGATTGCCCGAGCTGTTCGTCACAGCATGGTTGTAATCGATGCGCATAAACACCGCCTCAATTACAAACAGTCCTATATCGATAATGGGATTGCCGCTCTCAAGAAGAAGTATCAGCCCGAAGGCGGAGCCGGCACCATCATTTCAAGATCCACCGCCGATCATCGAGGCCCCCACATTGCGCCGCGTAAAGCGGCAAGAGGCGGCCCCATTAATAAACGAACAGGTGAGTTGGTCTTCGAAAAGACCGGCCAAACCTATAAGAAGAAGGTCGTCGATAAGAAGACCGGCGAGGTCTCGTGGGTTGACACCCCCGCCCTGACAAAGCGCCCGGGCATGATGACAGTGAGCGATGCCAACAAGCTGGTGTCTTCAGCAAATGCCCCCATCGAAAGGGTGTACGCTGCATACGCCAACAATATGAAGGCTCTCGCTAATCAAGCGCGCCTTGAAATGTTGAAGACCCCCAATGCTGTTTGGTCCCCCACCGCTCGGAAAGCATACGCCCCTCAAGTGAAGAGCCTCAAAGAGAAACTCACCCGGGCTCTTGCGAACGCCCCCCGAGAACGCCAGGCCCAGCTGTATGCCAACTCTGTCGTTCGCGCCAAGAAGGCGGCGAACCCAGACATGGACAAAGACGAATACAAGCGCCTCAAGAACCAGGCCCTGGCCATGGCACGGGCACGGTTCCAGGCTAGTAAGGCTCAGAGTCTTGTTGAGTTCACAGCCAAGGAGTGGGAAGCTGTGCAGGCAGGCGCCATTAGCCACTCGATGCTCGAGGATCTGATGAACTACAGCAACATGGACCGAGTTCGTCAGCTCGCTCAACCGCGTACACGTAAGGGTCTAAGCACAGCCAAGCGTGCACGAGTGCGGGCCATGGCGGCCAACGGCTACAGTCAGGCAGACATAGCCTCTGCACTGGGTGTGTCTGTGGCCTCTGTGCAGGAGGTGTTGGGCTGACTATGCTGATGTATGATGTTGCACTCACAACCGTGGACAACCCATACGACCCCATGGATGAGTTCGATGAGTGGTACACGTGGGACCTCACCAATGGGTACCACACCTGCGCCTACCTAGCACGGATTGCTAGAACTTCAGAAGAATTGACTGAAGAAGAGAACTTGGAAGAACGTGAACGTGCGATCGATGAGATTTGTGAACTCAATATAACGGGAAAATACAAGAAAATAAAACGAAAAATAATATAAAATAAAGAAAAATGACGTGGGGGAGGGGGTCCTCTCGAAAAGAACCCCCCACCCTGCATCGCGCGCTCTCCGAAACAACCCCGAAGGGGCAAAATCTGGAGACACTCGAGGCGAAAACTGAATCGAACGGAGGCCGATGGCGACCAAACAGAACCAAACTACAACCAAACGCCGCCGACCACCGGCCAAAACCCCTGCTGCTCGTACAAATCAGCTCAAGGCAATGGCGTATGACCTCGCGGAAGAGCGCTTCAGAGAGGGCACAGCCTCGAACCAGCTGATTATTCAGTTCTTGAAGGCCGATCCAGCCCGTGAAGAGCTCGAAAGAACCCGTCTGGAGAACGAGAACGAGCTCCTAAAGGCCCGCGTCAGCGCTCTCGAGTCTGGCCAGCGCCTCGAAGAGCTCTATGCCGAGGCGCTCGAAGCCATGAAAGCCTATCGAGGCGACGATGCGGACATATGACGAGCTTACATCGCTCGCCGACTACTTCGACCGTTACAAATACCTTCGGATCAACCAGGGCGTTGGCGAGCGAACGTTCGGCGGAGACCGGTGGCTCAACCAACGCTTCTATCAGTCCCGTGAATGGAAAGACGTTCGCGATGCGGTGATACTGCGTGACAACGGTTTCGACATGGGGCATCCGGATTACCCGATCAACGGGCGCATCTACATTCATCATATGAACCCAATGCAGCCGCTAGACCTCAAGCATGGTAATACCGCGATTCTTGACCCTAGATATCTGATAAGTGTGAGCATGCGGACCCATCAAGCGATCCATTACGGCGATGACGGGCTACTACCGAAGCCTATCGTCGCGCGTCTGCCGGGGGACACTGTGCTCTGGGGAAAGAAGGCTACATGAGTGTTTTGGCCGATGTAAAGGCTATGCTCGGCATCGAATGGAACAACTACGACTTCGATAATGAGCTGAAGATATTCATTAACAGCGCGCTTAGCACGCTCGAGATGCTAGGCGCCCCCACACGCGCCACGGTCGAAGACCAAGAAGCGACCTGGGCGCAGCTTCTAGGACCAACCAACCCGCCGGAGATCAAACCGTTCGTTTATCTGAAAGTACGGCAACTCTTCGACCCGCCACAGAACGCGTTTCTCGTCACGGCCATGCAGCATCAACTGGATGAGCTGGCTTGGAGGATTAGCGTTCACTATAGTCGCTACAAAGGAGGTGTGGACCTGTGGAAACCACTGCCCTAGCCCATCACGGCGTCAAGGGTATGAAGTGGGGCGTCCGCAAAGATCGTCGCTCGTCCGGGAGTGGAATTCTGGGGCGGCTCGCGAAGCGAAAAGCCAACCCGAATGTGGGTATGGTGGATACGCTCTACAAGCCTCAGAAACCAAAAAACGAACTCGTCATTGACAAAAACGGCGCCAAGCCGAAAGAGTCGCCAACGTCAGGCCTGATTCGTGGTAAGCAGACAGCTGCAATCTCGGACAAACAACTCAAGGCCACCATCGAGCGCATCAAAATGGATGCCGAATACGCCAAGCTGACACGCACTGGCTTTCAGAAGTTTCTGAGTCGCATCGGCGACAAACTAAGTGCAGAAGCCGCCGGTGTCGCTGCTGGACTCATTTCGAAGCAGGCGCGCAGCTACTTGGACATGGCTATGCGGAACGCCCAAGCGGGTAAGAGCAAAGGGGGTGGCGGACCCAACCCCAGCGGCCCAAAACCAAGCCCAAACCTCCCCAAGCCATCCGGCCCCAGCTCACCGTCGGGCGGGGGAGGTAGTTGGTTCAAGCGCCGCTGGAACAACATGGCGTCTGAGTTCAAGCGTACATGGGACGGGCCGACGGCTACAACTCGCGACACGAATAACAAAATCTACGACCAGTATGGCGATCACATGTTTGAGCGTGGAAGCGTCATCGACGAGAATGGCCGGATTGTCAAGCCGCGAAAGAGGTAGGCCATGGCGTTGTCAAACACGGCGACGCCGTACTACTACGGGCAGTTCCGCGAGAAGGTAATCCGAGGGGAGATACCCGTATGCGAAGAGATTTCGCAGGAGATGAACCGAATAGACGCCCTTATCGCCGACCCAAACATGTACTTCGACGACTCCGCCATCGACGGGTACGTCAAGTACTGCGAGGCAGAGCTCACCACAACTGATGGCGCTGATTTGCACCTGCTTGACACGTTCAAGCTATGGGCCGAACAGCTGTGGGGCTGGTATTACTTCACCGAGCGCACCGTCTTTGTCGCCAACCCGGATGGCCTCGGCGGCCACTACGAGCGGCGGCGCAAGAAGGTTCGCCTGACCAAGAAGCAGTACATCATTGTCGCCCGTGGCGGCGCCAAGTCCATGTACGCCTCAACCTGGCAGGCCTACTGGCTCAATGTCGACACGAGCACGACCCACCAGATCGTGACCGCGCCGACCATGCGCCAAGCCGATGAGGTTTTGTCACCGATTCGCACTGCCATCACACGTGCTCGTGGCCCGCTGTTCAAGATGTTGACCCACGGGTCAAACAAGAACACCTCAGGCGACCCCGCACAGCGCCAGAAGCTCGCCCCAACCAAGATGGGGGTGCAGAACTTCTTGACGAACTCTCTGATCGAGATTCGTCCGATGTCGATCGACCGTCTCCAGAGTCTTAGGTCAAAATATAATACAGTTGACGAATGGCTCTCTGGCGACGTTCGTGAGAATGTGATTGGCGCCCTTGAACAAGGTGCGTCGAAGCACGAAGAGTACAGCATCATCGCGATTTCGTCCGAGGGTACAGTGCGAAACGGCGCCGGCGATGCGCAGAAGATGGAGCTGGCCAAGATCCTCCGTGGCGAGATGACCGCCCCGCATGTCTCGATCTGGCATTACAAGCTGGACAACGTCGAAGAGGTCGCGGACCCCCGCATGTGGGTCAAGGCGCAACCCAACATCGGTATTACTGTCTCATATGACGCCTATCAGCGTGATGTTGAGCGAGCGGAACAGGTCCCGTCGGTCCGCAACGATATTCTGGCCAAAAGGTTCGGGCTTCCGCTCGAAGGGTTCACGTACTTCTTCACATATGAGGAAGTACAGCCGCACTCGCCGAAGAACTTCTGGAAGATGCCGTGTGCAATGGGCGCCGACCTCTCCCGAGGCGACGACTTCTGTTCGTTCACGTTCCTCTTCCCGCTGCCCGGGGGCGGCTTCGGCGTCAAAACTCGCTCTTACATAACAGAGGTGACCCTTGACAAGTTGCACGCAGCCCTCAGGCTCAAGTATCAGGAGTTCCTTGATGAGGGTTCTCTCGTGGTTCTCCCCGGCACGATGCTGGAAGTGGATCGAGCGGTATATGACGATCTGGAGCGCTTCATTGAAGAGAACTCTTATGACGTTCGTGCAGTCGGTTACGACCCGTACAACGCGAAAGAATTCATAGGGCGCTGGGAGATTGAGAACGGGCCGTACGGCGTTGAGAAAGTTCCACAGGGCGCCCGGACCGAGTCTGTCCCATTGGGTGAGCTCAAGACGTTTGCCTCGCGCCGCCAGCTTCTCTTTGATGAGGCCCTGATGTCGTTCTGTCTTGGTAATGCTATTACGATGGAAGACACGAATGGCAACCGGAAACTCATGAAGAAGCGGGCCGAGGATAAAGTTGACGCTGTGGCTGCACTGATGGACGCGTTTGTCGCGTTCAAGCTGCACCGCGACGCATTCGAGTAGAAAAAGGAGGCGCAATGGCGTCTTTTGGCGAACGACTTCGCCACGCGTGGAACGCCTTCCGACGACCGCGTATTGAAGACCCCCGCTCTTTTGGGCGGTACGGTCGAACGCAGATTCCGCACACGTACATAAGCTCTGAGCTGAGTGTTCTGGCTGCGGTCAAGACGCGAATCGCTATGGACTGCGCCGACGTGCGCATCCGACATGTGAAGAAGAACACAAAAGGCCAGGTTGATGAGATCGTAGCTGACGGTCTGCACAATTGTCTGAACGTCGAGGGAAACCTTGACCAGAGCGCTCAGGCGCTTCGAATGGACATCTTTCAGACGCTCTTGAACAAGGGGGTCTGCGCGATCGTCCCCGTCGACACCAGTCTCGATCCGTCAAAATCGGATTCATATGACATCAAAACGATTCGCGTTGGCGAAGTGATTGAGTGGTTCCCTGAGTATGTTCGGGTGAAACTCTTCAATCCTGAAAAGGGTGAGCTTGACGAAATCGATCTCCCGAAGAAGCTGGTCGGCATTGTGGAGTCTCCGCTATATGCAATCCTCAATGCGCCGAACTCAACTTTCCAGAGGCTCTCTCGTAAACTCGCCCTTTTGGACAGCGCCGACGAGGCGGCCGCAGCGAACAAGTTGGATCTGATCTTCCAGCTTCCGTACGTCGTTCGAACGGACGCCCGTAAGGCCCAGGCCAAACAGCGTCTGTCGGAGATCACCGAACAGCTGACGGGCTCCAAATACGGCATCGCCTACGCGGATGCGACGGAGAAGATTACGCAGCTCAACCGGCCAGTTGAGAATACGCTTCTGACGCAGATCGAGTATCTGACCAAGCGACTTCACGCCGAGCTCGGCGTGACCGAAGAGGTTCTCGCGGGAACCGCTGACGAGACGGCGATGATGAACTATCGCCAGCGTACGATCAAGCCGCTGGTCGAGGCCGTGGTCGAAGAACTTCGTCGCAAGTTCTTGACGAAGACTGCCAGAGGGCTGGGGCATGATTTGGCTACGTTCAGCGACCCGTTTGCGTTGGTGCCTGTTTCGGAACTCGCGGAGCTCGCGGATAAACTGATCAGAAACCAGATCGTCACGGCGAATGAGTTCCGGCCAGTTCTCGGTCTACCTCCCGCTCCCGATCCGGATGCAGACAAGCTGCGTAACCCCAACTTGCCGGTCGAAGACACGACGCCCCCAGTGGACGTCCCGTAACGAAAGGTCAAAATGAAACCAGACTTTTCTGGATACGCCACCCGGGCCAATGTCCTGTGCTCGGATGGTCGAACTATTGCGCCGGGCGCGTTCAAACACCAGGACGGCGCGACTCTGCCATTGGTGTGGGAGCACCGCGGCAAGGCTATGGAGAACATTCTTGGTCGCGCGCAGCTCCAGCATCGCGATGATGGCGTCTATGCCCTTTGCGCATTCAACAACACGCCCGCTGCGGATACCGCTCGTGAGTTGGTCAAGCACGGTGACTTGAATTCCCTGTCGATCTACGCCAAGGACTTGAAGCAGCAGGGTACGACCGTGATGCACGGCGACCTCGTTGAGGTCTCTCTCGTGCTGGTCGGTGCAAACCCCGAGGCGCGCATCGATGAAGTATACCTCACTCACTCCGATGGTATGAGCGAAGAACTGGAAGGAGAAGCGCTTATGTCGTTTGGCGCTCAGATTCAGCACGCCGACGAGACCGAAGCTGAGGATTCCAGCGACGAAAAGACGGTCGCAGACGTTCTCGACACCATGACTGACGAGCAGAAGAACGTCGTGGCCTGGCTCGTGGAACAGGCTGCCGAAGGCAAGTTCGACGATGAAGAGGGCGAGGACAAACCGCCCGCAGAGGACGCTGAGCATAGCGACTCGCCCACCGAAGACATCAAACACTCTGACACGAAGGACACCGAGTTGACTCACAACGTCTTCCAGGGGAATGCCCCCTCCAACGAGCTCAAGCACACCATGACTGGCGAGCAGATCAACGCCATGTGCAAGGCTGCCCTTGAGAACGGCGGTAAGTTCAGCACGACCGTTCTTCAGCACGCTGCCCAGTACGGCATCGACAAGATCGAGTACCTCTTCCCCGAGGCCACGGCTGTCTCTGATACGCCAGACTTCATCAAGCGTCGCACTGAATGGGTGAGCGATGTCCTGGGCGGTGTCCGCCGGTTCCCGCACGGCCGCGTCAAGAGCCTGCATGCCGACATCACGGCTGACGAGGCCCGAGCGAAGGGTTACACCAAGGGCGCCAAGAAGATCGAAGAGGTCTTCAAGCTGCTGAAGCGAGAGACCTACCCGACCTGGATCTACAAGAAGCAGAAGTTCGACCGCCAGGACATCATCGAGGCCACCAACCTTCGCGTTATCGATTTCGTCAAGCAGGAAATGCGTATCATGCTGGACGAGGAGTTCGCTCGTGCCATCCTGATCGGCGACGGTCGCGCTTCCAGCCACGCTGACAAGATCGACCCGGAGAAGCTTCGCCCGATCTGGACCGACGATGAGCTGTACTCGATCCACAAGACCCTGGACAAGACGGTCGAGGGTATCGACCTGGTCGAGAGCGTCACCCGCGCTATGACCGACTACCGAGGGAAGGGCTCTCCGACCCTGTTCGTCTCGCCAGAGACGATGGTCGACCTCCAGCTCATCAAGGACAAGAACGGCGCGTACATGTTCCCGACGGACGACGTTCTCGCCCGTCGCATGCGTGTTGGGCGCATCGTCGAGGTTCCGCTGTTCGACGGGGCCAAGCGCACCGTCGGTGCTAATGAAGTGGACCTCATCGGCATCGTCGTCAATCTCGGAGACTACACCGTGGGCAATGATTCCGGTGGCGAGATCTCGTACTTCGACTTCTTCGACATCGACTTCAACCAGATGAAGTACCTGTACGAGCTCTTTATGTCTGGGGCTCTGACCACTCCGAAGTCTGCCGTCGTCCTGGAGCGCAAGCGCGCCTGACGTCAAAATGGCACGATTCATTGGCAACATAGGGTACGCCGAGTACGTTGACAAAGGCGACGGGGTCTTCGCGGAAAAGATCGTCGAGCGTAAAGCCCGGGGCGATGTGAACCGCGTTGCCCGTCGCTGGGAAACGACAGAGAACTTGAACGACGATCTGGTCATGTCGCATGAGTTCTCGATCGTGATGGACGCATATGCGTTCAAGAACTTTGTCAACATCCGCTACGTTGTGTGGGGCGGCGCGCGTTGGCGTGTCAACTACATCGAGGCCCGTCGCCCCCGCCTCGTACTTACCGTGGGAAAGGTTTACAATGGGCCAGCGCCAGAAGCTCCATAAGCAGCTCGAGCTGGCTCTGGGGAGTAAGCGGGTGTATTACCAACCCCCGCCCTCCGTGAAGCTCGAGTACCCGTGTATCATCTACAGTAAGACTGACCGTGAGCTTTTGCGGGCTAACGATAGAGTGTACAAGTCATTCGACCGGTATCAGGTTGTGGTTCTCTACACCGATCCAGATTTCGAAGCGACCGACCACGTCCTGTCACTCCCGTGGGCCACGTACAACCGACATTACGCTGTGAACAACGTCTATCATGACGTTCTGTACGTTTACAGCGGCTAACGAAAGGAGCCACTGTGGCCAAAGCTGCACTGGTGTGGGACAAGGACGGCGAGCGCTTCTACAAGGGTGGCGCGGACCGTGGAGTTCTGTTCGTAATGAATGATCAGGGAGCGTATGGCGAGGGCGTCGCCTGGAATGGCCTGACCAAGGTCAGCCAGTCGCCTGAAGGCGCCGAAGCGACCGAGAAGTACGCGGACAACCGCGTCTATGCTGTGGTCACTTCTCCCGAGAAGTTCAAGGGCACCATCGAGGCGTTCCAGTCGCCGCCCGAGTTCGACGTCTGCGACGGCGAAGCGGAGCTGGCTCCGGGCGTCGCTATTACCCAGCAGACTCGACGCAAGTTCGCTCTCTGTTGGCGGACCAAGGTCGGCAACGACGTTAAGGGATTTGATTTCGGCGAGGAGATTCACATCGCGTACGGCTGCAAGGCCGCGCCGTCCTCCGCCGACAACGAGACCCTGAACGAGTCGCCTGAGCCCACCACGCTTTCGTGGGAGTTCGCCACCGAGCAGACCAATGTCGCCGGCCACGCGCCGACTGCGCATCTTATCATCCGGTCGTCCCGAGTCGGAGATGAGAAGATGAAGAAGGTGCGTGAGGCGCTTTACGGAAAGGACCCGACGACTCAGGGCGGCACCGATGGCGTTGCGCCGAAGCTGCTGACCCCTGATGAGATTAAGCTGCTCGTCCAGTAAGAGAGGACCGTTAACGAATGCTTGAGCTTGTAGTTCCAGGCGGTGACTACTATGACGAAACCGCCGGCGAGTTCCAAACGACTGAACCTACGGTGCTGCGGCTCGAGCATTCGTTGGCGGCACTAGCTGACTGGGAGTCAAAATGGAAGCAACCTTTCCTAACTCTGGAGAAGCGCACCCCAGAGATGGTAAAAGACTACCTCCGTTGTATGGCAGGAGGGTCTCTCTCTGACGAGACTTTGTCCCGCCTAACTCAGGAAAACCTTCAGGCGATAACTGAATACATTGACGACCCGCATACAGCAACCACTTTCAAAGGCGGCGAATCGTCCCCGACAAAAGCGATCACATCTGAGGAAATCTACGGCTGGATGGTCGCCTATCGTATACCGTTCGAGTGCCAGCATTGGAATCTCAACCGGCTGACGACGCTGATACGTGTGTGCGGGATCCAGCAGAATCCGAAGAAACAAAAAGAGTCTCGCATGGAGACGTTGAACCGGTATCGCAGCGTCAACGAAAAGCGCCGCGCCGAAACCGAGGAGCGACTTCGTGCTCAGCGTAAGTCATAGCGGGGATTTCTCAAGAACGCAACAGTTCCTGGCGAAGATTCTGAAGCCCGACATCCGTTCGCGGTTGGAAGCCTTCGGTCAAGCCGGCGTCCAAGCACTTGCGGCGGCCACCCCAAAACAGTCAGGCGCAACTGCTGCGGCCTGGGGGTACAAGATTGAGCAGAAGAACGGCGTTTGGGGGATTTCCTGGACAAACACCAACCGCCAAAAGGGTGTTCCGATCGCGATCATTCTCGAGTATGGTCACGCCACCGGCACCGGCGGTTGGGTTCGAGGACGGTCGTACATACCTAGGGCAATCCAGCCGATCATGGACAAGATCGCAGATGATGTGTGGAAGGTGGTGACTAACGCCCCATGAGTAAACTTGACGAGCGCATCGTCTCAATGAAGTTCGACAACAAACAGTTTGAGCAGGGTATCAAACAAACCCAGGCCTCACTGAAGAGCTTCAATGACGCTCTCAACTTTGACAAGGCGGCGGCCTCACTCGGCGCGGTCTCGGACGCTGCCAAAAACGTCAAAATGGAACCACTTCTTGAAGGAGTGGAGAAGGCCCGCACTGGGTTCAAAGCCTTCGAAGTCGCAGCGATCACGGCCCTGGCAAACATTACCAGCAAGGTCGTTGACTCCGCCCTTCAGTGGACGAAGAACCTCGTCTTCCAAGCTCCGATGGGTGGGCTTCGTGAGTACGAGACTCAGATCAATGCCGTCCAGACCATTCTGGCCAATACGATCAAAGAAGGCACCAACGTCAGCATCGTCAACAAGTACCTCGACGAGCTGAACGATTACGCCGACAAGACGATCTACAACTTCACCGAGATGACCCATAACATCGGCACGTTCACCGCGGCCGGTGTGAAACTCGAACCTGCGGTGAAGTCGATCAAGGGCTTGGCGAACCTTGCGGCCCTGACGGGTACCAACAGCCAGAAGGCCTCGGCCGCGATGTACCAGATGTCGCAGGCCATGGCTGCGGGACGTGTCAGCTTGCAGGACTGGATCTCCCTAGAGCAGTCCGGCATGGGCGGCAAGCAGTTCCAGGAACTCGCCAAAGACACGGCGCAAGCGATGGGTGTCATCGACAAGCTCGACAAGAAGTCGAAGTCGATGTTCAAGAACAAGACGTTCCGCGAGTCGCTCAAGGGCGGCTGGCTTACGGCGGACGTCTTCACCCAGGCCCTCGAGGTCATGACGGGGTCGTTGTCCAAGGCCGATCTCCTCGCCAAGGGATACACCGAGGAACAGGCGACCTACTATGAGAAGCTAGGTCAAACCGCCTTCAAGGCTGCAACCGAGGTCAAAACTGCGACCCAGCTCATGGAGACACTTGCCGAGGCGCAGGGCACGGGATGGGCGCAAACCTGGCGTATCATATTTGGTGACTTCGAAGAAGCCAAGGAGCTCTTCACGTGGCTCTCCGATACATTGGGCAAGGTCATCGGTGAGTCCGCCGATGCTCGAAACCAAATGTGGCAGCAGTGGAAGGACCTTGGCGGGCGCACCGCCATTGTCAATGCCCTGAAGAACGTATTGGTCGGCATCGGCCGCATCCTGGGCCCGATCCGCGCTGCTTGGCATGCAGTCTTCCCGCCAACAATGGCGACAACCCTCGCTGCTATCTCGCACGGCCTGGAGCGCCTCACGCAGGGACTCATACTATCCGAGCCCAACGCCGAGAAACTCAAACGCATATTTCAGGGATTGTTCTCGGTCTTTGGTCTGGTCACTCAGGCTGTCGTAGCCGTCGCCAAGGGTTTTGGGGCGCTCTTCAATGAGCTGTTCTCATTGCTCCCCCGTGGTAACGGCACGATCCTCGAGTTCGTCGCCGGACTTGCCGATTGGGTCACGAACCTTCACAACTCTGCCAAGGAATCCGACTTCTTCCTCAAGCAGGTTCAGAAGTTCGGGGATTGGGTTCACTGGCTTGTCGGCGTTGCCACGCCATATTTCATTCAGGCTGGCCAGGCCATAGCAAAGTTCGGAACCGACGCATGGCGCGGGCTTGGCGAGTTCGTAAAGCTGACCCAGGCGAAGCTTGAAGAGCTGAAAGCATATTTGGTCCCCCGGGCCAAGGAAGCGGCAGATGCGACTAACGCTGAGCTCGGAAAAATCGGAGCCGTAACTGCCGCCGGTGGTATGGCGGGCTTCGAGACGCTCAAGAACTGGTTTGAGTCGGTCGCACGCGCTGCGGAGGAGTTCTCTCGCAGAGTCCGCCAAGCGTGGGAGGACGCCGCACGAGAGTACAAGAAGTTCAAGACTGCTCAGGTGAAGCAGGGTGTGGACACCGGGGGCGAACAGTACAACCAGCTTCTCGCTGGCACGAACCTCACCCTCGGTGCCGGTATCGGCGCGGGCCTCTTTGTCCTTGTGCAGCGTCTCGCTGGAGTTGCCAAGAAGGTCAACAAAAATCTCAAGTCGATGAATGACGCCGTTGAGAAGTTCGGCAAGGTCATCGACGCGGTTCGAGACCATCTGAAAGCCCTCACCGGCGCTGTCAAAGCCAAGGCACTCCTCTCGATCGCCCTGGCAGTTGGCGTCCTCGCACTGGCTGTGTGGGGCTTGTCGAAGGTTGATCCTGTCAAACTCGCTGTGGGCCTTGGCGCACTGACCGTCCTCCTTTCGGAGGTCGCAGGGATGCTGTTTGTGATGGCAAACCTGGACGGCCTCAAGGGCGGAGAATTCGTCAAACTCGCCGGAGGTCTCATCCTACTCGGCGCGGCAATACTGCTCCTCACCCGAGCGGTTCAGAAGCTGGGCGAAATGGACCCGTGGAACCTCGCCAAGGGGCTCTTCGCGATCCGGTCCGTTCTTTGGGGTATGGTCAAGACGGTCAATGACATGCCGGCTAACGAGAAGCTCGCGAAGACTGCTCTAGGGCTGATTGTCCTGGGCGGTGCGCTCATCCTTATGTCCCAAGCGGTCAAAATGATGGGAACTCTTCGCTGGCAGGATCTTGTCAAAGGTCTTGGCGCGTTCGCTGTTGTCTTGTCCGTGATGGTCGGCTTCCTGGACACGGCGGACTTTGGTAATCTGAAGAACGACACGTCCAAGCAGCTCCTGGGGATGGCCGCAGCGCTCCTCGTAATGGCGTTCGCCATCGAGAAAGTCGGTCGTCTCCCGCTCGGACAGGCGGTTCAGGGCGTCCTCGCCATCTCCGCGATCCTTGCCGCCATGGGCGGCTTCATGGCACTCACCAAGGAGGCCTCGTTCAACGCGTCGAGCGGTCTTGGCCTTGTCGGTATGGCCGTGTCGATGGAACGCCTGGCAGGAGTCGTCGAGCGGTTCGGCAAGATGGACATCGGCGTGCTTCAGCAGGGGCTCGCGTCATTGGCCGGCCTCCTCTTTGTGGTCGTAGCACTAATGTCGCGACTTGACGAGGAAGCGCTCCCCGCTGGAGCGGGGTTGCTCATGTTCGGTGTAGCCATCGGTATCGTTGCGATGGCTGTCGAGCACATGGGCAAGATGGACATTTGGGACCTTGCTAAGGGTCTTGGCGCACTGGTCATTGCCATCGCAGGTCTCGTCGGCGCGATGATGCTCATGAGCAAGTTCAAGACCGCTGTGAGCCCGAAGACGGCTGCTGCCATGATACTTATGGCCGTGGCCATCGGTCTGTTGGTCCCTCCGATCCTTCTGTTGGGCGCCGCTGGCCTTGTACCGGTGGCGGTCGGTGTTGGCGCTATAGTGGTTGCCCTGCTCGCGCTTGCGGGCACGGCGATGCTTGTCAGTGGTGCAATACCCCCACTGCAAGCTCTCGCCTTGGCGCTTCTGACCTTCGCAGCGGCCGCGGCATTGTTCGGTGTCGGCGTCTTGGCCCTTGGCGTTGGACTCGCTACGCTTGCTGGTGCAGGTGCCGCGGGTATTCAGGTTCTGACATCGGCAGTACTCTCGCTGATTTCGACCCTGCCATACCTGGCGACCAAGCTCGCCGAAGCATTCGTTGCGTTTCTTCAGGTTCTAGCGGAGAACGCGGGCCCGATCTCTGAGGGTTTCTCGGCGATCGTTGTGGCCATCCTTCAGGTACTCATTGACGCCACGCCCAAAGTGGCCGAGCTCCTAATCGCTCTGGTCACGGCGGCCTGTCAGGTTCTCGCTGACTGCGCGCCGAAGATTGTTGATGCGGGCATCAAGCTGATCATGGCTCTGCTGCGCGGCATCCGCGACAACATCCGGGAGATCACAGTCACAACGGCTGAGATCATCGCGGAGTTCGTTCGGGGGATTGGCGAGGGCATTCCAAAGATCGTCGATGCTGGCATGAAGGCCATGATTGACCTCTGCAATGGGATGGCCGATGCGATCGACAACAACCATCAGAATCTCCTCGCCGCAATGTCTCGTCTTGGCGGCGCCATCATCCGAGCTCTATGGGATGCTATCGCGGGCGCAGTCAAGAACGTCGGCGAGTTCCTGATCAACATTGGTAAAGCCATCGTTGAGGGTATTTGGAACGGCATCAAGGCCGCGGTCAAGTGGTTCACCGAAATGGTGAGCAACTTCTTCAAGGGCATCGTCGACGGCGTCAAGAAGATCCTGGGCATTCGGTCGCCCTCTCGCGTGTTCCGTCAAATTGGCGGCTATATGATGGAGGGTCTGAGCCTAGGCGTTCAAGACGGCGGCGATAACGCCATTCGGGCAACTGATGGCGTGGCGCAGGCGCTGGTCGATGCGGTCGAAGACGTCTTCAAGGACCTGGACCCCGAGGACATGGACCTGGAGTTGCGGCCGATGGTCACGCCTGTGGTCAACCTCGATGAGGCTCGTGCGTCCGCTGAGAGTCTGAACCGCTTGTTCGGGCCAGCCGACATGCGTCTCTCTGCGGGAGCAGTACAGGCCAACCCAGCAAATCGGCAGCAGAGCCACGAGCCCGTTGTGCAGAACGTTACGAACACGACCAATGTCGAGTTCACACAGAACAACCACTCGCCAGAAACGCTGGACGCCATGACGATCTATCGTCAGACACGCAACCAGCTGCGTCAGCTCGAAGAGGCAAGACTATGATTACAGGGATCGTTTCGTACCCCCCAGGCTCTGATACGTACCCGTTCAATCTGGAAGGCGCGGACGAGTCCGGGATCGTCATCAGTCAGATCGATGGTCTCGGGCCCGCCGCGGCCTCTCTCCATATGGAGTCCGTGTACAACGTCGATGGGTCGTTCCCGACCGGGATCCAGGTGGGACAGCGCAACATCACGATCGACTTCATACTGCCCGGGGCGAACCCGCAGGAGAAACGGCGACTGCTCTATCGCGCGTTCCCGGTTAAACAGCGTATTCGGCTGGATATCCGTACCGAGAAGCGCACCTACACGATTGACGGATACGTGGAAACTCTAAACCCAGGGATATTCACGCCGCAACAGACCGTACAGATCAGCATGGTTTGCCCTAGGCCATATTTCCGTCAAATAGAGGGGTATTCCACTGCGGGCGTCGAATTCCGCCAAGCAAGCGCGTCGTTCACGTTCCCGATCTCCACTCCGCCCGACAAGATGTTCGGCAATCTGACCAAGACGGGTGTCGTGACGATCGATTACTCGGGCGATGCTCCGACTGGGGCGCTGATGAGGTTCGTTCTCGCGGACAACCCCGGCACTCTTTTCGTCACAAACCACGCGCGTGGCGAGACTTGGAAGATGGACTTCAACATCTACAAGCGTGTCATGGGCTACACTCCAGGCGTTGGCGACACGCTCGAGATCGATGCCCGCGAGGACAATCTATATGCTGCCGTATGGCGTCAGAATGGCCAGCGCGTCCTTACCACGGGCATGGTAGAGTTCGGGTCTGTCTGGCCCACGCTCTATCCCGGAGCAAACCCTATTGAAATATTCACCACGTATGGTAATGCAAACACCAGCTTTAGTAACGTTGATTTGATGTACTCGCCGTTGTTCATGGGGGTGTAATGCAGAGGGACATAGATTTCATCCGCGTCCTGGACGAGAAACTAAACCCTGTCGGCGCCATCACCAAGGCACAGTGGTCATCGTTCATCTGGACCGAACGGTATCAGGACCCGGGCCAGTTTGAATTGAAGCTATGGGGCGGGGTGTACGAAGCCCTGAGCTCGGCGAACGACTTCCTCGGGAAGTTCCTGCGAGTCCCCGTGTCGACTGAGACTATGTACGTGGAGAAGGTTCGGTATGAGGGCACCCGCAGCGACCCATATATCGTTCTGACTGGACGTACTGCGGAAGTGATATTGGCCAACAGAGTTCTGAGAGGGCTGATCCTACCTTACGGCGTGCCCGCTCACGAGCTATTCCAGTACGCATGGGACTGGTCGCTTGGGAAAGATGCTCAGGCTGCTCGCCAGATACCTCAGTTCCTGCTGGACTCGCCGGACCATATGGGCGCGTACGTTGATTATGACCCAGACGGTAAAACGTTACACGATTTCGCCATCTACATGGCTAAATTGCACAAGAATGGTCTGCGCACGCGTCTGCATCAAGACGAGCAGATCGCAATCAACTTCTACCGTACTCGCGATTTGACCGGTGCTTCAGGGTCTGCTAACCCTGTGGTCTTCACAGACACTACCAAGTCTCTGATCAACATGGTCTACGAGAAGGACCTACTTTCGCATAAGAACATCGCTTATGTGTTCCTCCGAGGCGCACACGATGATGCGAATGCAACGGTCTGGTTCGAGGTGGATAATGGAGCACCTTCAGGTATAGGTCGTCGTGAAGGTATCACACAACCTTCGATCACGTGGACCAAAGCCGGCATGGCCACATACGAACAGCAGAAGGTACTCACCCCTTATGGACTTAGCTATATTTACGACCACAAGCTCTATGATCAGATCGAGGGCGAAGCGCCCAATCAGTCCCCGTGGATCTACGGCGAAACAGGGCATTACTACTTGGGCGACTGGGTAATGCTAGGTACAAAAGACAAAATCCAGCGCTGCCGCGTGCTGGAATACACGCATTCATGGACTGCCGGCGAGGGGTACCGCGGTTACCCGCGCCTCGAGCCCATGCCTAGGACATAAGGAGAACGATGGCCGTTACAAGTGGCTTCTTCAACGCCGTATCTGGCGACCGAACATATTCTGCGGAGCAGTTCGGAGCGCTGTTCAACGGCATCATCACCGACGGTATATTCCACGCTGTCGGCGAGGCTTTTCGGGTAGATGCTGTCGGTGGCGCCAAGATTCGAGTCCGGTCGGGCCGCGCTTGGTGCCGAGGGACCTGGGTCGACAACTCGGGCGACCACGACATGAACTCCGCGTCCAACACATCTGCGACTCTTTCCAGGATCGACGCTGTCGTGCTCCGCTTCGACAAGAGTTCGAGGGCCAATGGCGTGGCATACGTGCAGGGCGTAGCCTCCGCCAGCCCTAAAAAGCCCGCGATGACGAACCACGCGATGATGAAAGACATGCCTATCGCATATATTCGTCGTCCGCCCAATGCGACCACGGTTGAGCCCGCGCACATCGAGCAAGCTGTTGGCACTACGGATGCTCCGTTCATTACCGCGCCGCTTCAGAGTATCTCGGTGGATGCGGTAATTGGGCAGCTCAATACCATGATTTCAGCTTTGCAGACGAAGACCGAAGACACGATCAAGAAGGTAGACGAAGACCTCAAGGCTGTTGGCGAGGCCAAAGCCAAGTTCACCACCTGGCTCTCGGAAGCCGAAGCGGCACTGGGCAAAGCCCCCAATGCTGGTTCCATCTCTACTGCCCTGGCCAAGGCTACAGCCGCTGAGAGCCAGTCGAAAACCGCGCTGGCGAATAGTCAACAGGCCGCTACGGACGCCGCGTCTGCTCGCTCGACCGCCGAAGGTGTGGCCGCAAAGGCGCAAACGGCTCTGGCGCAGTCGCAGAAATACGAAACGAGACTGACAACTGCTGAGCAGAACGCCGCCAAAGCTGCGGCTCTGGTACCGCGCGTAGAGGTGCTCGAGAAAACACAGGCGAAGGGCGGACTCCGTAACGATTCCCTTGGCTCACGGATCACCACGGCTCAGTACAACGATATCCACTCGGGGTCGTTTGCCACTGTGGGGGTTGGATCCTACTGGCAACTGGGCGATCTCAAATATGTCGTCGTTGGGACTGACTGCTCCCTCGCTGACTTTCACCACGTCGCGGTCATGCCCGATAAGGCAGCATTCAAATCGCAGTACAGCGAAAACGACAATGTTTCCGGTGGGTACAAGAACTCTCGATTGGGGCTCTTTACGAAAACCGATTGGACAAATGCCATGCCCGCCTGGAGCGCCAGCGGGTTTGACGCGTATGTCCCGGCGATCTCGGAGCGTTGGTCCTCAGGGCTTACGGGTGCCAACGTCACATCGAGCGAGTTCGTCGTTCAGTACTTCGGGCTCCCCACCGAGACTCAGATCTTCGGTCGTTCTTGGAACGGTCAGTCGAGCCCTCACGAGGCGGGCTTCAATGAGAACCAGTTTGACCTGTTCCGTCTGGCTCCTTGGAAGCGGTTGTGCGACCAGCCCTACTGGACGCGGAATCTCAAGTCCAACACCGTGGCCTGCGGCGTTACGAAGTCCGGCATGCCCGATGCTTGGTATGTGAACAACACCACCGTCTATGTACGGCCGTACTTCTTGATTGGAATGCCGTAACATGGACGAAGTTTTTGGACCAATCATTGCAGGGGTCACACAGGTGGTAACAGCGCTAGTCTGTGCCCTAGCTGCTTCGGCGGGTTTCTGGGGCTACGTGACCAAGAAGGACACTGAGAAGGACGCGCGCACGAACCTTCTTCTCGGGCTTGCGTACGACCGCATATCACACGTTGGCATGGGGTATATCGACCGCGGCTGGCTGACCAAGGACGAGTACAAGGGCTTCATGGAATACCTGTACATGCCATATTTGGCGCTAGGCGGCAACGGTCTGGCGAAAAAGATAGCGGATGAGGTGAGCGAGCTGCCGATACACAGGCAGTAATTCGTATTCGCAAGGCATATAGTGACAGAAAGGAACTATTGTGCTTGCTGAATGGACCCCCGCACGCGCTATCGCGGCGTCGGTGCTGGATGAAAACCTTTCCCGCATCGAGGCTTGGTTCTCGTCGTGGACACTAAACAAGGCCATAAACGCTGTAGCTTCTGTGAACTACTCACTGATCCAGCTACACTTCCTGTGGCCTGCTCTGAACGACCATGACCGACGAGCCCTCGGTGGGCGGTTTCTCCGCACCTACATCCGCGCTGGCGTAGGGCTCTGGGCCATCCAAGGCCTGCCTCACTAGTGACACTCAACCTAGCCAAGTGCTAGGTTTTTTTTTGTCAGGCGGCATAATGACAGAAAGGAATGTATTATGTTGCTTGACAAACAAACCTACGATGACTTCATGAATCGACTCGCCGAGGTCGATGTCCTTCTCGATAAGGATGAGCCGCCCTATACTGCAACGGCAGCCGATCGCTTCGCTGAAATCGAAGGCGACCTGGCAACTGTTTTCCCAGATGGGCGTGTCTACACCATTGAGAACGACGGCTTCGTCGAGTACCTGCTGGAAGTCTGGCAGAAATTGAAGAGCAGCTAACTTTCGCTCGCCCTACCCTAGTGGTAGGGTTTTATTTTCTGACATTATAATGACAGAAAGGAA
>ERZ773077.307-NODE-307-length-36823-cov-7.913784_pt1 | contig 36823 bp, 28 predicted proteins | sample MGYA00580612_ERZ773077 | MGnify/ENA primary metagenome ERZ773077 (study PRJEB29015, sample SAMEA2737971) | human oral metagenome | biome: human oral; feature: human-associated habitat; material: dental | place: China | collected 2021 ...
ATCTTCATATACTATGAAAGTTCTTCTACGAGAATAATACGATTTTCATAGACTGTGATGGATATTCCTCAAGAGAAAAATGATCCTCATAGACTATGAAAGTTCTTCTATAAGCAGAATATGATTTTCATAGACTGTGATGGATATTCCTCAAGAAAAAAATGATCCTCATAGGCTATGAAAGTTCCTATACAATCATAATACGATATTCATAGACTATAAGAGTTACTTCTCGAGTGAAAAACGATCCTCATAGGCTATGAAAGTTATCCTACAAGTGGAAAACGATTTTCATAGCATATAAAAGTAGCTTATGAGGAGAAAAAGAGCTGTCATAAGGCATGGTGAGGCTTGGATGGGGATCGAAGTCTCGGTGTAAGGTATGGCGAGGCGTTGGATGGGGGTCGAAGTCTTGGTGCGGCGGGCAAGTGGGCATGGATGAGCGTCGGAATGGTGGATTGCGATGCAACGCCCGCCTCTATACTTTACAAATGCAAGAAAGAGCGCAAAAAGAGCGGCGATTTGTTACGATCATGGGCGAGTTAATGAAAGTTTCTATTTTCGCGCCGTTCATTTTGCTCGGTGCCAATGTGCATCTGACGAGAATGAGTGGTGAGATTTCAAACCAAAACATCGACAACGAATACTTTATATCCATACACCTTATGACCTACAAATACGATTGTAAAAAGCATGGCGGGCGGAGGCTTGGATGGGCCATGATGTCACTCTGCATCGTGGCCGCAACGGGGTTACAGCCAGCTTGGGCTGCGGAGTTTGACCCGACAACAGGCCACATGACAGCAACGCAACAGAAAGGAATCATCACGGGACGGATCGTGGACGAAACGGGCGAGCCGGTGGTGGGTGCGAACATCGTCGTGAAGGGTACGACGACGGGAACAACGACGGATTTAGAGGGGCGCTTCTCGCTCACGGTGGAGGGTCCGAACGTTACGCTGGTAGTCTCTTACGTGGGCTACGAGCAGATGGAACTGCCTGCGGTGGCAGGTAGCACGCTGAATCTGCGATTGGTGCCAGACTGCAAAATGCTGGACGACCTGGTCGTGATCGGCTATGGAAGCAAGGACAAGAAGAGCCTGACGAGCTCCATCTCGTCGCTGAAGAACGACGACATCGAGCGGCTGGCACGGTCGGCCTCGACGGTGGACGGCATGCTGGGCGGCGCTGTGAAGGGCGTCTTCAGTGTGCAATCGAGCGGTGCGCCAGGGGCTGGGCCACTGATTAATGTACGCGGCATCACGTCGCCCATACCGCGGGATAAGATGACGAAACAGTCCAACGCCCCGCTGTACGTGATCGACGGTATGCCCTACTTCGTCGAGGACAACAACCTGAATCCGCTGCTGGCCATCTCACCGTACGACATTGAGAGTGTCGACATCCTCAAGGACGCCTCGGCCACGGCCATCTATGGTTCGCGCGGTGCCAATGGCGTGGTGATCGTCAAGACACGCAACGGGAGGAAGAACGAAAAGATGACGATTGATGCGGGTTACACCCTCTCCGTCGGCAACCCGATCAAGGAATACAGCCCACTCAACCCGACGGAGTTCAGGCAGCTGCAGGGCGAGATCATGGACGGAACGGTGCGCCACATCCGCGAGAACCTGGGCGGAATGATGGACGCAAACATGTACACCGTGCTCCAATCGTTCGGGAAAGTGGAAGCGACGCTGGACGAGGATACGTACCTCTATAAACTGACGGCTTACAACGGGTTGCGTGACGACGTCTTCGGTCGTGCAAACACGAATTGGAACGACGAGATCACGCACCGGAACGCCACCACGCAGCAGTATTACGTCTCGCTCCGAGGTGGATCGGCGGTGACGAACTACTCCGTGTCGCTGAACGCGATGGATCAAGAGGGTCTGATGAAGAACGATCGCCTGAAGCATTACGGCGGACGGATGGCTATCGACACGGAGGTCTCGAAATGGGTCAAGGCTGGGGCTACGCTGAGCTATTCGGGATCGGCACGCCATTCGGGCAACCTACGGGAAGGCTTTCAGGAGGGCCTGACGGCGTGGCGCATGCGCCCGGATCTGCCGGTACGTGATGAGCAGGGCAACTTCATGCGCTTCGATGCGACGCCGCTCTACGGTGTGCCCATTATGAGCCCGAACCCCGTGGCGGTAAGGGACCGGAAGAACCGCGCCGTGTCGAGTCAATTCATGGGCAATGGGTATGCGGACGTGACGATCTTGGAAGGTCTCAAGGCGCATGCTGAAGTCAACGTCTCTGTCTTTGGTCAGCGCGACCGCACCTTCATTCCCTCGCATGCGCAGTCGCTTATCCCGGGCGTGGAGCTGAAGGCTGAGCTGGGCGAGGAATACAGCACAACGACGCAGACGTCGGCCAACGTCCGGCTTGATTACAACCGCTCTTTTGGGCACCATAACCTGGCGGCCCTGCTGGGTGTGGGTGCTGACCGTACGCACTATCAGCTCCGGACGCTGAGTGCAAGCGATTTCTTCAACGAATCGGACATGGACAACATAGGGTCAGCCAATACCTACCTGCCCATCATGGACGCTTATGCCCGCGGCGGACTGAACTCCACCTACGCGCGTGTCAGCTATGACTATGCGCAGCGTTACCTGACCGAACTGAGCCTCCGCAGCGACGCCTCGTCGAAGTTTGGGCCGAACAATCGCACGGCTGTCTTCCCGGCCGTCTCTCTGGGTTGGCGCTTGGGCAATGAGCAGTTCATGGCGGGGGCGTGCAGCTGGTTAGACGACCTCAAGCTGCGACTAAGCTGGGGCAAGACGGGGTCGACGAACGTGGACGACTTCTCCTACCTCCGCTACTACTCCAAAGGCGGGCGCTACGGCGAGAAGCCGGGCGTGTGGTTGGAGCGCAACCTGCCCAACCGTGACATCCGCTGGGAGATCACCACGGAGTATAACGGCGGTATCGACTTCTCCTTCTTCGACCATCGGCTCTATGGCTCGATCGACCTCTACAACCGCACGACGAAGGGCGCACTTGTCAATTCGCCCTACTTAGCCGAATCGGGCATGAACAGCTATACCTCCAACTTGATAGACATGAGTAATCGCGGCTTCGAACTGGAGCTGGGTGGCGACATCGTCCGCACGGCGGACTTCACCTGGAGCACGTCGTTCAACATCGCCTCAAACCGAAACAAGGTCTTGAAGCTGAACGGGGCCAACCTGAACAGTCAGATGCAGGATCTGATCGTCGAGGGGGAACCCGTCGGCGTGATTAAGGGCTTCCGGGCCAAGGGTATCGCCAAGGATCAGGCGGAGATCGATCGCCTTAACGCCCAGGCAGCAGCGAAGGGTTACGGGGCTTACCAAACGTCCCTCGGCGTGGGGGACTACATTCTGGAGGACGTCAATGGCGACGGCCGCATCACGTCGGACGATCGCACCGTGATCGGGTCGCCCCTGCCCAAGTTCTTCGGCGGATGGAACCATACGCTCACCTATCGCAACGTGGACCTCTCGCTTTTCATGCAGTTCTCGCAGGGCGGCAAGGCCTTCTACTCCGACGTGGGGCTGGACCTGGAGAGCACCCTCGGGCAGAGCATCACCCGGGAGACCTTCCGCCGCACCTGGACGCCGGAACGCCGCGATGCGCTCTTCCCCCGACTCGTCTACGGACAGTACAGCAGCTACAATGCGAAGACCAACGACCGCATGATTTACTCCACCTCCTATTTGCGGATGAAGAACATCACCCTGACCTACCGACTCCCCAAGGCGGCCCTGCGCCTCGTGGGCGTACAGAGCGCATCCGTCTTTGCGATGGTCACCAACTTGTTCACCCTCACGGCCTGGCCCGGACTGGATCCTGAGCTCGTGGGCTCCGGCATACACCGCGGACAAGGCAACGACGCCGATCCGTATCCCCTGAGCCGCACCGTATCGTTTGGCGTGCACCTACAGTTCTAATTTCCACCCATCCCCAACTATACAGTAATGAAAACGACACATGCTATCATAGGTCTCTGCCTGGCCTTGGCCCTCACGGCCTGCGAATTGGTAGGCAGCTTAGATAAGATCGAGCCGGAGCACAAGCTGACGGACAACAACGTGATCACCGACGCCAAATCGGCCGAAGCGGCCCTCAACGGCGTCTATCTCTCTTGGCGCACCTACCGCATTGGCTGGATGCGCCATCTGCTGGGTGCCCTCACCGGGGTCGAGAACGAAGTGAACATCGCGGGCATCGACGGCTTTGCCGACAACGAGGTGACGGACGACAACACCGGTGTGGAAAGCAACTACATCGAGCTCTACTTCGTGGTGCAGAACGCCTCGGCGATCCTCGAGCACCTGGAGTCCACCGCCGCCATCCAGTCGCTCAGCCCCGCGCGCCGCACGGAGATCGTGGGCGAGGTGAAATGCTCGCGCGCCTTGGCCCGCCTCATGCTGCTGCGTCAGTATGGCGAGTTCTACGACCGCACGTCCGCTTATGGCATCGTCCTCTACCCCGGCAATCGCTCCATCAAAGACAATACGGCCCTGCCGCGCGCCTCCGTGGAGGAGAGCTACCGCGCCATCCTCTCCGATCTGGACGAAGCCATTGCCAAGGCCCCCGAGACGAACACGCACTATCGCATGAGCCGACTCACCGCCAAGGCGCTCAAGGCCCGCGTGATGCTCTACAGGAAGGAGTTCGCCCAGGCGGCCACCCTGGCGCGTCAAGTGATCGCCGAGGCGCCCGCGGCCGGTTACGCGCTGGAGGACAGTTTCAAGCAACTCTTCGTGAACAGTTTCCAATCGCAGGAAATGCTCTTCGCCGTCTACGCGATGGCCCCCGATGAGCTCTACAGCGACGGAGTCTGGAACCGTTCGACGGCCGGCCCGGTCACCAGTAAGCTGGCCAGCGCCGTGGCCCCCTCCGATAGCGTGCCAGACAAGCGCTTCGCAGCCATATACAAGGACCTCGATCCCGGGCGGCCGGAGGTGGTGAACAATAAGTACCCCATCACGGAGGGCCTGGCGGGCACCAAACAAGATTCGCACTACTACATCCGTCTGGCCGAGATGTACTACCTCATCGCTGAGGCCGAGGCGCGTCTGGGCAACCCCACCGCCGCACGCGCGGCCCTGAAGGAGATCCTCTGCATCGACCGCGCTGGATATACCCAGGCCTACGTGGAGGCCATTCCGGACTCCCGCCTCTTGGAGATGATCCTCCGCCATAAATGGCTGGAATTCTTCACCGAAAACAGTGAGGAATGGTTCGACTTAGTCCGCTTCCACGCTTGGGACAACTACCCCATTGCCCCCTATTACGTCAAATCCGACCGACACCTCATCCTCCCGATCCCCCGCAAGGCACTCGGCGGAAATCGGGCCTTGAAGCAGAACCCCGGCTATTGACCCGACGCCCCGAAGTGTACCTTCCGAGAGGCTCACCCACACACAACTACGTTTAATTTCTACATAAACAAGAGATGAAAAAGTACTTATTCCTCGCAGTCATGGCCTTACTCGCCGTGGCATGCAAACAGAAAGCCTCAGATGGCTTCGTGATTGACGGCAAATTGACTGGTAACGTTGAGAATGCCGTAGTAAAGATCTTCGATGCGGCTGATCCGACGATGACCGTTGTCGACAGCGCCGTGGTTAAGGAAGGCAAGTTTCAGCTGAAAGGCAAAGTGGACGAGCCGACCATGTTCCAGCTGACGATAGATCTGCCCGACGCCTCGCTCTCGGAGCAGGAGCGCACGTTAGCTTATGCCTTTTACGTCGAGAACGCACCCATGACCTTCACAGCCGATGCGGCCACCATGCCCACGCTCTTCTACATCCCGGATCGTAAGACGGTGAACCCCGTCATCACAGGCTCACCCACGCAGGAGTTGAACGAGAAGTTCAACGCCCAGATGGCCGACAAGGAGAACCGCCTGAGCGAGCTCAGCGAGAAACAGGCCTCCGTGTACTACTCCGCTGAGGAGCGCACCGACAGCATCATCGCCGAGGCCGTCCGCATGGAGAGCGAAATCGAAGCCCTCCGCAAGGAGTGCAACGACGCTCGCCTGGACTTTATCCGCAAAAACGCCGCCTCCATCGTCGCGCTGGATCAAGCCGGCATACTCGTCTACGCGGATGAGCTGACAACGACGGACGTGGACGAGATCCTCAAGGTCTTGGAGCCCTCGTGGAAGGGTAAAGCGCGTTATGATCTGTTGGTACAGCAGATGACGACGAAGAAAAACATGGCTCTCGGCTCCGTCATCCCCGACGCCGACTTCTCCACCACAGATGGCAAGACCGTCAAGCTGCACGACGTGCTCCCGAAAGAGGGTTACGCGCTCGTAGAGTTCTGGGCCTCGTGGTGCTCGCCCTGCCGCGCAGAAATTCCACATCTCAAGCAGATCGTGTCGAAGTACCCCGCCTTCCATATTATTAGCATCTCCGTCGACGACGACGACGCAGCCTGGAAGAAAGCCCTCGATCAAGACAAGCCCTCCTGGACGCAGCTCCGCTGCCCTGATGGCATCCAAGGCATGGCCAACAAAGTGTACGGCATTATGGGTGTACCGGCCTGCTTCTTGGTAGACTCAGAGGGTAAGATCGTTCGGGTTGGCGCCCGCGGCCCCGTCCTGGACATGATGCTCAGCCAATTGTACGACTCCAATAAGTAAACCTCAGCGACGGTCGATCCCGTCGATCACTCAAGGGCATCCCCACCTCGGGGATGCCCTTTTTTTATCTCGTTTTCTAACCCCTCAGCGCGGAGACCACCCAAATGGACCTCATTTACCTACTCTCCAGCATGGAGACCACCCAAATGGACCTCGTTTACCTACTCTCCAGCACGAAGAGTACCCAAATGGACCTCGTTTACCTACTCTTCAGAGCGAAGAGCACCCAAATGGACCTCGTTTACCTACTCTTCAGCGCGGAGAGTCCCAAAATGGACCGCGTTTTGGGGTCATCCATCGCAGAGAGTCCCAAAATGGACCGCGTTTTGGGGTTACACCCGTTGTAGGGGCGTATTGAATACGCCCCACAGACGATCCACGCGGGATCGAATCAAGAAATGCGGCGCGTTTGGGAGTACCACGGATGGAAGAGGCACCTATCGAGGAGACGAGAAGCAGTCGCCATCAAGCCGGGGCGGGTCACTACTCGCGCCTATCCCTATTATTGGGTAGAGATGAAGCTAAAAAATCGCTATCATTAGCGATGCCCCGAAGAGAGTTCATGCGATAGGAATGGTCTACTTTTGCGTCCGTGATCAATGAACGAATTGAACGAATAATGGATAAAATGCTTTTCTCGGAAAACATGAAACTGGCCGATTTGATTTCCGCCAACCATAACCTCATTCTTATGCTGCCTCGTTTCGGCATTCCTCTGGGTTTCGGGGAGCGAAGCGTGGCGCGAGTATGCGCCGCGTACGACGTGCCAGTGGATTTCTTCCTCCTGGTCTGCAACGTCTACACCTTCGATGCCTATCTGCCGAATCGTGAGACCCTTCAATCGATCGACATGCGCCTACTCGTGCCCTATTTGCATGCTTCTCATCAGTATTACCTGCGTCATTTGCCCTATTTGGGACGTCTGCTCGACGGGATGGCCTCGAAAGTGGATAAGCGATATGGAAATATGTTGCGCCACTTCTTCGCGGGGTATAAAAATGAAGTTGAGGAACATTTTGACTACGAAGAGCAGGTCGTTTTTCCCTACATCGAGCGACTGCGAATAGCCTCCGAAAACGGCGAGACCTTACCCGAATCGTATCATATCCATGACTATGCCGAGGCGCACGACAATATCGAGGATAAACTCAACGACTTGACCCAAATCATCTTCAAATACCTGCCGGGGAATGTGTCGCCTGAAGACTCTATCGACGTCGTCTTCGATATATTCCAATTATCGGCCGACTTAAACAAGCATGCGCTGATCGAAGATCGTATCCTCGTCCCGTATGTCGAAATGCTGGAGGCAAAACGTGCATGAGCCGCAAAAAGAAGGTACTCATCGTCGAGCCCTCCATCATCATTAAGGAAGGGCTGATCAAAATCCTGGGGAAGTCTCCGGAGCTGGACGTCCTGCGCCCATCCGACGGCACGGAGGACTACGCGGAACGCATCTCCGTGGCACGTCCAGACATTTTATTGATCAACCCGACCGTAATGCCCTACTCCAAGCGCTACCCAGTCTATAGCTTAGCCCAGGAATACCCTCACATGACCATCATAGCCCTCGTTTACCAATATATCGACAACGCCATCCTGCACGCTTTCCATAGCGTGCTCGAGATACGCGAGTCCGCCGAACGGATAGTCGATATCTTACTCGAGGCCTACGCATCCACGTCCGATAGAGCCGAAATGCTCGACCCCGCAGGCGGTCACGAACTGACGCGACGTGAGACGGACGTCCTCGTACTCGTAGCCAAAGGGCTGATGAGTAAGGAAATCGCCGAACGCCTCCACATCTCCGTCCACACCGTCATCTCACACCGCAAAAACATCACCCGCAAGACGAACATAAAATCCGTGGCCGGCCTTGCGCTCTACGCCCTGATGAATAACCTCATGGAAGAAGGCGACGCATCGTAGCCCGAGCGCCGTCCATCAGGTCGCCACGCCACTTATCCCACACGCGCGGCCGGGACAGCCTCCGATAACGAAGCGCGTTCCGGCCGCGTGGGCATTTTACCCTACTTTTGCGCCCACAAACATTACCCATCCATCCATTAATAGAGAATATGAAAGCATTAGAACGCATCGTCGCTGAGAAGTTGCTCAAGATTAAAGCCGTCAAGCTGCAACCCGGAAACCCCTTCACCTGGGCCTCGGGCTGGAAGTCACCCATCTATTGCGACAACCGCAAAACGCTCTCCTATCCCGCCCTCCGCACCTTTCTCAAGATCGAATTGGCACGCACCATCGTAGAGAATTTCGGTGAAGTGGAGGCCGTGGCCGGCGTCGCCACAGGCGCCATTGCGCAGGGTGCCCTGGTGGCCGACCTGCTCGGACTCCCCTTCGTCTACATCCGCTCCACGCCGAAAGATCACGGACTGGAAAACCAGATCGAGGGCGAACTGAGACCCGGATCGAAGGTCGTCGTCGTGGAAGACCTCGTCTCTACGGGCGGTAGCAGCCTCAAAGCCGTCGAGGCCGTCCGCAATTTCGGTTGCACGGTCATCGGCATGGTGGCCATCTACACCCACGGCTTCCCCGTGGCAGAAGAACAATTCCAAGCCGCCAACGTGCGCCTCATCACCCTCTCAAACTACGACGCCGTGATCGAAGAAGCCCTCAAGACCGAATACATCACCCCGACCGAGGAGGCCATCCTGCAAGAATGGCGCAAAGATCCCGCCCACTGGAACCCACAGGACTAACCCCGACTACTCCCCCACCCTACCCCCTCCTTACTCCTCCTTAGTACATACATAATGACAGAATTCACCAGCACCATCCGCCCCATTCCCCACAACGACGCCCGCGTTTTCGCCATGCTTTCCGACCTCTCCAACTTGCAACGCGTGCGCAACAGCATCCCCGAAGACAGCATCAAAGCCTTCTCCTTCACCGACGACCATTGCAGCTTCGAAGTGAGCCCCATCGGGAAGATCGAGTTCCGCATCGTCGACCGCGAGCCCAACAAAACCATCAAGTTCGAGACCACTCAATCGCCCGTCCCCTTGCAACTCTGGATCCAGCTCAAACAAGTGGCCACGAGCGACACCCGCATGAAATTGACCGTCCGCGCCGACCTCAATCCCTTCCTCAAACCGATGGTCTCCAAGCCCATGCAGGAAGCCGTCGAAAAGATCTCCGAGATCTTGGCCCGCCTGCCCTACGAAGAGCAAGACCTCACCCCATGAAACGCCCTCACATTGCGTCCATCGTTGCCACGCTGCTCGTCGGACTCGTCACGGCCTGCACCGAGCCTAACCCCATCGACAACTATCCCGTTGCGCTACGCCTCGATCTGACCTTCAACGACAAGGCCCTGCGTACCGTCCCCTCCGCAGCCACCTACACCCACTACAGCCACCCGATAAGCTCCGCCTATCGGGCCTTCGGATTCGGAGGTGTACTCGTAGTGCATGGCGTCGACGCCGAATTTTACGCCTTCGACCTCTCCTGCCCGTACGAAAATCGCTCCTCCGTACGCGTCGAGCCCGACAGCGACATCATCTACGCCGTCTGCCCACAGTGCGGCACCAAATACCTCATCAACGATGGCAGCGGCGTTCCCGTCGAGGGTGTCGGGCGGCACGGCCTCAAGCCCTACAAGACCGAGAGCGATGGGCGAGGCACCGTGATCGTATACAACTGATCGCAGTCCCCGCACGGACAGCATTTTTCACTCCAGCGTTTTGCAAAAAAGAGATCGCGTATATCTTTGCCGCCGCTTTAGCGAAAGCAAAGCGCACAATTGACATGATTGTCACACGCGGAAGTAGCTCAGTTGGTAGAGCGCAACCTTGCCCCAAAGGATGGACAAACGGCCAGCCTTGGCAAGGCAGATGCAAAAGCCGACAAAAGCACCAAGCACACATTGACACATTATTGCGGAAGTAGCTCAGTTGGTAGAGCACAACCTTGCCAAGGTTGGGGTCGCGGATTCGAGTTCCGTCTTCCGCTCTCTTTTTATAGACGAGTAACACCTCCAATCACTGTAGCCTCATAGAATACAAGAAGAAAGAGATACAGCAAAAGAATGAAATGAATGAACGCTCGTCTTTCCAGCAATAGATGAATAGGCCCAGGTGGCGGAATTGGTAGACGCGCACGTTTCAGGTGCGTGTGTCGAGAGGCATGCAGGTTCGAGTCCTGTTCTGGGCACCCCTTTCATAATGCGCAGGTGGTGAAATTGGTAGACACGCTACTTTGAGGGGGTAGTGCCGGTAACGGTGTGTGAGTTCAAATCTCATCCTGCGTACAAGAAGTGGAAGAAGATAAATAGAAAAGAGAAGCGATTCTCTTTTTTTTCGTCTCCACATCACCGAATAAACAAGATAGAAAATACGAAGCAATGTCTAAGAGTTGTCAGATTACGGGAAAGAAAGCGATGTCGGGAAACAACGTCGCTCATTCTAATGTGCGAACAAGGCGCAAGTTCAACGTGAACCTCTTCGCAAAGAAGTTCTATTGGGTAGAGCAGGATTGCTGGGTTACATTGAATGTCTCAGCCGCAGGATTACGGCTCATCAACAAAATAGGACTCGATGCAGCAATCAAAAATGCAGCCGCTCAAGGTTTCTTGAGCTGACTATAACGCCCATATAAAAGGAGGAAACAAGCGATGGCAAAGAAGGTAAAAGGCAATAGAATACAAGTGATTCTCGAATGCACAGAGCATAAAGAGAGCGGTATGCCCGGAATGTCGCGTTACATCACAACGAAAAATCGCAAAAACACCACGCAGCGACTTGAGTTGAAGAAATACAATCCGATTCTGAAAAGAATGACAGTACACAAAGAGATAAAGTAATCAATAAGGAGATCGTAGATCATGGCAAAAAAGACCGTCGCAACGTTTAAGTCTGGAGAAGGCGGACGTACTTACTCGAAAGTGATCAAAATGGTGAAGTCACCAAAAACTGGAGCTTACGTTTTTCAGGAAGAGATGATCCCGAATGACGACGTAAAAGAATATTTCAAGAAATAGTCTTTTTGAATAAGAATCGCAAGTAATAAAAGCTCTTACTCAATATCTTATTGGGTAAGAGCTTTTACTATTTAGTTAGACCCTCCGCGAAATCGAAACTGGCAAATGCCACATTACTATATCTCACTTAGCTGTACAAAATCAAAAAATATAGACCCTCATGAAATTCGATGTATCAAGCTCAGCCCTATCATTTCACTTACAGGCAATCAGTAAAGTAATCGCTTCAAAGAATACGGTTCCCATCCTTGATTGCTTCTTCTTTCGTCTGGATAAAGAAAGACGTAGACTCTTCATCACCGCCTCGGATATTGAGACACGCTTAGAGACCTCGATCACTGCGCTGAACGTGGAAGGAGAAGGTGTATTCGCCATACCTGCTAAAATATTATTGGATCCGTTGAAGGAATTGCCGGAGCAGCCGCTAATGTTTGACGTTAACGATAACAACCTCTCAACAGTCATGCTATACGAAAATGGGAAGTATGAATTTGTTGCACAACGAGGCGATACCTACCCACAGCAAAAGGAAATGAAGAGCGACGCCGCCACATTCTCAATAGAAGCATCAGTGCTGCTTAACGGCGTCAGCCGAACACTCTTTGCTACGGCCGAGGATGAGCTCCGTCCGGTAATGAATGGCGTTTTCTTAGATATCCAGCCGAACAGTGTCACATTCGTCGCTTCTGATGGCCACAAGCTGGTGCAGATTAGCAATCTGGCGACGAGGAGCGGAACTCATGCGTCGTTCGTGCTACCGAAAAAATCGGCAACCCTTCTGAAGACGTTGCTAGCCAAAGAGACAGAAGAAGTGAGCATTCGCTTCGACGAAAACACCGCCTCTATCAAGGCCTCCCATTTTGAGATGGTTTGCCGCCTGATTGAGGGGCGTTACCCCAACTACAGCAGTGTGATTCCGAAGGACAATCCGAATCGTGTAACGGTCGATAGGCTCTATCTGCTAAACGTTCTCAAGCGTATCTCTCTCTCCTCCAATCCCGCCAGCGGACTTGTACGATTGCAGCTAAGTCAGGAGGACGGGCTCACCATTTCAGCACAGGATATCGACTTTTCTACCTCGGCTGAGGAGATCGTTAAGTGCCAATACGACGGCACCGACTTAGACATCGGTTTCAAGGGGACGTTCCTAATCGAAATGTTGAACAACATCAACGCCACCGAGATCTGCATCGAACTGGCCGATCCGTCGCGCCCGGGCGTCATCGTACCCACAGAAAACGAGAAGGACGAACAGCTGCTTGCCCTACTCATGCCCATGATGCTGAACAATTAAGAAGCTGTTTGGAATTTATTTCGGAGGATATCGGAAGTATGTTTCTGATGATTTTGTTTCATCATTAGACGAGCATAGCAAGCTATGTGAGGATTAATGATGGAACAAAAGGGCAGAAACAGGCCCCGATAGACCCGAAATAGAAAGGAGAATGACCCGCCCAAACAGTTCCATAAAACAATCGCTCAATAAATTCCAAACAGCTTCTAAGTCATGCAACTGAACTTAGCCAACCCCATCGTCTTTTTCGACCTCGAGACCACCGGCGTAAATATCAGCAAGGACAGGATCATCGAAATCTCTCTCCTGAAAGTCGCCCCCAACGGTAAGGAGGAATGTAAGACTCGTCGTATCAATCCGGGCATACCCATCCCACCTGAGGCGACGGCTATTCACGGTATCAGCGACGAAGATGTCAAGGACTGTCCTTCCTTCAAAGAGATCGCCAAATCGCTTGCCGCACAGATCGAAGGCTGTGATTTAGCGGGATTTAATTCCAATCGATTCGACATTCCCCTCCTTGCCGAGGAATTTCTGCGGGCGGACGTCGATATCGATCTCTCCAAACGCAAATTTGTCGATGTGCAGACCATTTTCCATAAGATGGAGCAGCGCACACTGTCCGCCGCATACAAGTTTTATTGTGGAAAAAGCCTCGAAGACGCCCACAGTGCCGCGGCAGATACCTTCGCTACGTACGAGGTGCTCAAGGCACAACTGGACCGTTACCCAGACCTCAAAAACGACATCCGCTTCCTTTCGGAATTCTCCTGCTTCACGAACAACGTGGACTTTGCCGGCCGTATGATCTACAACGACAAGGGCGAAGAGGTGATCAACTTCGGCAAATACAAGGGGCGCCTCGTCGCGGAGGTCTTGAAGGCTGATCCGGGCTATTATGCGTGGATGATGAGCGGCGATTTCCCGCTGAACACCAAACAAAAACTGACCGAGATACGCATGCGCCTCAAGTAGCCTGCGGATCACACCGTTTATCCCCCCAACCCAAGCACGATGAATAGTCAATCCCCCTCCCCAAGACTCGCGGAGCGGAAGATCATCCTCGGCGTCACGGGAAGTATAGCCGCGTATAAGGCGGCCTACCTCACTCGCGCTCTCATCAAGGAGGGCGCAGAGGTGCAGGTGGTTATGACGCCCGCAGCCAAGGAGTTCATCACCCCGCTCACCCTCTCCACCCTCAGCCGAAAGCCCGTCGTCAGCGAGTTCTTTTCCCGACGCGACGGCTCGTGGCACAGCCACGTCGATCTGGGTCTCTGGGCCGACGCCATGCTCATCGCGCCCGCCACGGCGGCTACGATCGGCAAGATGGCTCAGGGCGTGGCAGACAATATGCTCGTCACCACTTACCTCTCGTGCAAAGCGCCTGTCTTCGTGGCCCCTGCAATGGATCTCGACATGTATGCGCACCCCGCCACACAGGCTAACCTCGCCCGCTTGCGCACCTTTGGCAACCGGATCATTGAGCCCGCTGAGGGCGAGCTGGCCAGCACACTCGTGGGCCGTGGGCGGATGGAGGAGCCGGAGCGCATCGTCGACATACTGGCCTCTGCACTCAACGAGGTGGGCGATCTGCGCGGGCGTACGGTTCTGATCACCGCCGGGCCGACCTATGAGAAGATCGATCCGGTCCGTTTCATCGGCAACTACTCCTCCGGCAAAATGGGGTTTGCCCTCGCCGAGGCCTGCGCACGCCGCGGCGCAGAGGTGCGACTCGTGGCCGGCCCCGTGGCACTGAGCACGACACACCCGCACATCACCCGCACCGATGTCGAGTCGGCCGACGAGATGTATGACGCCGCCACTGCGCTCTTCCCCGGGTGCGACATCGCCATCTTGGCCGCCGCCGTCGCAGATTATCGGCCTCACACCCCCGCGGAGGTGAAAATCAAACGTGAAGAGACGGGCCACCTCACCCTGCCGCTCGTCTCCAACCGCGATATTGCCGCCGCGCTCGGCCGTCGCAAACGTCCCAACCAGCGCCTCGTGGGCTTCGCACTCGAGACGAACGACGAGCGCGCGCACGCTGAGGAGAAGCTCCGCCGTAAGCGCCTCGACCTCATCGTCCTCAACTCCCTGCAAGACGCGGGCGCGGGTTTCGGCGTCGACACGAACAAGATCACCGTGATCGACACCCTCGGGAACGCACGCGACTTCCCTCTCAAAAGCAAGACAGAGCTGGCCGACGACATCATCGACTGCCTGCTCCCCTTCCTCCCCCCAAAAAACGAGTAAACAATGACGAAGCACAGCATCCGAGCCACGCTTTTCTTGGTTTTCACCCTTCTCACCGCCGTGGCAGCCCCCGCACAAGTCTCCGAATTGAATGCCCGCCTGACGATAAACAGCGATAAGATCCAAGGCACGAATAAGGACATCTTCAAGACCCTTCAAACCGCGCTCAACGAGTTCATCAACAACAGGAAATGGACTAACGCGCGCTTCGCGCCCAATGAGCGCATCGATTGCACCTTCACGCTCATCGTCAACACGATGGAAAACGATAGGTTTAGTTGCGAACTCCAAGTCCAAGCCCGCCGCCCCGTCTATAACTCCGCCTACACCACGACCATTCTGAATTTTCGCGACACGAAGCTCGATTTCACTTACACCGAGCACGAGCCGCTCGAGTATAACGAGGCTACGCTCCAGAGTAATCTCACCTCCACCATCGTGTTCTATATCTACACCATCCTCGGGTTGGATTTCGACAGCTTTTCGCCCAAAGGCGGCAGCCCATTTCTGAGCCAAGCACAGCAGATAGTCACCCTCGCGCAGTCCGAGCCCTCCTGGAACGGCTGGAAGGCCTTCGACAACACCGCCAATCGCCATGCCCTCATCACGGCACTCACCGAACCGCAGGGCGAGGGCTTCCGGCAGTTCTGGTACGACTATCACCGCAAGGGGCTTGACGAGATGGCCGCCAATCCGGATCGCGGGCGCACGAACATCATCGCCGCGCTCCCCGCGCTGACTGCGCTCAAAAGCGCACGTCCCACCTCGGTCCTGTTGAACCTCTTCTCCGACGCAAAACTCGACGAGCTGACCGCCATCTATGCCAAGGCGACCACGCAGGAAAAGCAAGAGGGATACAAGCTACTCTCCAACCTCTTCCCCGGATCCACCAGTCGCTTCGAGTCGCTCCGAAATTGACGAGGCATGACGCACACCACGTGCACCCCAATAAAAGGCTCATCACCCTGCACGACCTGCAAAGCCTGAATCCTCTAAATCACGTGAATTCGACGCGTACGAGCTCACGTGAAATACCCTTCGAACGTATTACAATCGGTTCCGAATAGTATTTAATCACGTTCCGAACGTGGTTTAATACGGTTCCGAGGTGGTCACAACCACGTTCCGGACGTTATTTAACCACGTTCCGAGGGGTATTTAATACGGTTCTGAGGGGGTATTTAATACGGTTCTGAGGGGTATTTAATACGGTTCCAAGGGGTTTTAATCACGTCCTGAACCATATTTAATGACGTTCGGAACGTGATTATGACCACCTCGGAAGGGTATTTCACCACGTCCGGAAACACCTCGGAAGATCTTCCGAATCGCACCATGGCTTATGGCAAAAAAAAGAGAGAGGGCACATCGCTCTGAGCGACGCGTCCTCTCTCTCCCTCCCCCAGTGGAAAACCAGAACTTGTGCGGATTACTTCTGGGCGTTTAGGCGAGCCTGAATGGCCTTGGCCTTTTCTACGGAGGCGCTGTTGTCGGCATCGATGCCGTAAAGCTCCTTGGCCGGAATCTTGATCTCCATGTTGGTGGGGATATGATTCGGGTCGGCGATTTTCGATTTGTTGAATTCGTAGATGTAGACCCAGAAGACCTTGTTACCGTAGTATTTCTCGGCCAGCTTGGTCAGGAATTGCCCTGGCTCTAACCGAACGGTGGCCACCACTTTGCGTTTGGGTGCGGCCGGTTTCTCTTTCTTCTCTTTGGCCTTAGCGTCCTCTTTGGCTTTGGCCTCTTCTTCGGCCTTAGCCTTCTCCTTAGCCTCTTTCTCGGCAGCAGCCCGACGCGCCTTGTCGGCGGCTGTAGCCGGATCGAGCTTCTGTTCGTCGGCTATGGAGGTCTGCGGCTTGTCGCCACGACCGGCCTCGGGGGCGTCTTTGTCCTTAGCCTCTTCACCAGGCATGACGAACGTGTCGCCCGTCACCACCTTGTCACCGTCCGTGCGACCCATGGCGCGCGTTTCGGACGAGGGTAGGTAGTAGAAGTAGTGGTAGAAGAGTCCGCCGAGGAGCAGCAGCAGCAGGATGCTGAGCACGACGTACAGCGGGAAGTTTGACGAGGAGCGCTTTTCGCTCTTTTTCGGCTGCGGTGTAGGCTCCACGGGTGGGGGCGGCGCGATAGGCGGGATCACCGTCACGGGCTTTTTCCGCGGTGGCCTCTGCTCGTTTGTGCGTCCGGCGTTTGGTGTCGGTGTGTCGGTTCGGCCCGTTGCCAGAGGCGCTTTCGGCTCATCCTTCTGGGCGGGTTCCGGCGCCTTCGTGTCGACCTTTTCGGCGGTCACTTCGGGCGTAATGATTTGCGATGCTTTGAGGTGTGCTGCAGCCATTTCGCCCACAGTCATGGGTTTACTGCCCACCGAGCGCCCCTCCGACCAACCCTCGGCGATTTCCTTTTTGATCTCACTGTTCATCGTTTGAGATTTTTCGTTGTTCCATGTGCTTCCAATCAGGGCGACGGGCTCCACGTCGTCGTCCCCCTCGTCCTCCTCGTCATCGTCAGTCTCCGCTGTTGGGGCGGGCGGTGCAGGCGTGGGCTCCGTCGGTTCCGGCTCGCTGTCGGTCAGTTCATTTTCCGGTGTGGAGATGAAAGAAGGGGTGGAGAGGGGAGCCTCGTCCGCGGGCGCCTCTTCGTCGTCCACATACTCACGCTCAGGGTCTTCGGGCGTCTCAATCGGCGCATCGCTTTCGCTCGCCTCGACAGCTTCGAAGATGGCAAAGGGTTTATTGATACGGTCTTTCAGCGATTTATCGGGTAGGTACGACAGCCAGTGGTGAGCCGGAATAACGATGCGCTCGCCCTCTGGCGTCACACTTTCGCGCTCTCTGACGGGCACGATCCGAAACTTGCCGATGCCCTTGATTCGTGTCGATCCGTCTTTGATAAGACTGTCGTTCACCAGCGCGGTCAACTCTCCGACGAAGGTCTGCACCGCTGTGCGGTCGCGACCCGTTTGGGCCATCATCAATTCAATGATGCGGTCTGTGGTGATTTTCTCGTTCATGCCTGATCTAAGTTTTTGATGTACGTTCTGAGTCGGGAGGAAGGTCTGAAGACGGGGATCAATTTCGGGGGCAGCAGGTAGCGTTTGCCGCTTTCGGCGTCGGCCGAGTAGCGTTCCGCCTTCTTTTTGAGTTCAAATTGCCCCCATCCCTCGAGTGCAACGATGTCGTTATCTGCGAGCCTATCGGCCACGATTTGCCCGAACGCGTCCAGCATGCTCTCCACCTCGGGGATCTCCCGGTCGAGGCGCGCGGCCAGTTCGGCTATCAATTCTGTATCTCTCATATGATGGATATATCTCTTTGTTTCTGATTATTCGGAATATAAATCTCAGTAGTTCGCCGATGGATTAAACAACCTTCCGGCCGTATAGTTCGAACGGTTCAGCGGCTTCAATCTGTACGGAGTAAATTTTGCCGAGCTCCATGTCGGCATCCTTATGCACGAGCACCTCGGGGTCTACTTCGGGTGAGTCGAACTCGGTCCGCCCGATGTAGTAATCCTCCTCGCGGTCCAGCATCACGCGCAGCGTTTTGCCCACCTTTTCCTCTTGCACCTCAGCCGAAATGGCCTCCTGAAGATCCATCAGCGCGTTCAGCCGTTGCTGCTTCACTTCGTCCGGCACATTGTCTTGTTCATTTTTATAGGAATGCGTCCCCACCTCGTGACTGTAGGCGAAGGCACCCATTCGCTCGAAACGCATGTCTCGTGCGAACTGCATCAGTTGTTCGAAGTCATCGTCCGTCTCTCCGGGATAGCCCACCATCAGCGTGGTACGCAGGTGAATGCCGGGCACTTCTTCCCGAATCCGGGCGATGAGTTCGTAGGTCTCTTCTTTCGTAATATGCCGTCGCATGCGCTCCAGCACAGGGTTACTGATGTGTTGGAGGGCGATGTCGAGGTATTTGCAGACGTTCTCGCGCTCGCGCATCACACGCAGCAATTCGTGTGGGAAATGCGACGGATAGCCGTAATGCAACCTCAGCCACTCCACGCCCGGCACGTCCGACAGTCGCTCGACCAGCTCAGGCAGTACAGCTTTGTGGTAAAGGTCTTGTCCGTAGTAGGTCAGGTCTTGCGCGATGAGTTGAAACTCGCTGATCCCTTTTTCGGTCAACAGTCGGGCCTCCTTCACAATCTCCTCCATCGGACGCGAGCGGTAACGCCCCGTAATGATCGGTATCGAGCAGTAGGAACATTTACGGTCGCACCCCTCAGCGATTTTTAGGTACGCGTAATGTCCGGGAGTCGTCACAACGCGATCTTCCGAAAATTCGCTCAGGTAGGCCTTACCTAAATCGTTCAGCAATTCTTTCCAGTTGAATTTCCCGTAGAAACGATCTACAAACGGAAGCTCCTGCTGGAGTTCCTCTAAGAAACGCTCCGAGAGGCACCCCATCACGTACAGCTTCCCGATGCTTCCGCGTTTCTTCTCCTCGCCCAATTCGAGGATCAAGTTGATAGATTCTTCTTGTGCATCGCCAATGAATGCGCACGTGTTGACAACGACAATCTCGCCGTTGATCTTCTTCGCGTCGTGGGTGACGGTATATCCGTTCAGTTGAAGTTGGCGCATCAACCGCTCCGAATCGACCAGATTTTTCGAGCAACCGAGCGTGATGATGTCGACCTTATCTTTTCTCATCGTCCCCGAACAGCGAATCCACGAATGCTTTTCTATTGAATACCTGCAAGTCCTCCATGCCTTCACCCAAGCCTATGTATTTAACCGGGATCCGGAAATGGTCGGAAATACTGATGACTACACCGCCTTTGGCCGTCCCGTCGAGCTTCGTAATGGCCAGCGCATTGACTTCCGTTGCGGCGGTAAACTGCTTAGCTTGCTCAAAAGCGTTCTGTCCCGTCGATCCGTCGAGCACGAGCAGCACCTCGTGCGGAGCGTCCGGAACGACCTTCTTCATTACGTTCTTGATTTTCGTCAGCTCATTCATCAGGTTGATTTTGTTATGCAGACGTCCTGCTGTATCAATGATCACCACATCCGCTCCAGTCGCTTGTGCCGAATTGAGCGTATCGAATGCCACTGAAGCTGGATCGGAACCCATCTTTTGCTTGACTACCGGCACACCCACACGTTCGCCCCAAATAACGATCTGCTCTACAGCCGCCGCGCGAAACGTATCGGCTGCTCCTAACAATACAGAATAGCCATGCTTCTTGAATTGATAGGCCAACTTACCGATAGTCGTCGTTTTACCTACTCCATTGACACCAACCACCATGATCACGTAAGGTCTTTTTCCCTCTGGTGTACGGAAGTCATCCGCGTCCTCGGTCTTATTTTCCGTAAGTAGGGTGGCGATTTCTTCACGTAAGATCTTAGTCAGTTCTGCGGTCGAGACATATTTGTCTTTCGCGGCGCGTTTCTCAATCCGTTCAATAATCTTCAGGGTCGTATCCACGCCCACGTCAGAAGAGATCAAGACCTCCTCCAGTTCATCCAGCACGGCGTCATCGACCTTGCTTTTTCCCACAATGGCTTTGGTGATCTTAGAGAAGACGTTCTCTTTCGTCTTCGATAGACCTTTGTCTAATGTCTCCTTTTTCTCTTTGCTGAAGAAATCAAAAAATCCCATCTCTTAATCGCGTGATAAGTAGGTAAGTAAGATTGGGCCACAAAAGTAGATCTTTTTCGGAAAGCCTAAGACATACATGATCAGGACTGCTAGGGTAACCGCATCAAAAACCACGTAGCTGCATGAGGTTGGGAATATTTATAGATAGCACTCCGTTGTCTTCCTTTGACTGAAAGCTGATCTTTCTTCCGCTTGAGAAGAAGCAGAGACAACTTGGGGATGAGATTGAGAAGCGGTTTCGTTGCTTGGTGAATAAACAAAAATAGGAGAAAGCGATGTTGCTTTCTCCTATTTTAATAGGTGGGCGCTGAGGGATTCGAACCCCCGACCCTCTGCTTGTAAGGCAGACGCTCTGAACCAACTGAGCTAAGCGCCCTTTTTATTTGATTTTGCTGTCGTTCTCTCTTGAAGACGGTGCAAAGATAAGGGCGTTTTCGAAACCTCCAAAAAATGCCATGAAAAAAGTCGATCTTTTTTGAGTCGTCATGGATCATTGAATTCTTCTTTTGCGTGCTTATGCGTTGTGTCCTAAACTATTGGATAGGATTTCTATGGCTTATTAGTTCTATTCAGAACAAGGTGCTTTTTTCTCCTTGTGGATGGCTTTAGCCTAAATAATGGCAGGAAGAAGTGCATGGCTCAGCCTGTTTCGGGGGTGATTGACGGGCTGTCTGTTCTGCGTGGAGGTGCCTTTTGCTATAGGGATCTTATTCCGAATCAGATTCAGACGGATTTTTACTTTTGCCGCCACTTCGTCAGAGGTTTATTGAGACTTTTGCGCGAAGAGAGATCCCCTATTGTTGTATTGTTATATTGTATCATGTATTAGAACAAACAGATCAGATTATGAAAAGGCTTTTATGGTTTGCAGCAGTGGCTGCAGTATGTGTGAGTTGTGGCGGGAAGAAGTCTGGCTACGTGATTGATGGTAAGATTGCCGAGGGTCGTACGGACCTCGAAGGTAAGTACGTGTATCTGATTCCGTATGGATCAGATGGCGCGGCGACAGACAGTGCATTGATCGAGAAGAATACGTTCAAGTTGCAGGGTGAACCTACTGCTGACGGTCTCTATGCTCTCTACTTGAAGGACGAGGGAGACGAGATGATGAGTCGTGTGGGTGAGGCGCCGTTCTCTGCCGTGTTTGTGTTGCAGAAGGGGGAGATGCAGGCTGTACTTGACTCGTTTTCGTATGTGACGGGTACGCCGGAGAATAACGCGTTCAAAGACATTCGTTCGGTGTTGGTCGATGCGCAGAAGAACTATATGAATCTTGTCAGCAACATCAAGGAGGGCGAATTAGAGGCTGTGAAGGCGAAGGCTAAGCAGCTGGAGGACGAGATGATGGCCAAGGTGAAGGCTTACATCGAGGCGAATCCGAACAAGCTCACTACGGCTAAGCTCCTCACCGATTTCCAGTTTGGGCTGGATGAAAAGACGCAGGAGGCAGCATTGGCCAAGGCGGATTCGGCCTTCATGAAGTTTCCTGGCATCAAGGAGATAGCCGAACATTTGCAGGCTATGAAGAAGGTGGCCGTCGGACAGAAGTTCTCAGACTTTGAGATGGTCGACCTGAAGGGTGACACCCACAAACTGTCGGACTATGTAGGCAAGGGCAACGTGACGCTGGTAGATTTCTGGGCGTCATGGTGTGGGCCGTGCATGCAGGAGGTGCCGAACTTGAAGAAAACGTATGAGACCTACCACAAGAAGGGATTCGAGATCGTCGGAATCTCGCTTGACTCGGAGAAGGGCGCCTGGGAGGCAGCCGTGAAGGACAAGCAGATGAACTGGATCCACCTGTCCGACCTGAGAGGGTGGCAGTCGGCTGGCGGAGCTCTCTACGGTGTACGATCAATCCCGAACACCTTCTTGGTGGATAAGGACGGTACGATTGTCGGTCACAACCTCTTTGGCGAGGAGCTGAATAAGAAGCTGGACGAACTGTTGGCCGAGAAGTAATCCTCCCCGAAACTTTGTGTATAGGTATGATAAAGCGGCAAGGCAAGTGTACAATGTGATACGGCCTTGCCGCTTTCCTTTTACTTTTGCTCCATCTGATTTCAAAACACGATAATCACTATGTTCAAGAAAGAAACTTACATTCAGCGGCGTGAGGCCCTGAAGAAGGCTGTTGGCACGGGCCTGTTGTTATTCATGGGTAACGACGAAGCGGGTTGCAACTTTGAGGACAACCTCTATCCCTACCGTCAGGACTCTACGTTCCTCTACTATTTTGGCTTGCCCTATGCGGGGCTAATGGCCGTCATTGACATCGATGAGAACCGCGAGATCATCTTCGGCGACGAACTGACGATCGACGCCATCGTCTGGATGGGTGTGCAGCCGACACTCCACGAAAAGAGCGAAGCTGCCGGCATTAAAGACGTTCGTCCGTTGGCCGAGCTGAAACCGTACCTCAAGGCAGCCGCCCGCAAGGGACAGCCCGTGCGTTACCTGCCGACTTACCGCCCCGAACACCGCATCAAACTGCTCTCTCTGCTGGGTATCATGCCGGGCGCTGAGCAGCCGTCGGTGGAGTTCATCAAGGCAGTGGTGAATATGAGGAACTACAAGTCGGACGAGGAGATTGCAGAGATCGAAAGGGCGTGCAACGTGACGGCCGACATGCACCTACGTTCGTTACAGATGGTACGTCCGGGAATGCGGGAGTGCGAAGTGGCGGCGGCTGTGCAGGAAGTGGCGGCGGCGCACAACTTCATGCTCTCGTTCCCGACCATTGCCACAGTGCACGGCGAGACGCTCCACAACCACGACCACAGCAACGTGATCCGTAGCGGGCAACTCTTCCTGCTCGATGCGGGCGCGGAGACAGAGATGGGCTACGCGGGCGATATGTCGAGCACAGTGCCTGCCGATCCGAAGTTCACCCCTCGCCAGAAGGAAATGTTCGAGATCCAGTTGGCCAGCCACGAGGCTGCCGTCAAGGCGCTTCGTCCCGGCATCCGATTCGAGGAAGTGTACGACCTGTCGGCCGAGGTGATCGTCGAGGGCATGAAAAGCGCAGGGCTGATGAAGGGTGACGCCAAGGAGGCTGTCAAGGCCGGTGCGCATGCGCTCTTCTTCCCCCACGGACTGGGCCACATGATGGGCCTCGATGTGCATGACATGGAGAACTTAGGCGAGGCTTACGTCGGCTATGGCGACCAACCGAAGAGCAAACAGTTCGGACGCAAGTCGCTGAGGTTGGCCCGTGAGCTGGAGCCGGGATTTGTGCTGACCATTGAGCCGGGTATTTACTTCATCCCGCAGCTCATCGACTCGTGGCACGCAGAGAAGCGGTTCGCAGACTTCATCAACTACGACAAGGTGATCACCTACAAAGACTTCGGCGGTATCCGCAACGAAGAGGACTACTTGATCACTGCCGATGGTGCGCGTCTTTTAGGCAAGAAGATCCTACGCCATGCGGACGCACTGGAGGAGCTGCGGAAGGGCTGACGACGGAATGACGGACCGTTAGTTGTCCGTCGTTAGCGCTTATGCCGGGTATCCCGATCGCGGATGCCCGGCATTTTTTATGTACTCCCGTGCGAGGAGCGGGGCAAACCGTCCGTCGCGGGCGAGGGGTAGCGGCCAAAACGAGCGAGGCCGCCCGGCGGGATCTCCCCGGCAGGCAGCCTCTTGTTGGTATTCAATGTTGTGTACCCCCAATGGCTTTCGCAAGCCCTACGCGGGGAGCACTTCATTGATGATTGACATCAGTCGAGGCGCTCGGGGATGACTTTCGCAAGTCCTATGGAAGATGAGCGCCCCAAAATGATCACTTATAGTATATGAAACAACTCCGGACGGACTTATCGCAAGTCGGTTGGTCGATGGAGCGTTATGATAGCGTAGTATGAGTGGGCGTACGCCAGATGTCACACGCTGGCGCGCGCCCTAATTGTGATTTCTGTTAGAGTCCTAACTGGTTCAGGATGAATTCGAAAATGAATGACCAGTTAGCTATCGATTGCTCGGTGCTTTGTCCCGATCCGTGGCCGCTATCATAGTCGATATGCAGGATGACGGGGTTCAGCTGACCGGGGTTGTTCTGCAGGGCCGCCACAAATTTCTTGGCGTGGAGCGGGTCGACACGACTGTCGTTGGCACCGGTGGTGACGAGCATGGTCGGCAGGTTGACCCCCGAGCGAATGTTATGGTAAGGCGAGTAGGGGAAGAGCCAGCGGAACTGTTCGGCGTCGTCCGAGGAGCCATACTCGGGGATCCAGTAGCGGGCGATGAGGAAGCGGTGGTAGCGGAGCATGTCCAACAGCGGCACCTGGCAGACGATGGCCCGGTAGAGATCCGGCCGCTGCGTAGCGATCGCGCCCATGAGCAGGCCGCCGTTGCTGCCTCCCTTAGCTGCAATGCGGGTGGGGTTGGTGTACTTCTCGCGGATGAGCCACTCGGCGCAGCTGTTAAAGTCGTCGAAGGTGTTCTGCTTCTTGTCCAGCATACCGCTGCGGTGCCAGCTCTCGCCATACTCGTCGCCGCCGCGGATGCCGGCCTCCACCACGACCACTCCGCGTTCCAGCAGAGAGCGGTAAAATCCGATGTAGCTGGGCGCGATACCGTCGTTGAATCCGCCGTATCCGTCGATCAGCACCGGGTTATTGCCGTCCATTTTGAGCCCCTTCTTGTGGTAGATGAAGGCGGGGATCTTCGTACCGTCCTTTGAGGGGTAGAAAATGATCTTAGCCTCGATGTCGCTCATGTCTATCGGCGTCTCGCGGGCGAAATAGAGCTTCCATTTGAAGTCTTTGGGCGAGGCCACGAAGGTTTTGGGCATCGTGGTGAAGGTGTTCAGGGTCATGTAGATCGAATCCTTCTCGCGGTCGTAGCTGATGCCGCCCACGTTTCCCAGCTCGGGCAGCTCGATTTCGCGCTGCCGATGGCCCTCCAAGTCGTAGAGCGTGAGGCGGCTCTGGATGTCCTTCTTATCCTGGACGATGATGTTGTGTTTCGTCACTACGCAGTTCTGCATCACGGTCTCGCCTTCGGGGATAAGCACCCGCCAGTCCTTGTATTCGGGTCGGGCCACGTCGGCCGTCATTAGGCGGAAGTTGGGCGCGTGATCGTTGGTGAACATATACATGCGGTCGCCAATGATCTGCGGATAGGCGTTCGATACGGTGCTCTCATAGATGAGTCGTCCCTTCTCGTTCGTGCCCGTGCGACGGATGTAGGCCTTGTTGGAGTAAAAATCGCTCTCGCCATAGACCGTCATGTCGCCGTATCGGTTATCGTAGATGAAAAAGCTGTTTTTGGCGTCGTCCGTGGTGCCAATCTGACGCGCTTTGGAGGCTGGGGTGCCGAACTCCCAGAGATACGTCTTGAGGGGGCGCTGGGCAGCCACGTCCTCCGGCGAACGGAAGGTGACATAGGCGTGCTTCTGATCCTTGGTCCACTTAAAGTCGAACGTATTCTCGAGCGGTTTGCCGATCTGTTTCCCCGTGCGCGTATCAATGAAATACGTCGTTGAGATCTCCGCGCCACTCTTTTGAGCGCTGATTGCTGCCCGGTTGCCGTCGTAGGTATAGGCCACGCCGGAGGTAGACGTCTTGCCCGTGGGGTCGATGGCTACCGGGTCCCAGATGAGTACACGCTTGCCGTTCAGGATGGTGTAGATGCGATACTGCTTGTCGCCCTTCATCTTCACGGTTTGAAAAACGCGATCGCCGACGTTGGTCAGCGGTCCCTCATAATCGCGGTCGATATAGGCTGCGAGTTGTTCACGTACGCCCGGATGCACCTGCTGTGTCTTCTGGAGGTACTCGATACCATAGTCATGCTGCGCTTTTGACCAGGCCACGACGGCCGGATCGTCCTTATCCTCGAGCCATCGGTAGGGGTCGGTAAAGACAACATTGTGAATCGTGTCTCTTACGGCATGTTGGGGGGTTGCCGGCGGTCGAAACTCGACCTGTGCCCGCCCCGCTGTTCCAGCGAACAGCATCATCGGGAGCCAGTACTGATATTTCATCTTGTGTGGTATAAAAGTGGTGATGTCTATTGAAAACGTGGGCAAAGAAGGGGATGAAAATCGAAAAAATGAAGCCCGAATGCAAAAAAGATCTCCCCTTGTCGCGCCGAATAGGGTGGGGGAGGGCCGGGAGCGGGGGAAGGCCGATCGGGATTCCTCGCGTATCTTTGCCCTACCACCAAATATCCCCTGCATGTATGCCCACACGATTCGACAAACCACGATAAACAAAATGGATATGCTACACATTGAAAAGATCTGGCTGACCGACGACGCCATATGGATACGCACCGCGGACGGACGCGAGGCCGCCGAACGCTTTGCCGACTACCCGCGACTGGCCCGCGCCACCGCCGACGAGCGCGCCCGTTATCTGGCCGACGGGGCGGGGATACACTGGCCGGAGCTGGATGAAGACCTCTGTTACGAGGGATTCTTTGCGCCTAAGACGCACAGCCCGCTGTACGATTTCTTCATGGCGCACCCGGAGCTGGACGCCTCGGCCGTAGCCCGGCGGATGAAAATGCCGCAGAGCCTTCTCGCCCAGTACCTCAGCGGGGCGCGACAGCTGTCGGAGCAGGGCTTTGAGGAGATCGTGCGAACGGTGCGCTCCATCGGCCGTGAATTGGTCGAGGTTTAGCCCTTGCGCCTATATATATAGGTATAGACGTGCGGGGACGCGCGCTTGTCGCTGTCGGTGGGAGATACGAAGACTTGGAAAGACCCGTTGTCTCGGACAATGCTAAATGCCTGATCAAGGTATTCAATATTGTCTGAGACAATACTAAGTACCTGATTCAACTATCTATCATTGATCGAATCAACAATAAATAAGAGTTTCGATATTTATTATCGCCTCCGAAAACATTGAATACCTGCATGAGTTGTTTATTATTATCTCAGACAATGACTCCCCCCGAGGGGTGAAGTCTCCCCGCGCCCGAGACAGTGTCACCTTCGAAGGCTCGGAATCTTTTATTGATAGAGACCGTAAGGGTTTTCCACGCGTGGAGCCTCTCTATGTCTGAAAAAGTGTCACCTTTAGGTGTCTAAAATCTCTTATCGACAGAGACCGTAAGAGTTTTCTATGCGTGAAGCCTCTCTATGTCTGAAAAAGTGTCACCTTTGGGGGTCTAAAATCTCTTATTGATAGAGGCCGTAAAAGTTTTTTGCATGCAGAGCTTCTCTATGTCAGAAATGGTTGTACCTTTGGGGCCATCAGATCGCTCCTCGTCTGAGGTGGGAGAGGCTTCCCGAAAGAGACGTTTTTTCGCGCTTCAGACAATGAGAGATTTGTTCGAGTAAAATTCACCATATTTGCACACAATTCTAGACCATGTAATTTTATGACGAAAGAAAAAGTGAGCAGCTACGAGCTCCCAAAAACGGTAAACTTTATCGTAGCCAACACCTCGAGATTCTCCGCAGAGGAGTATGTACCCTATCAAGTAGAGCTTTTCAAGCACGTCAAGGCAGCCGACCAAACGAAGATCAAACTGCCGGCCGGCATGGCTGAGGAGTGGGATCGCCTGAACGGTGTCGGGATGGAGATCAACAAGGTCACTGCCACTTCGGGCCTTACCAAAGCCAAGCAGAAGAAAGATCAGGAGCGCGACCGCCTGCTGATACACCTCTTCGGCATGATCCGCCAGCAGAAGTACGCGCCCAAGAAGGAGACCATCGAAGCCGCCGAACGCCTCAGCATCATCGTGGCCCCCTATCTGGGAGCACGCGACAAGCGCTGCGACATCAAATCCGGGCTCATCCTGGGGCTGGAAAAAGACCTCGGTAAGGCCCCGGCCGACGTGGCAGCCGTGGGACTCACCGACACCCTGAGCCAACTGCACACCGTCAACGCGGAATACATGACCCTGGGCGGAGCCAGCGACGCCGAAATCATCGAACGCAGCAAGTTGCCGTCCATCCGGGACGTCCGAGATGCCATCGACAAGATCCATCTGGTGGCCTGCCAGGTGCTCCAAGCCAACTACTTGACCACCACCAAGGACGAGGAGCGCACGGCCATCGAGGCCCTGGCCGAACAGATGAACCAGGTCACCCTCCGCTACAAGTCGCGCCACAACGTCAGTGAGGCCCAGAAGAAATCCGCCGCCGAGAAGCATCCCAAGGAACCCAAGGAGCCGAAGGAGCCCAAAAAGCCGGCCGATCCGAAAGACCCCAAGGACCCGAAAAAGCCCGACGCGCCCAAGGATCCGAAGGACCCCAAGCAGCCCGGCACCGGCCCCGGCGATCAGCCCAAGCCGGGCGGCGAACAACCCAAACCGGGCGGCAGCGACGGAGGCCCCGACATCCACCTTCCGGAAGAGTAAGACGAGACGAGAGACAATGATCTAAGAGCGAGAAACGCCGTGCGCATGCGTTTACCCCGCAGGTGCCCGGCCGTTTTTCGTTTTGCGTCTTACGCTTGAGTCCTACTGTTTTTAGCTATTCGCTTTGCGGTTTACGCGTGGGCCCTACTGTTTTTAGCTATTCGCTTTACGGTTTGCGCGTGAGCCCTACTGATTTTAGCTTTTGATTTTTCACTTATCCGTTTCCCCGACTCATTTTTAGCTTTCCGTTTTTCATTTTTTAGCTTCCCCGACGCAGCGTTTGGCTGCGTTTTTCGCATCACAGATCACGTATTACACACACAACAAAATATCTACGAAAATGAAAAGAACAACCCCTTGGATCGTGGCGCTGGCCTGCCTCACCACGATCGGCGGCTCCCTCTGGGCCGCCAGCGAAATGAATCTCGCACCTTGGGCCGCCCCCGCTCCGGCCCCGGCGCCTGCACCGAAGCAGTTGACCGTCACGGCCGCCTCAACCGACAGCGTGGCCGACACTGGAGGCACGGTAACTCTCACTATCCAAAGCGATACCGCGTGGTCAGCGTCAAGCAACGCGACATGGGCCACGGTATCCCCAACCAGCGGGCCTAAGGGTGCAGGATCGGTGACCGTGACCGTAGCTGCCAACACGACCTCTTCCTCGCGTACAGCCACAATCGAGGTTTACGCCACGGATAGCACCGCCTTGAAGCAGACGATTACGATCAACCAGAAGGCCCAAGCGCCGGCCAACAAACCGATCACAGCTTTGACTATCAGCAAGGAAAAGGATACGGTGGATATTGGAGGTACGATCACGCTCAATGTGACAATCACTCCCTCAGACGCCACTAACCAGACGCTGACTTGGACAAGCTCGAACACATCGGTGGTTGCTGCCCCTACGTCCACGACGACCTCAATGACGGCTACCGCCTCGGCTGCGGGAAATACCACAATCACCGTCACAACGACGGATGGCAGCAACCTGACCAAGACCTGCAACGTGCATGTTCGGGCGGCCACAGTCCCGGTAACGAACGTCAATCTTGCGGCCCATGACACCCTGACCGTGGGAGGCGGCGCCAAGACGCTGATCGCCACCATCGTTCCCAGCAACGCCACGAATCAGGCCGTTACTTGGATAAGCACGAACCCCGGAGTGGCCACCGTCACGCAGGGCCCGGGACTCACGGCCACCATCACTCCGGTTGCTGCCGGCACGACGGCCATCCGGGTCACGACGACCGACGGAAACTTCCAAAAGTCGTGCGACGTCTTAGTCAAACCCGCCGCTGGCACGCCTCGCACCTTCACCGTCACCCCGACAACCTTCTCCAACCCCGCTTCTGGCGGATCGGGTAGGGACACGATCAACATTGCCTCCAACGTCGCTTGGGTAGCCACCGTGCAAGCCGGACAAAACTGGCTCAGCGCCGAGGGTGCCACGACGGGAACGGGTAACGGTCGCGTGATCCTCACCTACACCACCAACACCTCCGCCGCCCGCTCGGCCACCGTGACACTCAAGACCGCCGCAAACGACACGACCGTCACCGTCACCGTCAATCAGGCCGCGGGAAGCGCCGTCCTCGAGCTCGAAGACACCGCCCAGCTGCGGAACGTGCCCTTCACCGGCAGCAATATCTCGATCAAGGTCAAGAGCAACGTCCGCTGGCGAATCACGTCCGACGCCGGCCCCTGGATCCAGTTCCTCGACACGCAGGGCAACCCGCAGACGGCCCGCCAAGGCGGCAACGACCAGACCGTTACCGTGCGCGTCCTGCCGAACCTCGCCACCATCGGTCGCACGGCCAAGATCACCGTCGAGACAGAGCAAACGGGCGTGCCCAAAATCACGCGGACGGCCAACGTCAGCCAGTCTGCCACCGATTTTAGCTTCAATATCAACGGTCTGCCCGAGCCCGTGGACGCTGCTGGCGGAGAGTTCGCCCTCGCCCTCAGCGGCAGCGCGAACTATGCCGTGTCCACCCGCAACACAGATTGGCTAAAGATCAAAGAAGCCGCGGTGGAGAAGGACTCCATCAGCTATGCTGGCGGCACGCGCACCTTCAAGTTCCTTGTCAAGGGTAACGAGACGGGCGGTCCGCGCATAGGCTACGTCCGTGTTTACTACGGCGGCACACTCGTCCAAACGCGCAAAGTCACCCAGACGGGCAACCAGATCAATGTCCAAATCATTACCCCGGGAACAATTCCCGTCAACGGCGGTACGAAAGAGGTCCGCATCAGTGGCTCCGCCAAGTGGAACATTCGCATCTCAGCCGACTGGCTCCGCGTCGATAAGAAGCAGGCTGCCACGGGGGCGGTCAACGACACCCTGATCACCTTCCGCGCTGCCGGAAAGAACCCCAGCATCCAGCCGCGTACGGCCACCGTTACCGTCCTCACCAAGCTGGGAAAAGAAGCTGCTTCGTTCACCCTCACCCAAGACGGCACTTTCTCCACCGTCTACGACAAGAATCTCTTCGAGTCGACCTCCGAAAAGGGCGGCGAGCGCACCGTCACCGTCAACAGCGAACAGCCCTGGCTGCCTACGCTGAGCGAAGTGGCGGCTGCCCCCGCTGCAACGGCTGAACTGCTTCGCGTGGGCGTATCCGGCACGGACACAACGCTCACCTGGCTCACCGTTAACTACGACCGTGAGGCAGGACCTTCCCGCTACAACGGCACCGTCAAGATCGTCGTCAAGCCGAACAAGACACAGCTTTCTCGTGAGGCGCTGCTGATCCTCAAAACCACCAATGGCGTGGCCCTTGACACAGTCGTCATCAAGCAGTATAACGTCAGCGGTAAAATGACGCCGCGCGCCGCCGAGGTCAAGGTAACGTCCCTGACAATGAACCGTCCGAACGTGACCATCAACGGCGAGAAGAACGTACAGCTCTCGGTAGCTGTCAAGCCAGACAACGCGACGAACAAAAACGTGACATGGGCCAGCAGCGACACCTCGATCGCCAAAGTTGACGCCAAGGGACTCGTCACCATCGGCCGTAAGAAGGGCAAAGTGACGATCACCGCCACCGCAGCTGACGGCAGCGGCGTAAAGGCCACCAGCATCATCGACGTACTTATCCCGCAAGCAAACATGGAGCTCTCCGGCCTGAAGGTGTACGCCACCGCTGGCCAGTTGCACCTGTCGCTGCCCGCGTCGGATGACGTACAGATCTACGCGGTCTCGGGTACGCTCGTTCGCTCCTTCGCCGCTCCCGCTGGCGACACGTCCGTAGCGCTTGCGTCGGGCATCTACATCGTTCGCGTCGGATCGCTGACCGAGAAGGTTGCCGTGGAGTAATCTTTTAACGGCTAACGATTAATGGTCAATGGCGACGCTTGAATTGGGCTAAGTATTGGCCATTCGTCATTCGGCGTATCCAAAGAAGTCCCCCGGGCAAGGAGCAATCCTTAGCGCGGGGGACTTTTTTATGGGCGATAGGGAAGGGTGCGGAGCGGATTAGGCCTCGCTGACGTACTGGAGATTGGCGGGGCGAGCTGCACAATGCTCGGCAATGGCGCGGCGATCGTCATCGGGTTCTACGGCGGTGATTCGTAGATGGGGCTTGACGAGTGCAGCGAGTAAGGCCTGCTCCCCGTAGCCGGTATTGCGTAGCGCCACTTCGCCGTTGTCGGGCAGGGCGGAAATTTCGGCCGTGTAGTTGTCGTGCTGGCGTAATGCGTGGCGAACGGCTCGTTCGACAGATGGCCCCTTATAAATATAGTTGTGGAGGACAAGGTCGGAGAAGTACGCGGGCGTTTCTACGCGGCGGCAAAGGGCCTCGTATTCCGCACGATAGAATTGGCGAAGCTGGCGGGCACGTGCGATGTGGTCCGTGCCAAAACGTGTGTCAGCGGGGGTGATGCGAGGGAGCACGCGAACGTGAATGCTGCCACGGCGGAGCATGAAGTCTTGCTTGGGTAAAACATGTCCCGTACCGTGAAGCACGACGGGTAGCAGGTCCATATTTAATTGTTCAGCCAGGAAAAATGCACCTCGCCGGAAGCGCAATAGCGAGCAATCTGGGGAGCGGGTACCTTCCGGGAAGATTGCAATGGAGTAACCTTGACGTTTGGCCTCGCGCAGGTGTTCCAAAGTGCGGTCAAGTCCCTCCGTGACGGGATAAAAGTCTGCGTAACGGATCAATTGGCCATAGAAGGGAGAATGCCACACCCAATCGTTCGTCAAAATGATGAGCTTGGGGGTGAGCATGAGCAAACACATGAGGTCGAGATGAGACTGGTGGTTGCACAGGATGATAGATGGCCGACGAAAATCCTCGCCGCAGGTGTTCTCTACCGTAGTGCGCACCTGGGGGAAGTGGTGCATAGTGAAACGAGCCACGCTGTAAAGCATACGATGGTAAGCCGCTTTTTTACGACTCGTTTTTTTGCCCAAAGTGAACATCACCCATCCTACAACGGTCAATCCAAAACTCAAGACGAGGAAATACGTAAACGCATAGATGCTTATGACCAAATTGCGGAGTGTTACAGGCATGCGGCGAGCTTTCCCGCGCGTAGACGTCAGGAAACCAAAAAGAAAGGGCGGAAAAATGTACGCCATAACTACCACGGAAAACATCCCCACCACGGTTACCTCGCCGAGGGAACGAAGCGCTGGGTGACGGGCAAAAATCATCGCACCCATGCCCACAAACATAATGGCGGCAGAAAGGGCTATGCTGTCTTTGTATGATGCCAAAGTGCGGCGCCGATAAGTGTACTCATAAATGAGTCCTTCCGTCATGAAGATGGTGTAATCGTCGCCTTGACCGAATATAAACGTGGCCAGGATGATATTTACGATGTTGAATTTCATGTCGAAAATGCCCATCAATCCAAGAATCCAAACCCAACTGAGCGCGAGGGGTAGAAAGGCTATCAAACTGAGTTCGAGCCGACCCAGGGAGAACAGCAGGAAGATAAAAACGATGAAACCGCAGACGTAGAGGACATAATTGAAGTTATCCGACAGGGAGGCGATCATGCGGCGGGTCATCGACTCGGCATCAAAGGCGATGGAGGCGGTGTTGCGATCGTTCAGGGCCTTTTCTACGGCCGGAGCACGGTCGGCGTCAAGATACAAGAGGTTGACAATCATCGTTTTTTCGGGCCGCTCAAATACATAGCTCCCGCCTACGGTCTGGCGAAGGGGATTGAAAAATTCAAGCCCTTCGATCGACCACGATCGGCTTACGGACGCATTGAAAGCACCGAATGCGTCGGCACGAAAACCCAGCCGCGAAGCCTCTTCATTCAAAATATGTAGCACAGAGTCTCGCCGCGTTTTCCAAAAAGCCTCCCACCGGCCGAGACGCTCTGCTTGACGAGCGCGCGAAGGAATCAGGCCGTCAATGCCTCCCACGCGACTGATATCGCCTCTTTTTTTCAGGTCAGCGAGGGCCGCGAGACTCTGTTCGTTGGCTTCTAAGGCCGAATCGGGCGTGGCGCCTTCCGTCACGTAATAAAGAATGTGTTGATTTTCGCTCAACATGGCCCGCAGGTGTGCAAAATCTTTCCGATGGGCGTCCGTCATGTAATTAATGCGTGCCATATCGGCCTCAAAAGACGATCCGTCAGAAAAAAAGCTCAATAAAATGGTGAGAAAGACCACCGCGCCGATCACCACGCGATTACTTCCCCACGGGCGAGACGTAAACCATCTAAAAGGCGAATAATCAGGGCGTGGGACGGCCCTATGCGGAAGTAAATGGGGCAAAAAAAGGAGCACAAAAAGGATCGTCCCAACGAGCAGAAGCGATGCAAACCAACCGAGATCTCGCATCGCATCTGAATTGATAAAAACAAGGCTCATAAAGGCGCTAACCGTAGTCACATTACCCACGGTTAGGGGCCGGACGATGTCTTTTATTACTGCACGGGGGTTGGGCGTATGATGGTGATGGCCAATGAAATGCAGCGGATAGTTTATTGCGATACCGAAGATGATGGAACTAATGCCAACGGCAATTGTGGAGGCCTCGCCGCGAATAAGATGAAGCGCAGCAAGCGCAAAAAGTCCACCGAAAAGGACGGCCGCAAACACAAGACCTATTTCTCGCGCACTCCGGAAGGAATAAATGAGGAGCGCAAGAATAATGACGGCCGAAAGGATGCCCGTGAACAGCGCGTCTTGTCTAATCCGATTGGCGTTGGAGAGGGAGATTTCCACGGCTCCAAAACTATGGAATGAGACACCCTTGAACTCCCGTTCGGTCTCCGCCATGCACGTTTTGAGGTTCTTGATAAAGCGCTCATTCGCAGATGTTTCGCTGGCGGGGATGCTGCATTCGATCATGAGTAATGCACGCCCGTCATCGGCAAAGATGTGATCCTGAAAGAGGCTAAAACGTCCGCCAGCTTGCATGTTGCGAAGCCGATCCACCGCCCCTTCGGTCAATCGGAGGGGGTCGGCCAATAGCTGCGGCCTTAAAATCATGCCGACGGACGAGGTGAGGATGTCCCGATCCGCCTCCAAGCGACGAGCGATGGCCGTGCGGTTCAGCGTGGAATCTATTCGCTGATAATCCTCATCGGTGAGAAAGTACGGCATGTTATCTGTCACAAATTCAGCCACCTCCATCATTTCCGCGGGGTCAATTCGATAGCGAAGACGCTGTATGCGATCCGCGTCGGGCATTGTTCGCAGCCGTCCGGCCAGTGCGTCGATTGCCTCCACCTGTTCGGCCCGCGCTTCGTCGGTCGTGTCGGTTGCGCTGCAATAAACCGTGATGTGATTGGAGAGGATCACGTCCCGATAGGCATTATTTATGCGCGCATTTTCACTGTCGTTAGGCAGAAAGCGTGCAATGTCTTCCTTAAATCCTAACCGGTAAGCCGAAAAGAGGCAAAAAGCTGTGAGAAAGAGCAATAGCACAAAAAGCAGCGCCCTATGTCGGGCGAAAAAATCATAGATGGAAAGTATAAGATGGCTCATGGGCGAGTAAAAAATGGATATTGAAAAATGAAATGCCTTTGTATCATCCGATGTAGGCGACTGCAAAAATGGCGTACTAATTTCATTTGCCCATATATGACCCCCGAAAAAATGCAGCGCCCTCGTTTTGCCGATAGAAAGGGTCATGCACCTCTTCAGGAAGCCATCCTTTGCTCAAAATACTAAGCGAGATGAATGTTGTTTAGTGTATCTTTCGGAAGCGATTAAGCTGCAGGAATGTTCCTTAGTTGCTCTACTGAAGCAATTAAGCCGTAAAAATGTCTCTTAGTTGCTCTACTGAAGCAATTAAGCCGAGAAAATGTCTCTTAGTTGCTCTATTGAAGCAATTAAGCCGTAAAAATGTCTCTTAATTGCTTCATCAGAGCAACTAAATAACATGAATGTGATTTAGTATTTTCGATCCAAGATATAGCCTTGAAAAACGTATTCGGACTTGCCCGAATCAAAGCAAAGTTCATGCAAAACAGCGTGACCTTCCTTTTGATCAAATAGAGACCTATGCAAAATGTATTGACCTTTTATTTGAATCGAGGAAGGGTTGTGCGAAACAGCACAACCCTTTTTTTGATCCGAAAAATGGTTATGAAAAATGACATATTCGGTATCTCTGTAGTGGCGTATTGCATACGCCTCATCAAGACATCCCAAAAAGGAACGTATGATTAGAAATCTATGTACATGTGGGGCGTATTCAATACGCCCCTACCCTGACGGCAGAAAGAGTCTA